>Ga0206862_1088_pt1 | contig 26228 bp, 25 predicted proteins | sample Alteio_BWOrgCont_43_FD_152625 | JGI IMG/M metagenome (GOLD analysis project Ga0206862, IMG submission 152625) | Enriched cells from forest soil in Barre Woods Harvard Forest LTER site, Petersham, Massachusetts, United States -... | ecosystem: Environmental > Terrestrial > Soil > Temperate forest >... | reverse complement strand
TTGCTCAGGCTTTTTGGGAATGTTTAAAAGACAATGATCCTGAAGGTGCCATGGAAGTGATCTCCATTCATCTGAATGCTCTGAATAAAATCCATTTGGCAAAAGAGGCGGAAATGCCTCGCTCGACCCTTTATCACAGCTTGAAAAGCAAGAATCCCACTATAAAAACAGTAGCCAAGTTGATTCATTGCAGCGTTAAAAACCGTAGATGAATTCAATTTCATACTGCTTGTACCGACGGAATGGCCCAATACTCTTATCGAGTGTGATCGATTGCTGCCACTGTTGCTGAAGGTTCAGGTTATTGGTCAGCAAATACTCTAGGGTGAATATGAACCCGCGGTAATTGGTATTGCCGCCTGCGCCGGCTTTGCTATCGACAACCTTTGACCCATTGGACGTTGTCGTATAAAGTCCTGTTTTTGCAACGTTGCCAAGTCCGATCCCGTTTGTATCGAACTCAGGCACAGCTTGGGCTTGGACAACTTGATAGTTGGCATCTAAGGCCCAATCTCCTTTTTTGCGTAGCTCTCCCATGGAGAATCCAAGATATCCGCCTTTATTGACTTTTTTGTGGTCTGTCACAAAGCTTGTAGCGGCAACAGGATTCCACAGAAAAGCAGCGTAAGGCATGATCAATTTGCCAAACTTTTCTGGAATGAACTTATAACCGACTAACCATTGGTTGACGATGTAATCAAAACGCCATTTAGCGGGGACTGAAAGCTCTTTCGTATGCCAATCGGCCACAGAGTATTTGAAAAATAGGCCGGTATCCATGATAGAAAGCCATCCTAACTCTGCAAGATAGGCGTATTGATTGATGCGGTCATCGAGCAATTCGGCCACACCGTGGGCATAAACATCGCCATGGCTTTCGGTACTAATATCATAACGGAGAAAGACACCATCGCATCGCGAGCCAAATTCCACTTTGGAATCGAAGAAGTTAAAAAGAGGCCTTCGCCCTATTTCAATATCGAAGGTTGCAACGTCGCCATCCCAAAGACGCACGCCAAAAAGTGCTCTTTCAAGGCGAATTTTTGCATCGGTTGCTGTAAAAAGCCCAGCATCATTATCAAACTCCAACTTGATCGAAGACCAGGCTTTGTCAGCACGATAATCGAGCATCAGGTTCACTTCGATGTCGTAGGCATTTGTCGGAGCGCTCGTTGCGCCACCTACACCCCTTTGTTGTACACCACCGAGGACTTCATTATTCGCCTGAAACTCAGCGCGCACCTCCCCGCTGATTGAGAGATTGCCGCCAATTTCGCGTACGGTCACTTGACGTTTTGTATTAAGCCAGTCGCGTAATGCCTGAATATCCTGGCGATCTAATTCTCCATCCTCCGCTACAAGAAAAGGAGTGACGGCCAGCCCAAGACTTAGTGAGAGAGCACGCGAAAACTTCTTCATACAAAACCCCAAAACGTTATTAGCACTGCGCGATTTGACAGATAAAACTTAAAATTTCGCAATAAGTTGTAAAGAAAAGCGCAATAAACTGCAATGTAAAAGAACTGCAGTGTGGCAGGCGCGGGGAACGAGCGTTTGTCACGACCCAGGTTCTTAGAACTTGACGTCGCCTTTAAGCGTGAGGGCTTGCTCCGAAATGACTCTCACCTCGACCCCAAGGTCGAACAGTTTTCCATTCGACAGGTCACAGCCAAGAGCCATCCCAAAATGGTTGCGGCTTTGCATTTTAAACCCGGGCGGCACGAAGCCAGCAAGCGGTGCAGGCTCTGAAGGTACTGTGAGAAAAAAGGCTTCGCTGTTCGTCTTGCGCACCCGTGCACTGACATTGGAATAACTCATCCCAATATAGGGCGTAAAGATATCGATATGGTGGGACAAAGCAATGCCAACTTGCCATTCAGACCATCGAAGCTTTGCGAAATTTTGTACGGTAGCGCCTTGAAGCGCATTCCACCGCGTATGAGGACGCGCATATTGATAACTGGCATTTGCCCCAAGAGTCGTATTGCACCAATCGATAATATCTGCCCTTAGCCCAACGCCCCAGGTGAATTGATTGTGCGAATGGATTTCCACTTGATAGGGCACTTTTGACATGCCATCTTTCGTGTATTGCTTGTCAGAGATCTCGATCGCCATCGCACCGAACGAACCAAAGAGTTCAACGCGATCCATGAAGTTTAAGGTGAGCACGCCCTGATCATAAAGTTGTTTCGATTCGCTAATATGATGGGAACCAGTGCGATTCGTCTTGAGATTGCGATTGAAGATCTGATCACGTTGATAGCCTACTTTAATTCCCATAAATAGATCATCAGGCAAGAAAAAGCCTTCATCGATGATCTCGGGTAAAGAAGGATTGCCTTGATAAAGAGCACACAATGGAAATGAAAGGACCAACGCACTGAAGAAAAGACCGAGCTTTTTCATACAGTCTTTTTATATGCAAAACAAAATTTATTTTCTAGTCCTTAGAAAGCAACAGAACACGCTAGTGTGACGCCCTGTTCAGCGAAAAAGCGAGCTTCTACGTCGGCGACTATCGCCGCAAAGCCCACAATACTGCTCCCAACAATCAACCCAATATGCTGCTCGGTTTTTTGCTTTATGCTTTTGGTTTTAGTAAGAAAACTGCTCACATTCCCTCCGAGATAGGGAACGAATTTCTCGTTCTTCCTTGCCACACCAAGACCTGCCTGCCATGTTTTCCATCGCAAATAGTCGGAAGGAAAAGCGACCGCCTGTCCTTGCACGGTTTCGTAGCGGCAATGGGCTCTCCCTATGAGCCCACTAGCACTTGCTCCTAAGACAAACTTCCCCCATTTCTTGAGAATGCCTTGGATTCTGCCGCCATAGCAAAAAGGACCCGTTGCATAGAGCTTCTTTAAGACACCTTCTTGCTTCACAGTATTGTGTATAGAAGAGCTGCCGCCCATGAATTCGAGGAGAACTTTGCGATGGAGGGCGCAGCCGAAAGAGAAGAGTTGCAGATTGGAGGAAAGGCGTTCATCGTTAGAATCAAGATAATCTCCGATATAGCCTAAACGAAATTGCCAGAATTCTTCTTTTGAGGAGACAATCCCATCCCTTGGCAATTGGGGTGAAAGAGGATTTCCAAAATAAATCCCCTGCAGGGAAGAAAAACACAACAATGGGCACAGCAAAAGCGAAAAACATCTCACGAATATTGCTCTGGTTTAGCATAAACAGCCCAGGGAAGGCGTCTGCTACCGTTGAGATCAACCTCCCAGGAACTCATGACAACCGCCTTCTTCCCAGAAGGTTCTAACCGAAATAGGCGCAATTTTTTAGACACTGCCCCCCAAGCGAAAGCAAACCGAAAATGGGGCCAGTTTGTGTCAGCAAAAATGATCCGAGGCGCAATACTCCCTTGCTGTAAAGCTGTTTGCAAAACCAGCCCATGCACATCGACTTGTGTTTGCAAAGAAGATTGCATCAACAAAAAACACCCTTTTGCCACATCGATCATCTCGCTTGAAGAAATTATGCGTTTCGAGAAATTGGGCCACTCTTCAAGATCGTTATTCAGCCATTTCGATACTATGGGTTTCCACTCTTTTCCTTGATATAAAGGGAGATGGAGAAAAAGATGCGCATCGAGCTCGTCGATGAACGTCGTTCCCCAAGCAGATCCCGATGCATGGATCAATTGATCGATGGTCATTTCTTTCAGACTGCGTGGAAGGTTATTTCTCCAAGCATGCAAAAAAGCTGCCGGAAAGTGGTTTTCAAGGAGGCTGATCAAATAGTCCGCTCTCTCTATGTTCAGCTCGATTTTCTCATAGAATTGCTTGCTAGGCTCGATCAGTTCATCTCTTACCCATGTATAGGTAAATCGATCGTATTCCCATCCCTTGATCAATTCAGCCTCTCCTGGAAGCAGGAGAAAGGCATGTGTTGGCGAATGCATCAACAAGCGTCTCGATCGATTTTTCTTTAGGCTTTCAACAAAAAAGAAAGAAATGCCTTTGAGGGTCTCAAGGAGAAACGTCAGCAAGTCTTCTGCACTCTCTACCCATTTCTCCTCGCGAAAGATGGCAGAGGGGGAGCGGTAATAGGTTTTGATCAACGTCTCCATCGTGCCGCCTGAGATATAGGCCCAGGGCAATTTTTCGCCGAGGAGCATTTCAGGCGCTTGGCTTTTGAGTTTTTGAGGAGAATGCGCTTCTTTCATCCGACGCATGGCAGAGTCAAGAAATTCTTTTGAATGCAAATGGTGGATGATCAAACTCGTCAGACGAGGAATTTCTTTTGCAGCAATTTTTTCAGAGCAGTTAGCGATCGCCTGCGCTTCCGTCATTTTGAAAAAATCGACCAGAGCATCGATATATTCTTCGCTTCTTCGAATGATCGTCCATTGCGATGGATCGCTGCGTCCATGCTTATAGACAAGGCGAAAGCCTGCGGCGCTATCTTCGTAAATACCGATGGACGGATCGAACATTTCCGCATCGTAAATCTCCTGAAAAAATTCAGGGAAAAGGAGATCGTATTGCTTGAGAAGACTGGGTAGAAGACCTACATACATCGACCCTCTTTGATAGGCCTCATCGCGCATCTCTAGCAAGTTGCGCATATGATACACTCGGCTTTGATATTCTGCTGTTAGGCGCCTTGCTTCCTGCTCCGAAGAGGCATTCCTCAAAAGCGATTCTGTTGCCCGCACTTGATCAAAGGCTTCGCTATAAACGTTGTGTAGCTCTTGTATTTTTTTATTCGCTTGCTCAATATTCTCTTCGATGGCCTCGTCGAGGACTGCTGCAACCCCCCCCTTTTCCCTTGGATCCATCCCAAGGCTGGCATAGAGGTTCCAACGCGAAAACTCCATCTTCGCTTCGGAGAACGAGGCGAGTGTATATTCCCATGTCTTGAGAAGGGGATGATCGACAGCCGCACGAAAGGCGTTTGCAGCCGCTTTCAGGGACATCTCCATCTTTTCGCAAAGCGCCTCTTGAGGATCCACAACCGTTGAACTGACGCCTTTTGGCAACACCCTGGGCATAAACCGGGTTCCATTTTTAAAAAGATGCCACCGCTCCCTACTTAGGCCATATTCTTCTAAAAGAATTTCTTCGAAAAACTCATCGACGAAGAGCGTCTTTTTCTTTTTTTTCTGGCAAGAAAAAAAATCTCGCCAATGTGTAAAACGGACATCGATCGTTTCCAGCCCCGCTAGAAGGCCAGGAGAACGTTCCACCTCATAATTCTCAGCTAGTGAAAGCAAATCTCTTTTTAGATCGCCGATCCCCCAGCTTGGACTGCAGGGAACAACGTATTCAACCCCATCGAGCACTCTTTTAAGGCGCGATGTAGAGAGGAGTTCTTCGAGATCGTTCAAAAAATAGTCTGGCTGCTGCAGATGGATCAAAATGGCCGGCGCTGTAGCAAAACATGAGCCTACGCTTTGCCGTAAAAAACAAAACCAAGCGGAGAGGACAGCTCTTCGAATATCGGCATTCGAAAGAACATGGTTCTGCGGTAAATAAAGGGCTACTCTAATGAGGTGCTCGAGATAGCGACTATCAAGCGGCAGGGAAAATTTAAGAACTTTCTTGATTCCGTTTTTGTCTTCTACTAGCCAACGAAGCTTTTGACAAAGATGGGCCTGAAAATCTTCGTCAGAGGCTGCCTCTGTGTAAAAAATTCTTCCAGAACGCTCAAACCCTTCAAGAAAAGCCTTAACGCGCTTTGGTTCTATCCCCCCTTTTTCGTCGACCAGAGCTAAGGCCAAGAGGTGCGCCCTTTTTCTATATCTCGCTAGCGCCGCGTCTTGCAGCCCAGAACGTTCCATCTGCTCACAAAACAGCCTTTCTTCATCGATTTCGAGCAAATGGTAGAGAGAATCTTTAGCGCCTTCCTTTCCTAGAAAGGAGACCACGCGATCGAGAAATTCTCCTTGCGTTTCGTCTGGCGAGAACAACATTTCCAACTCAGCGGGAAATAACGACATTTTTTACCCTTTTTCTTAAGAAAAGAGTGCGATATACTTCTCGATTGTGGCGTGACAAACGCTCGTTTCTCGCGTTCGTCAAACCCCGCTTTTCAATGAAGCTTATAAGTATTAACGCAAATTACTAAAATCTATCTATGATTATCATCTTTGGAAATCAAAAAATCGAGCTCCCTGAAGGAAACACCGGACGCGATCTCGCTGAAAAGCTGAAACTCACTTCACCCGAACAAGCGATTGCTATGAAGCGGATAGGACAAACACTTGACCTGTCAACGCCGCTTCACGATGGGGATGAAGTTTCTTTTCTTTCCTTCGATAGTCCTGAAGGAAAAGAAGTTTTTTGGCACACCTCTGCCCACGTACTCGCTCAAGCAATTTTGCGTCTTTGGCCTCAGGCTCGCCCTACGATCGGGCCTCCCATTGAGCATGGTTTCTATTACGATTTTGCGGACCTCACGATTTCCGATGCAGATTTCGAAACCATCGAACAAGAAGTCCAAAAAATCGTTCAGGAAAATTATCGGCCAGAGCGCCATGTTTTTAAAGATCGAAAGGAGACATTAGAAGCCTTTAGTAGCAACCCCTATAAAAAGGAGCTGATCGAAGGGTTTCCAGAGGGTTCCTTCACAGCTTACCGTCAAGGAGAATTCTTCGATCTTTGCCGCGGCCCGCATCTTCCTGGCATCGGAAAGATCAAAGCTTTCAAAGTACTGAAAACCTCCGGCGCCTATTGGCGTGGCGATTCCAACCGAGAAATGTTAACGCGTGTTTATGCCATCTCCTTCCCTGATAAAAAACTTCTGAAAGATTATCTCTTCCTTCTCGAGGAAGCCAAAAAACGAGATCATAAAGTCTTGGGGCCAAAGCTCGATCTGTTTTCTGTGAAAGAAGAAGGGCCTGGCATGCCTTTCATCCATCCCAAGGGAATGGTCGTATGGAACCGCCTCATCGATTTCTGGCGCACTCTCCATAAAGAGGCTGGTTACCAGGAGATCAAGACACCCCAGCTGATGAGTCAAGAACTCTGGGAAATGTCGGGCCACTGGAAGTACTACCGTCAAAATATGTACGCCTTTGCGATTGAGGAGCGCGGCTTTGCCCTCAAGCCGATGAACTGCCCTGGCTGCATGCTCTACTTCCGCTCTGATACGCATAGCTATCGCGAACTGCCGCTCCGCATTGCTGAGCTGGGACATGTCCATCGTCACGAAGCTTCAGGAGCGCTCAACGGCCTATTCCGCGTCCGCAGCTTCCACCAAGACGATGCCCACCTCTTTATGCGTCCCGTGGATATTAAACACGAAATCCTCGGCGTTTTACAGCTCGCCGAAAAAATCTATTCGACCTTCGGCTTACCCTATCGGCTCGAACTTTCTACCCGTCCAGCAGATAGCATGGGCTCCGACGAAGATTGGGAGATTGCAACAAATGGCCTTAAAGATGCCCTTGATGAATGGGGACAGCCTTACAACATCAATGAAGGGGACGGCGCTTTTTATGGGCCTAAAATCGACATCCACGTCCGCGACGCATTAGGCCGCTCCTGGCAATGCGGTACGATTCAATACGACATGGCATTACCGGAAAAATTCAAGCTCGAATACATGGATTCTGACGGAATCGCTAAACGACCGATCATGATCCACCGCGCGCTCTTTGGTTCACTAGAACGTTTCTTTGGCATTTTGATCGAGCATTTCGCGGGAAAATTCCCTCTTTGGCTTAGCCCGCGTCCTATTCGGGTGATCACTGTGGCCGACCGCCATGCTGACTACGCCAAGACGATCGCAGAACAAATTCAAGCCGCAGGATTTTTGTGTGATATCGATGATACGAGCGAGTCCGTTGGGAAAAAGGTGCGCAATGCGCAGATCCAGCAAGTCAATTACATGTTGACGGTTGGCGATCAAGAGCAAGAGCGAGGCGACCTCTCCCTTCGCACCCGCGATAATGTCGTCCATGGATCGATTGGGCTAGCACAATTTTTGCAAACCATTCGAGAGGAGTTCGACGCTAAGGCCTTCATTTCTCCTTTTTCCAAAGCGACCGCTTCTCCCGCTCCTGTTACCTCGACTTTGTAACTTTTTAGGGTCGAAGGCCTCGAGATATTTATTCTCGGGGGAGTTATTTAAAACAGGAAGGGGTTAGAAACCCCCTTCCTGTTTTAAATAATCTCCCAGTTCGACCATGGGTCGAACGTCCGAGGACAAATAGACGAGGCAGGCGACCCTAAAAAGTTGCAAAGCCGAGGTTACGTAAAAACATTTTACATGTTTTCCCCTTCCCTTTATGAGAACAAGAAACCATGTACATGTATAAGAGGAAGGATGTATGACCAAGGAGAATTTTCTCAGTGCAACCCTATCGAAAATCAACGGTTTAACAAAGCTATCACAAAATCATTCCAACATTTCCCAAGTTTTTCGCGTAGCCCCACTCTCTTCGCAAGAGCAATCCAAAATGTCGAAGATTTTGCATGCGCATTGTACCGAAGAGCACGAAACAAAGATCGACCTTCAAACGCTTTCTGATCTAACAGCAGAAATTAAAGCGATCAACTGCCAAGCAGCTATTTTGCATGGCGAGCGCATCAAAAAAGCGCAAGACATCTTGAAACGTTATCGAGATGGCGCTTTCACCGAATGGTTAATCGCCACCTATGGCAATCGGCAAACGCCCTATAACTTTCTCCAGTATTATGAGCTTTATCGTGCAATCCCTAAAGCCCTATCACAAAAACTCGATGAGATGCCGCGTCAAATCGCTTATGCCTTGGCAAGCAGAGCGGGTTCTGTCGAGCAAAAAATCGACCTCATCCAAAAGTACAACGGTCAGTCGAAAGAAGAAATGTTCTCTTCTATCCGCTCAATATTTCCTCTAGCACTTGAGGATAAGCGTGCACACGATCCTGTCAGAGTCCTCATAGACAATTTACGACGCATTGAGAGACAAATGAAAGACCCCTCTTTTTCCGCTAGTCAAGAACAAAAAGAAGGATTAAAAAAGATCTTCTTGGAAATGCAAAAAATCGTTTCATGACAGGGTCTTCTGCCTATCAACCTGAACTTTGGGTTTATTTTATAGAGGATTGCTGTAGGTTTCGAGGCAAGGCTCTATGAAAGAAACCCAAAGTTCAGGTTATCAACATCCCTTTGCTTGCCGCTATTCCAGTCAGGAAATGCGGCATCTTTTCTCAGAGGAATATCGATTTACTACATGGAGAAAGCTCTGGATTGCCCTTGCTAAAGCGCAGAAAAAACTAGGCCTGTCTATCGATGAAAAGCAAATTCAAGAATTAGAAGCGCATGCGCATCATTTTGATTGGGAGCGACTACATGCTCTTGAGAAAACATTGAAGCACGATGTGATGGCCCATATCGAAGGATTTGGAGAGCTTGCCCCTTCAGCGCGCGGCATTCTCCATTTAGGAGCGACCTCCTGCTTTGTTACCGACAATGGCGATCTCATTGCTTTGCGAGAGGCGCTGCAACTGGTCGAAGTCAAGCTGGCAACTGTTCTGAGGGCCTTATCCCATTATGCAAAGCAGTATGCGCATCTTCCCACCGTTGCTTATACCCATTTTCAACCAGCCCAACCTACAACGGTGGGAAAGCGAGCCTGCCTCTGGCTTCAAGATCTTCTCATCGATCTACGCGAGCTCCGCCGCATAAGAGAAGAGCTCCCTTTTCTCGGCGTAAAAGGTGCAACCGGTACACAAGCTTCTTTTCTTGCCTTATTCGATAACAGTGAAAGAAAAGTGGTGGAACTCGAAAAAGAAATAGCGCACTCCTTCGGTTTTAAACGAATCATCATCATCGCCGGACAAACCTACACTCGTAAAATCGATCTTTTGCTCTGTGATGCTTTAGCTGGATTTGCGGCTAGCGCTCATAAATTTGCTACCGATTTGCGTCTTCTTGCCCATATGCGTGAAATCAACGAGCCCTTTGAAGTCGATCAAGTAGGCTCATCTGCCATGCCCCACAAGCGAAACCCCATCTTTGCCGAACGGATCTGCGGCATCGCCCGATTCCTCATCTCCCTCAGAGAAAATCCTGCTTATACCTTAGCAACACAATGGCTGGAAAGAAGCTTGGATGATTCATCCAATCGCCGCCTTTCCCTTCCCGAAAGTTTTTTGGCGGCAGATGCATTGTGCCATCTTCTTCATCACATCCTTTCTGGGATCCACGTTCAGCAAGGAGAAATTACACAGCATTTGGACGAGGAGAAAATTTTTCTCAGCATGGAAGGAATCCTGATGGCAGCCGTCAAACGCGGCGGCGATCGTCAAACCCTTCATGCCAAATTACGTGAATGCGCCCAAAAAATGACGAGAAACGCCTTGTCCAAGGATTATCTCAACCTCATCGTCAACGATCCCGCGTTCTCCTTATCAAAAGCAGAAGTGGAGCAGATTCTGCAAAAAACCCTTAGCACCGGCCTTGCTGAAAAACAAGTACAGCGGTTCCTCGTCGAAGAAGTGCAACCTCTTCTTGATCTCTACCCTGAGGAATATCCTATCTCCCCCGTCGAAATGTGATTACTGAGGGTTGGACTAATTTCAGAGCCCGTAAGGGTGTGTCCAACCATTTTCTGACGTTGTGCAGCTAAGACTGTTTTTCCTGACTTGTGCCAATTAGTGCGACAAAACGATTTGAGATAAATGACTCTTTTGAAAATCTTCTAAATTGCCTCGCAACGTGATCCGCGTTCCAGTCAATTTATCCTCAATATGTGCTTCATGCACATTCCATAGAATATCTCGTATACGTCGTAGAGAGAGGGCAGTTTTGATTTAACGAAGGCTACGCACACAATTTGCCCTCTGATCATCTCTGCTTTTTGCCAGAGGACGGCCAGCTCATCATCTGTGCTTGCGCTGCCGATATGGCGAATGACGACACGCCTTTTCTTGACGTACCGAACGACTTGGAGAGCTGTTGCACCCGACCCCGTGCGAACTGAGCGAATAGAGAGATCACCATGCATAACCCAAAAATTATGCAATTAGTGCGACAAAATGCGCCAAAGATTTTTGTAAAATGTTAAATTAAAGCAAGTTAAAAAACATGGCGGGCAGATTTTTTAAAAATGGCACAAGTCAGGAGTTTGCAAGAGGGCCTTTCTACATTTTTAAGGCCCGAAGGGCCATAATGTCACAGCCCAGGTTGTAGCGCAGCGGAGGCCTGGGAATCATCGGATAGTAAAAGAGAGCCCTGTAAGGGCGACATTTCAATCCCATAGATGTTTTTCATCGTAAGTACTAAATACAATATGTAAAACGATGTCCGCTAAAGATTGTGGCATAAAACTAAATGTCGCCCTTACAGGGCTCTCTTTTATTATCTGATTGATTCCCAGGCCTCCGCTGCGCTACAACCTGGGCTGTGATATAGAAGCCCTTCGGGCCTCTTTCAAGCAATTTAAAGATGAAACATTATGAGGAATTTTAAATCTTTCCCAGTCAAAAGTTGAGTAAGGAAACTAGGTTGCCCTAGTTTCCTCCTCTAAGAACCATACGTGATAGTTTTCCATCTGCAGTTCAAAGTTCAACCGATCAAAGCAAATTAATCAAAGCACTCACTTCCCGCCCTGGCTTCGCTTTTTACGGGCGGGGTCCTTCTCGCGTCGACTCGCAGAGCCACACTAATGCGTTTAGTCACCCATTTTGACCGTTCATAACATCTATCAGTCAATATGCTGATCGCCGGGTGAATCCGCGTTTTTGATTCCTTGAACAAACGAAAATCATGCTGCTTGCCATTGGAAAATGCCATGCAAATGATTTGCCCGTGCTTTTTATCTACCACCACCCGAGTCTTCAGAGTGTGCTTTTTCTTTTTTCCCGAGTAAAAATGCTTTTGCTTTTTTTTGGTCTTTCAATGGGCGTTTCTGTTGCATCAATGAGGATGACATCGTACTCCATATCGCTCTTTAGAAGGGCCTTTCGCCCAGGCAGGGCGAAATCAGGATGCTTGATGAGCGTTTCTTTTTTAAAGAGGGTGGTCAAACGCATTAGTCTGGCTCTGCGAGTCGACGCGAGAAAGGCCCCGCCCGTAAAAGGCGAAGCCAGGGCGGGAAGTGAGCGCACGAGCAGCCCGAGGCCTCAGATCGCAAAGCATAATCGTAGCACAGGAGAGCAAAGCGTGCGGGTGTAGGGCTTTGCCCACCCCGCCTCCGAGCACACCGATTATGCGAAGCGAGGTGAGGCTCAAGGGGGGCCAGCGGGGGACGTGGCGTCAGCGCATGTCCCCGACTTGTGTAATGGAGGCCCCTTATCCAGCCTAAACATTCAATTTCGAAAGAACTCTATTTAACAAAAAAGGCTTTTTTTGTGCAGTCTACTGCACAAGAAATGCTAGACATTCATTACCAAGGATCTACAACGAGTGAAGAGAGGAGATTTCCATGGGTTCTTTGAGAATGGGATGGGGAAATACTAATTTTTTGTGCCAAAGAGCGATGCCCGACTGATCAAAGGCCTCCTTGCTTCCATATTTTTTATCTCCGAGAATAGGGTGCCCTATGGCAGAGAATTGGGCCCTTATCTGATGATAGCGACCTGTTTCGAGCTCTATCTCGATGAGGGTTGAATCGCCCCTCTTTTTAAGAACGCGAAAATGTAAGACGGCTTCTTTGCTATCGGTACTTTTTCCGATGACTGCGCGATGCTCTTTATGCTCTAGATCATGTTTTAACGTCCCTTCGTCCTTAGAAAGCGTCCCTTCGATGATGGCTTGATACGTCTTATGCATTTCTCCTTTTCTCATCGCTTCGTTGAGGCGTGAAAGGGCTTTGCTCGTCCGCGCAAAAAGAACGATGCCTCTCACTTCCCGATCGAGACGATGCAGAGCATGGAGGAATACGGCGCCTGGCTTATGCGTTTTTTTCTTGATCCACGCTTTCGCCCATTCCTCAAGGCTCGTCGTATGACCTTGTGTAGACTGCGTCACAAGCATAGCCGGTTTATCTACGGCTAAAAGATGGTTGTCGCAGAATAAAACGACAGGGGTCATCGCCGCTGCCTCAATGCCTCGTAAAGCAACAAGGTCGTTGCTGTGGCGACATTCAGAGAATCGGCCACTCCGAGCATGGGAATCCTCATCTGCAGAGAGGCTGCTTCGAGCCATTGTTTCGAAAGTCCCAGTTGCTCTGTACCTACGACGATGGCCAAGGGCCCGGTGAGATCCGATTGAGTAAATTCTTGCTTAGCAGAGGGAGTTGCAGCGGCGATTTTGATGTTTTTCTCTTTTAACCATTGTATTATTTCTTCGCTATGGGCTTCGACGACAGGGATCGTGAACAAGGTTCCAGTGCTGGCCCTAACAACATTGGGATTGTAAATGTCGGTGCATCGGTCGCAAACAATCACGCCGTCCACCTGCACAGCATCGGCTGAGCGCAAGATCGTTCCAAGATTGCCTGGTTTTTCAATGGCCTCAGCAATGAGGAGAAGGGGGTCGGTTTTTTTTTCGAGCTCATGCTGAAGGCTGCCCAAGGTTTTGCGCATTTGTTGAGCTACAGCGATCAGGCCATCGGGCCTATCGCGATAGGAGAGCTTAGCAAACACCGATTCGCTGCATTCATAAAGTTTGGCTCCCCGTTCAGTGATGCTCTTGATCAACACCGTTTCATTGCTCCCTAAAAAAAGCTTGGGACAAAAAAAGAGCGATTCAAAAGCTACACGACCTTGTACTGCACGCAAAAGTTCTCGATATCCCTCGATGAGAAAAAGGCCGCTCTGTTCGCGATCTTTGCGATCTTTGAGTTTGATCGCCTCTTTTAGCTTGGGATTTTGTGCACTTGTGATGAGAAGATCAGGTTGTTTCATGAGATGACCATCTTGCAAAACATCCACAAGGAAGCATCAATCCATTCCGGCAAGGGATGATCATTTCGCCGCACTCTATCTGCCCTGCTAGCCCGCGCGTCGTTTGTTCCAAGAGATGTTGCATGACAAGGGGACTAAACCCTAGCGTATGGGACGTAAACACAATGAACAGTGGCTTTTGACTTAAGAGCTTTCGGCAAAAATCGAGAATCTCTAAAAGATCGCTCTCGATCTTGAACACTTCCCCTTGTTTGCCCCGTCCAAAACTAGGCGGGTCGAGGATGATGCCATCGTAATGATGGCCGCGCTTGATCTCGCGATGGATGAATTTAAGGACATCTTCTACGATCCAACGGATAGGCCGATCGTCAAGATGGTTGAGTTCTGCATTTTCTCTAGCCCAGGCTACGGCAGCCTTGGAAGCATCTAGATGGCAAACTTTAGCGCCCGCTTTGGCAGAGATAAACGTCGCACCGCCCGTATAAGCAAAGAGATTGAGAACCTCGACCTCTCGCTTCGCCAACCGAATTTTTTCTTCGACAAATGTCCATTGTACAGCATGCTCTGGAAAAATCCCTAAGTGACCAAAATCGGTCGGCCTCAGCAGAAACTCTATGCCGCCTAGCTCTACAACCCATTCCTCTGCGATTTTCCCTTTCTTGATCCAACGACTCCCTCCCTCACGTGTAAAACGGGCATCCGCTTTTGCCCATTCTTGTTTGGGAAGAGTCGCTTTCCAAGCAGCTTGTGCACAGGGCCTGACTAAACGTACAGGCCCAAACTGTTCAAATTTTTCTCCCATGCCACTATCTAGGAGAGCGTAGGCTTTTTCAGATGTATTTTCCAGGTCGTTTTGTCTTTTCTTTTGCGGCTTCATTTTGGGCGTTCCCACTTTGTAAGGGGATCGCCTTTAGCCACCAAGCGCCAGATAAAGAAGAGCGCGCGATGCGTTGCAGAAGTGATGATCGTCTCTCTGCTTCCCCTAAGCATGACACAAATGGCTTCGTTCGTTCCATTTTTCTGCGCAATTGCAATCCAAACCGTTCCTACAGGTTTTTCCTTTGTACCCCCATCTGGCCCAGCAATCCCTGAAACAGCTATGCCATAATCGGCTTTGGTCCGATCTATGAGCCCTTGCACCATTTCAAGGACAACCTCCCGGCTCACTGCGCCAAACTGCTTCAGCGTCTCATTCTTTACATCCAGCTGGGTTTCTTTCATGGCATTAGAATAGGTCACAAGAGATGCGATGAAATACTCAGATGCACCTCGAATGCTCGTAATCTTAGCTGCAATTTGCCCCCCCCGTGCAAGATTCGGCGCAGGCCAGGGTTAAGTGTTTTTTTACAAAGAGTGTTTTAACCGCATGTTCAATTTTACCTTCCTCGTCTTCAAAAAGAAACTCCCCAAACCTCTCTTTAAGATGGTGCGCGCACTCTTTTAATGCTTCTTGATGCGATGAAGTGAGGCGAACGCTTAAGAACCCGTAGCCAGGGTAAATACCAAATTCTAGTTCAGGAAATTGTACCTGTAATTCTCTTAAGACCGGATCGACATCATCTTCTTTGAGCAATCCAAAATGGATCAGCTTCGATAGATGTTCTTTATCGCGCCCGATATAATTTGGTAAAATCGGAAGAAGCTCTTTTTCGAACATGGGAGACATTTCTTGCGGGACACCCGGTAAAAGCACCAGTGTTTTGCCGAATTCAGAAAAAACCATCCCTGGCGCCGTACCGATCCGATTTTTTAACAGGAGTGCCTTGGTAGGCACTCTGGCCTGATCTGCCAGTGATTTGAGTTTCCCTTGAAATCTTTGCTCGAGTTCTTTTTCTAAGAGCACATCCGTGTGGAAGGAAGAGCCAAAAACGAGCGCAGCAGCTTCTCTCGTCACATCATCACAGGTAGGGCCAAGCCCACCTGTTGCGATCACTACATCAGCGCGAGATAGTGCTTCTCTAAACCCATTTTCCAGAGAGGGGAGGAAATCTGGCAACACCGTATGGCGTACTACAGCATAGCCATGCAGACTCAGCGAGCGGCTGATGGCCGTCGCATTGCTATTTGTCGTAATGCCTTTCAAAAGTTCATTACCGATCGCAACAATTTCAATGGTCATAACTAAGCACCCGAAACCCTTTTTCCACTAAACGAGGATGGCGGTTAATCCATGGAAAACAGTGTTTACCAAGGCGCACAGGAAGATTCACTCGATTTTCTAGGTCGCCACCCGTGATCAGCGGTGTTGGCAGAGTATTTTGCCGTAGCCAGCGGCCTAATGCAAGGAAAAGGACGCTATTCGGAAATTCGGGGGTATTGAGTACCTTGCTGAATTCTTTCGTCTTAGGATGTTGAAAAATTTGCGGATATGAAAATTGTAAACCCCAAGTGATGCTGTCTCTTCCCTGAACCATAGGATGGAACTTATCATCCACTGGGCTATACGAAAGATGGTGGAGCTGTAATTGCACGATGGGCTTCAACGCTTTGATCAGAAACTTATCCTCCCCCACTCGCGCTGCATACAGCACATCCACAGTTTTAGTCCATAGGCTGGAAAAGATCGGCCTAAGCGTTTTTTCCTCTGGTAATGCGCCTTCTTTCAAAGCCGAACTATACGATTGATAGGCCTTGAGAAATTGTTCCTTCCCTAATCGACCATGATCGAGTCCCACCACTTGACTGACGATAAAGATCTCAAAAGGCTCTAAGCTATGCAGCAACTCTGCCATTTCATGCTCATCGAGCAGCACCTGAAATTTAAGTGCTTTGGATACCTCCATGACGCCCTCTTCACGGGGAGTACTGATACGTAAAGGATCGAGATGAAGCATTTTTTGACAGTCTATGATCTCTTGAGCAAATTTCTCAGACTCTTTCTTCCTTTTTCAAAGGCTGGCGCTAAAAGCAGGAACATGACACCGCAAAAAATCGCTGCATCGGCGATGTTGAACACCGCAAAGGAGAATCCCCAAAAGGTAAAATGGAACATATCGATGACATGGCCGTAAAAAAAATGATCGACCACATTTCCAGCTGCTCCAGTGAGGATAAATGCAAAAGGCAGCTGCTTCTCTCTAGCTTTATTAAAAAAGAGTAGATAGGCAGCGATGCCAATGATCAAAGCTACTCGCAGGATGAGAAGTAGTTGATCAAAATTCGAGAAAATCCCCCAAGCGGCTCCGGTGTTTGTCACATGGTTGATCGAAAAGTCAATCCCGCCGCACCAGTTTTGAAAAACACCTATCCCTCCGTAAGGATAAAAGGGGAATCCCATGTTCATAGGCGCGATGTTCACGTTGACGTAAACTTTTACACATCGATCCAATACAAAAATCGCAGAAGAGAAAAAAATGAATAAAAGCGTACGCGCCATGATGCCTAGAGCAACCCCTTCTCAAACTTTTCTTGAGCTTTGACCGTCATTGTAGCATAGGGAACGGCTTCAAGGCGAGGAAGAGGTATCTCGTCGCCTGTAATATCGCATTTTCCATAAGACCCCTCCTCGATTTTTTCTAAAGCTCGATCGATCTGACGAATGATAGTAAATTCTTTATTCGTTACTTCAAGGCTAATCGTCCGGTTAAAATCATCTGTACCTTCATCCGCTTGGTGTTGGGAATATCCTTTAGATTCTTCATTGGTTTTGACCTCCTCAGCTGCACCGCGCACGAGTTGCGTCATCTGCCTTTTCATTTCTTCCAAACGGGTTTTAAATCTTGCGATATCCGCTTTCTTCAAAGTCATAGGTTCCTTTTTGAGTTTATTCTTTTGTTTACGCTCGACTTTGCAACTTTTTAGGGTCACCTGCCTCGTCTATTTGTCCTCGGACATTCGACCCAAGGTCGAACTGGGAGATTATTTAAAACAGGAAGGGGTTTCTAACCCCTTCCTGTTTTAAATAACTCCCCCGAGAACAAATATCTCGAGGCCTTCGACCCTAAAAAGTTACAAAGTCGAGCTACGATCTCCCATTCAAACCGAAGAGCCTGTAATCAATTACACTCTTGAACTGGGGCTTGTATCGATTCTGGAACAACATGTTCTATCGCGCTCTTTAGCTCGTTTACATCCTTAAAACGTCGATATACACAAGCAAAGCGGATATATGCAATCGTATCCATGTTTTTCAAATGCTCCATAACGATTTCGCCAATTTCCTTGGTCGAGATCTCACGCAGCTGTTTTTCCATGAGGTCTGAAGTAATCCTGTACGCCAGCGCACGCACTTGATCATGGCTGATGCGGGTATGCCGACAAGCAGCATCAAGACCCTTGATCAATTTATCTTGAGAAAAGTCCTCGTAACGGCCATCGCGTTTAAGCACTTGCAAGGTAAGATCCACCGTCTCAAACGTCGTGAATCGCCGTAAACATTTGAGACATTCTCTTCTACGGCGAATCGCATTTTGTTCAAAGGCATTCCGAGAATCCGTCACTTTTGATTCGGGATGGCTGCAAAACGGGCAATGCATAGAAACCCTTAGATAGTTGGGGTTTTATTTTCATGGTCAAATATTTTAAAGGCAAGTTTCTAATTCGACGACAGTCTCTAAGGGAATAAAAAACGCAACTAGAAAAAACTCTATAGCGCCTTCCAAGGATAAAATTTTTTGAAAGGGTAGAGAACGCCTAGGCTTGTCGTAAAAAAATTTATACCCATAGAGGCAAGCTGTTTTTTTTATGCAGAAAAATCTATTATGAGAGTTCGCTTAAAACTCGACTTTATTCCTAATTGAAGGGTACCAATGCATTCGACTCTGCCTAAAAACCCTCGTGTAGCTATTATCGGAGCTGGCCTGGCTGGCTTAACTACTGCCTATCGTTTATCTCAACTAGGCATCCCCTCGGAAATCTACGAAGCGCGAGAAAGAGCCGGAGGCAGGGTATTCACCTATTATAGTGGGACCTCGTTCGAAGAGTTGGGCGGCAAGCTTCTACATTATGATGACGATGCTACACATATTCACTCTCTCCTGAGCGAACTAGGGTTGAATATTGAGTCCTACACTATCCCATCTCCCACCCAGCTCTATTATCGAGATGGAGAAGCACATGACTATTTTACCTTCTTCAAAGATGCACCACCTCCTACGGAAAAAACCTATGCTGCCCTCATAGCACAAGCGCAAAAATCGGTCACGATGCAAGAGGTTTTACAATGGTTCTTCTCCGCTCATCCGGAATTGCTCCGTCTTTTCATGCTCTTTCTGTTGAATTACGAGGGTGCTTCAGCTGATCAGCTTGGAACCTATTTTACTGAAACATTTTGGAAGTTTTATACTAGAGAATATGGAAATGCCGCAAAAAAGGCTCAAGGCATTTCTCCTGTTTTCAGCGTTGAAGCGATCCAAGGCGGAGGAACCCGCCTTGTTCAAGCTCTCTGCGCAAAACTCAAAAAACCGATCCATTATCGCTCTGCCGTAAAAAAAATCTATCGCCGTTCCCCTAAAAAAATCGTCATCGAATGTGAAGAACAGCCACGCAAACTCTTCGACAAAGTGATCTTGACTGTCCCTTGCAGCACGTTGTGTGAGATCGAAACAGACCTATTCCCATCCGATCAACGCGAGGCCATCCAAACTTTACCCTATGGAACCTTAGGCAAGATTCTTTTTCCCGTGAATGCCGATGAAAAAGCACCCCTCATCTCTTATGGAACAGATTTTATTTCCATGTTCAATAAAGAGCGTACGTTCCTGACGTTGTATTGTAGCAATAAAGCCCTCTGGCTGAATTTCAATAACTTATACGCTCTTGAAAAGCACCTCCAACAGCATCTCAATATCCTCAAAGTTCTCTATCCTTCTCTAGAAATCATCGGAGAGCCGATTCTCATCAATTGGACAGCGGAGCCTTATTCCAAAGGGAGCTATTCGCACTTTGGCATTGACCAGCTCGACCGTTTCAACCAAAAAAGCACCGTCTTTGGGGAAGAGGTCAAACACGCCTTCCGCCCCGTCGACGAGCAAATCTTTTTCGCCGGCGAACACACTGCTTTTAAATACTATGCCACCATGGAAGGCGCTGTAGAATCTGGCGACCGCGCCGCGCGCATGGTCGCAAAGTCCTTTGCAGGAACCAGCTCCTGATTTATTTCCTCCTCCTCTGGCACCAAGACTAACCTATTACTAATCAGCATCTTAAGATGAATATCTTTATAATCGATGATTTTAACGAATCAATTATTAAACTAATAATCCATACTTATTGAAATTAAACATTAACTAAAGTATAATAAATATTAATATTAATCTAATAATAAGGATACCATTTTATGTCACTTGACCTTTTAAATAGCGTTGCAACAGATATAACATTGTATTCAGCCAAAAAAAAGGGGGACGCATGCCTTGATTCCACAGCCTCCGATTTAGAGGTCACTGTCAGGGAAAAGGTAGGGAAGGTTCTGGAAAAAGTAAGCGATAAATTGAACTCGGTGAAGCAAGCTGGCCAGCAAGTAGCACAACGAGTCCCCTCTCTAGGGACGACAGCGCCTGAGCGGGTATCTCAGAGCATTGACAACTTAATATCCACAAATCAAGCCGCTATCGATGAGCAAATCGAACGAGGTGCCTGGGCGAAAATAACAGGAGCCTTTTGGGGAATTGTAGGAAAAAAAGCAGCTTCAACGGCTGTTGTGACACGTGCGACATCGGCTCTCTCTTCCCTACCGAATCCAGGCCAACTTTATACATCTGCGCGAGATACGGGAACTAGCTTGTACGAACGATGGACAGCCAATTTGCCTACAATTTCAATGCCCTCACCGAGTATCCCTAAGTTTACGCTGCCATCCGTTACTCTACCTAAACTTCCAATGCCCTCGCTGAGCATGCCCACTTTACCAGCAATCCGTTTGCCAAGCTTCCAGGCGCCGAGCCTGCCCAATATCGTAACCAATGAATATGTGCAAAAAGGCGTTGAAAAAGGTATTGAGATTGTCATAGATGAAGGACTTGGTCTTGTTCAAGAGGCTATTACACGCCCACTGCATGAGACTGTGGACCAGATTGAAGGGCAAATCGAGTCTGGATTGCGACGCTATGCTGGCAAAGAGACAACCGAGTGTATGGAAGCAGCAACGACAATCGTACACTATAGAACAGCTAAATGCGCAGCATACATCAATGGAAGCGTTCAATCCCTAAAAGGGAAAATCGGCACAGGGTTACGAGTAGCATCCCGCTGGCTCTACAATTCCTGCTGTTCGACCACTCTTCCTGCCTCAGTCTAGCCAAAACCTATAGGCGATTGAACTGGAAGCACTAGGCATCTTGCAAGATGTCTAGTGTTAAAAGCTCACTTCTTTTGTAGAAGATCATTGAAATCGATGATCGAAGAAAAGAAATCACTTTCCGCTACACACTCTTCTGCTCCATTTACTTGAATCAAGACAGGCCGTATCGAGATATTTTTAGGTAGGCTTAACCTGCGAATTTTTTGTTTTATCTCATCGATTATAGCTCTTGTAATCTTCTCTCTACTAAATTTAATTTCACATAAATAGCACGTTCCAAATTTAGTTTGGATCATGTAATCGATTTGACAACCTTTCTTGTTTTTAGATTTCCTCTGAAAAAAAGGGTTGTCATTTACAATCTCAGAAGGATCAATATGAAGCATTTTTTGTATTGTTTTCCGATTGCTAAGCACTAGATTTTCAAATTGCAATCCTATCGCAGACTGCAATTGAGCCAGTAACTTCATCCCTTGTTTTTCTATCCTCTTTTTGTTCGGGTCAATAAATTTTAAATAAAATCTCAAATAATTATCCTTAAGGCGATAATGACTTAACTTTGAATCCATCCCTGTCTTAAGGTGCCAAGTGAAATCTTGTGAGACAAATCCTGCTGTAATAAGATCGTCCATGTATCCTGAGATAGCTCCACTTTTTTCAACCTCTAAGGCATTGTAGATGTCTTTAAGTTCACAAGGACTTTCAGCCAATCTTTCAACGATTATTTTGTAAATTGCACTTCTAGTTGAGAATAAATCCGAAAAAATTCGTTCAAATTCGCTAAAAAGAAAACCCTCTTTCTGAAAGCATAGCCTTTGAATATTTGTTTCAGCACTCTGATTGGGTAGAATCTCTTCAAGATAGCGCGGAACACCACCCATAACAGAGAGGACTTTCAGTTTATCAAAAGTGGACACCCTGTCCTGCTCTGCATTCCAAAATTCATTGCATTCATGCAAAGGGAGCTCCTCTAAAATAATATCAAGAGAAATTCTTCCCATAAAACCTGTACTGCTCAGAATGTTCTCTTCGATCCAACTTGAAATCGACCCGCACAGAATGAGAACCAACTGGGGGTTGTTTTTAAAATAGAGATCCCATGCTGTTTTGAGTTTTCCTAGAAATGTTGGATCTTTTGAAGCCATCCAGCTAATTTCATCTAAAACGAGTATAACTTTTCCTTTTTGCGTGTGCTGAGCTAAGTGCCAGAATAAATCTCCCCAATCATCTGCTCTGGGAAGAGGTATTTTTATTTCACGCTGTATTTGACGAGCAAATTCTTCCTTTTGATCCACGGCTGAAATGCCACTAGTTGGCGGAAGTCCAGAAAAAACATAATGAGGTGTTTTATTAGCGAATTCCTGCGCCAAACGACTCTTTCCAATGCGACGTCTTCCTCGAATAACCACAAGGCTTGCTGATTTCTTCTTAAAAAGTTCATTCAGCATCCCAAGCTCCCTTTTACGGCCTATAAATGTGTGGAGCATGTTTGAAACACCCTGGTTTTGGTGATAAAGACATCTTATCAAATCCATATCACCACATCAAGAAATCTTCGTTTGGTGATATTCTAGGATTTATGGCATTTTCTTGGCGAGCGCACGCTTACGGGCCTTAATGCCCGTAAGCGAAGATGCCAAAGCCAAAAGCACTTAGGCGATTGAACTGGAAGCAGTATATTGTGAAAATTCGGAGGAGGTGGGATTCGAACCCACGAAACGTTTACACGTTTACACGCTTTCCAAGCGTGCTCCATCGGCCACTCGGACACTCCTCCGTAAAGAGAGAGCAGGTATCTTACGTCCAGAGCAATTTGTTTGACAACTACTCGTTCTTTTCTCCCCCTAGCTCCGCCAGTTAAAAAACTTACCTACATAGATTTTTTTGGGCAAGGGCACTGGCAGGAGCATGGGCAAGGAATTGTGGTTATGCAGGATGTCTAGTGCAAAATCGCTGCTTTTCCCTTGCAGTAAAGCGATTCATAAGGCAATGATTTTGGCGATTCTTTCGTGAACTGTAGAGGGCTTAAGTGTGAAAAAAAACTTTGTCATTCTTTTTCTACTGCTGTCGCTGTTGATGGTCTCTTTATCCAGTTGTCAAAAAAAAATGACTGTCTCAAAGCAGCCTTCTGTTCAACCTATTGATAAAATTCTCATCAGCGTCGCCCCCTATCGCTTTTTCGTCGAAAGGATTGCCGGCGATGCCTTTGAAGTGGTTTGCCTAGTACCCAAGGGGACAAATCCCCATCTCTATGAAACGCCGCCAAGGCTCATCGAAAATGCGCTGGATGCAAAAATTTGGTTCCGCATTGGAGAACCCGATGAAAAAAAGTTTGTCCATCTCTTTACCCAGCGTGCCCCTGTGATGCAAATTGTCAATTTAAGCGAGGGGCTTGATCTCATCGACGATCACGCCTGCTCTGGTCATCACGATCACCATCATGACGCTATCGATCTGCACATCTGGCTTAGCCCGCGCCTTGCTGAACAACAGGCCCACAAAATTTGTAACACCTTGTGTGTTCTTTCCCCAGAAAATGCTCCTCTTTTTCACAAACGTCTACAGGTTCTTTGTTCCGAATTGCAAAATCTCGATGAAGAACTAGTCGAGTTTTTTAAAGCGCATCCAACAAAGACTATTCTCATCTCTCATCCTTCGCTGGGATATTTTTGCCGCGATTATCATATTGACCAACTTTCCTTAGAAATCGAAGGAAAGGAGCCCTTGCCACGCGATCTCCTCCACTTGCTGGATGATGCTAAGGCCGAAAATATCCGCCAGATCCTCGTTCAACCACAGCACGAACTACGCGGCGCTGAACGCATCGCAAAAGAATTGCGTCTTCCTTTAAAGATGATCGATCCTTACGATGAAAATTATTTGATGAATTTGCGAATGATCGCTGATGCCATTGGTTCATAAACGCCCTCATCCCTCATGAATACATCGATCATTGAAGTAGAACATCTTTTTTACAACGTAGGATCGTCAACGATCTTGGAAGATCTCTCTTTGCAATTTTCTCAAGGAGAATTCATCGGCATCTTCGGGCCAAATGGTGGGGGAAAGACGACGTTTCTAAAACTATTGCTTGGATTTCTTAAACCAACGTCCGGCTCCATCCTCATCTTAGGCATGCCTCCTCAGCAAGCAAGAGTGTATATCGGCTATGTTCCTCAAATCGCGCGTTTCGATCGGAAATTTCCCATTTCTGTATTAGAGGTCGTTTCGATGGGACAGCTTAACCGCCTCAGCTGGCTTGGCAGTTGGACTGTTCAAACGAAGAAAAAAGCGATGGAAGCACTCGAACAAGTCGGGCTCGCAGATTTTTCTGCACGCCCCTTTGCTTCGCTTTCTGGGGGACAAGCGCAACGCGTATTGCTTGCAAGAGCGCTTGTTGGCGAACCTAAGATCTTACTCCTGGATGAACCGACTGCCAGCGTCGATCCAGAAGCTGAAGCGGAAATCCATCGTCTACTTCTGACGCACAAAAAAAGCGTGACGACCCTCATGGTCACACATGACTTACAAACGATCATGGACGATGTCGATCGGATGCTTTTCGTACAAAGGCATGCGGAACTTGTAACTAAAGAGCAAATCTGCGTCCACTTTGCCATGGGACTCTATCACACTCCACTTCGAGAGGAACTTCGTGTCATTGATTGAGTTTTTTTCGCATCCCCTCCTTCTTCCTGCCTTCCTCGCTGCCCTCGTGGCTTCAGTTGCAGGCGGAATTATGGGGTCGTATATCGTTGCCAAACGCATCGTGTTTTTAAGCGGCAGCATCTCCCATGCTGTGCTTGGCGGGATGGGGTTTTTCTTGTGGCTTAAACGCCATTTTGGTTGGGAGTGGGCCAGCCCTCTTTTTGGAGCCTTTGTCGCAGCTATCTTCTGTGCCATCTTGCTAGGATGGATTAGAAGCCGATTCAAAGAACGAGAAGATACATTGATTGCCGCCATTTGGTCGACTGGCATGGCCATTGGTGTGATCTTTATTGCTTTGACACCAGGCTATAATGTTGAACTCATGAATTTTCTCTTTGGCAATATCCTTTGGGCCACATCGACCGAAATCGCTATTTTGTTCGGATTCGATCTTCTGTTGATCACACTGACCTGCCTATTTCATAAAAAACTCTTAGCAGTCTGTTTTGATGAGGATCAAGCAGCGATGCAAGGATTGCGCGTGCAACCACTCTACATCCTTCTCCTTTGCATGGCGGCTGTATCGATTGTGCTCTTGATCCAAGTCGTTGGAGCTATCCTGGTCGTCGCTTTTCTAGCGATTCCTCCTGCCATCGCTTTGCTTTTTTCCAACCGACTTTCCCATGTGATGCTGTTTGCTGCACTGTTTGGAATGATCTTATCATTTCTAGGAATTGGAGCATCCTATCAACTCAACTGGCCGCCAGGGGCGACCGTTGCGCTTCTTGCGGCTTTGGCCTATGCGGTTTCTATGCCCTTCCAAAAACAGAGAGTCTGACTCTTAGAGACTGTCCACAAACTATCAATCCATCCTCTTCGAACCCTTTTCGTGATCTTTCGCCCGGCTTTGAGGCGCCTACGGCGTCTGCGTATGCCACCTCAAAGCCAGACGAAACCTCCTCGAAAAGGGCTTCCGAATCTGATGGATTGATAGTTTGTGGACAGTCTCTTAAAGTCGAATTAAAGCGAACAGATCTTGTTTACAAAAGCCTTCCACTGTCCCTTTTTTTTAGGATGGTGGGATCTGCTCTTTCTTGACAGTTTTCTTCGCGCTCTTTCCATAATTGTCTCCGATTGTTCTTTAGACATCTTACTTAACCTCAGTAGGTTACGAAAGACATCTTTTGTTATGACCCTGATCTATTATAATTGACATAGGATGCCGCCCGATTGATGAGATTGCTCAGGTGTTTACCGGGCACTGTCTTCCCCTTGCCATGTATTTTTGCGGTGAATTTAGAATGTTTCCTTTTTCCAATGTTCTTCATTTTTTCTCTGTAATTGCAATTATGTTATATAGTTTATTTTACATACAAACTTAATTATAAGTCAATATTGACAGAACGAATGAGTGTTTTTTGCAAAGCACTAACTTTCAATCAGCCTCTCTCAGCCTTTCTTTGGAAAATCGGGCTTCAGCAGGGGGTGCAAGGCTCAAAAAAAATACTAGAAACCCAAAATTCAGGTTAGAATCGGCTATTGGACAAATCTGG
>Ga0206862_1087_pt1 | contig 26429 bp, 20 predicted proteins | sample Alteio_BWOrgCont_43_FD_152625 | JGI IMG/M metagenome (GOLD analysis project Ga0206862, IMG submission 152625) | Enriched cells from forest soil in Barre Woods Harvard Forest LTER site, Petersham, Massachusetts, United States -... | ecosystem: Environmental > Terrestrial > Soil > Temperate forest >... | reverse complement strand
ATTCTATGGCTTCGGCCAGCGGTTCGGGTTTGAGGACCATGCCTTCGCCTCCGCCGAAGGGGCGGTCGTCGACGGTGCGGTGGCGGTCGTGGGTGAAGTCGCGGAGGTTGTGGGGCTGGACGGTCAGCAGGTTGGAGGCGAGGGCTCGCTTGAGCACTCCGTGGGCGAGGATGCTTGAGAAGAAGTCGGGGAAGATGGTGATGATGTCGAATTGCATGCAATTCGGTGGCTTATTCATAGATACAGCAGATCCTTTGGCTCCGCTACGCTTCGTTCAGGATGGCAATTTTTGATGGGGGTGGGGCTTCGGGAGTCGAAGTTTGGCTAGCTATGCCGTACGAGGGTGTTATGCTTCCCTGCCGCAAAGCTACGGAACGCCGAGCAGTCTTTCGAGTTCGTTCGTTATTACACGATATGAGCCGGCGCGGCACTTCTGCATCCGCTGCAATCGAGATTGCAGATAATTTTGCCAACGCGCGTTCAAAATTAGGTGTCGTAAACTGGCTCTGGCGGATACACCAGAAGAAGCCAATTTTAGGCGACCACTCGGACTCAACCGCGCGGATCTCGTTTTGGTAGCTCATCATCTCCAATATTACGTAAGGATTGGGCACTCCTTTTCGTGCTGCTGCCCAGTTAGAAGCGGCCTTGCTGCGCAAGGCTTCGCACGAACGTTGTTCGTGCGGGTCCTTCGACTTCGCGCCTTCAGCGCTTAGCTCAGGATGACAAATCTTCTTCTTTGCTCGAGGCGTTGATGGTGAGGAGGCCTTCGGGGAGGGACATTTCTATTCGCTTTTGGTTGATATCGATTTTCTTCAAATAGGCTTTGGCGAAGGGGATGAGGATGTCTTCTTTGTTTCCCGCCGCTTTCACCACGAGCAGCGGGGTGCTAGTGGTTTCGCGGTCGACGCTGGTGATGGCGCCGATGTCTCCGGCGTTGGCGGGGCCGATGTCGATGATGTGGCAGCCGATGAGGTCGTCGATGTAGACGGAGTCGTCTTCGAGTGGGGCTCGCTGGTCGCGGGGGACGACAACGTCGTATCCGCGCAGGGTTTCGGCGTCGGAGATCGAGTCGATTCCGGCGAATTTGAGGACGACGCGGCCCTTGTGTTGCCAGTGCTCTTGAAGCTCGATGGGACGCGATGATTTTCCGTCTGGTGACAGCAAGAAGAGATGGCGGCGCTCGGCGAAGCGCTCGGGGAAGTCGGTGAGGATGTCGGCGATGAGTTCGCCGTCCCGGCCCTGGGGACGGACAAGGTGCGCGATGAGCACCCATGATTCTTTGCTGGTCGATTGTTCGCCGGTCAATTGCTCGTCGGTCATTGATGCGATTGTACGGGCTGTATCCCTTGGTTATCAGTCAGTCAGGAAAAAGTAACGTTTTGCTGATTACCTGAGCTGGGAGACCCTTGCGGGACCACTGCTTTTGCACAAGAGGAGATCGTAGACGTTCATGCCCGGAGGGGGTGGTCCGGCGGCGCGCCACGAGAGCCTATTCGCCGGGCGTTTGCTTATCCAGGTGCTCTTCGAGGATATCGAGCGTGTATCGATGGTGGTGCTTCATGCTGACGGCACCCAAGATCGTGCGCATGGAACGCGCTGTACGTCCTTGTTTCCCAATGACTTTCCCCACATCTCCCGGAGCAACACGCAGCCGCAGTACAGTGCTTTCTTCGCGGTCCACAGCTTCAACGACTACAGCCTTCGGGTCATCCACCAGAGCCTTCGCGATCTCGGTGACTAGTTCCTGCATATTGTCAGGCATTTCATCGTGCGTCATTCAACCCCCCATCGAGAACGCGCTAACTGTCTCTCGGGTTGGCCAATACTAACAGCAAGCCGAGGGGGGATGACAGTGCTTTCTGGTATCCTGTTTTCGCGTTACTTCCGGAACTTCAAAGGAGATAACTCGCTTCAGGGGAGGCCCAAAGAATGGATTGCCTGGACCGTTGCCAGATGCAGAGAACGGCTGCTCAGGCTGCTGGGGCAGCCTGAGTCTTGAGCAGCTTCGCTACGGTGTCAGAGAGTTGTGCACCCTTACCTGTCCAGTAGTCGATGCGCTCGCGCTTGAGGTCGACGGTGGCTGGGTTTGTGCGGGGGTTGTAGGTGCCCACTACTTCGACGGAGCGGCCGTTGCGGGCGCGATCCTTTTCAATGACAACCACACGGTAATACGGCTGCTTGCGGGCGCCAAAACGCGCCAAACGAATCATCAGCACAGATAAGTCTTCCTTTCGGTTCTGGTTCCAGGGTGAGGGATGATGAATCAGCGCAGCGACAGAGCGCGGGCGCACACAAATCCCAACGCTTAAGTATAGCAGGTTTGGAGGGTTGGGGTATGTGGGGTGGGATTGGGTAATCGGCGAATCGAATTAGAATCGCAGAACATTTCTGATCCCTAAGGCTCCGATAGGAAAAACACGCCCGCCAAGAATCCGGCCGCAATCATCACTGTATTGACCGATAGTAAATTTCCATCGCGAAGAAATTTGAGTGCTGTCGTTACGACGACAAAACCAGACTAAATCGAGGATAGGGAAATGACTGCAAACCCCGATTCGCTGTATCCAAGTCATCTTCTCCCCGTTCTTGAACCAAACGACATTGAATCTGTTTGCTTCACGCCGACTCTCCTTAATCGGATCGTAATCGGAGGTGTGAGGCATGCACGCCATGTTCTCACACCCAAACGTGATCGGGAATCTAGCTTCTGTTGTCGAGTGTTTTGCCGGCATGGATTGGTATTTTGATTCTGCAGACAGGGGCAGCAGTATTGTTCTGGCTGTAACGTTGTTGTAAAGCATTTGACATGTGGTTGCCTTACCAAGGATGTGCCGGGAAAATCCCCTTTCCGGCATGGAGGAATGACGCATGCAAAAGTTTGTTGCCACGTCACTGGCAGCGCTGCTGGTATCGAGCCAGCTGGCCACTCCCGTTGTTGCGAATGCGCAACGGGACGGTGATACCGCGACCCCGATCAAGCATCTGGTCGTGATCTTTGGAGAAAACATCTCGTTTGACCATTACTTCGGAACGTATCCGAACGCAATCAACCCCCCGCGTGAGCCGAAATTTGTGGCCGCACCGAATACGCCGACGGTGAACGGACTGACAGAAGGTCTTCTCTTCACGAATCCGAACTTCCTGAATTCGACGGGCAATGGCACTGGCGCGAGCAATCCGTTTCGGCTTGACCGCTCGCAGGCCGCAACTGCCGACCAGGACCACGACTACACGCCGGAACAGCAGGCCTTCCACGGCGGGCTGATGGATTCCTTCCCGCAGTACACAGGAACGCCGGGACCTCCGCCGAACGGGTCGACGACCACTGGCCTAGTGATGGGCTACTACGACGGCAATACGGTGACGGCCCTGTGGAACTATGCGCAGCGGTACGCGATGAGCGACAACTCGTATGACACGAACTTCGGGCCTTCGACGCCGGGCGCGATCAACCTGGTCTCCGGACAGACGAATGGCGTGAGCGATCAGGTCAACGCGGGCGGCGATGTGGTCGAAGATGGAGCCGGCGGTTTCTCGCTGGTCAGCGATGCCGATCCGGTGGGCGATGTCTGCTCGACGACGACGGGCGCGGTGGTACAGTTCAGCGGTCAGAACGTTGGCGATTTGTTGAATTCGAGGGGCATTACATGGGGCTTTTTCGAAGGCGGATTCAACCTGTCGACGAAGAATCCGAACGGAACGATGGGCTGCAACCGGTCGCATACTTCGACAATTACGAACAGCGCCAAGGCCGATTACATTCCGCACCATCAGCCGTTCCAGTACTACAAGTCGACCTGGAACCCAAAGCACCTGCGGCCTTCCTCAGTGCAGCGGATTGGCCAGACCGACCAGGCGAACCACCAGTACGACACGGATGATTTTTATTCGGCGGTGAAGGCGGGCAACATGCCGGCGGTGAGCTTCCTGAAGGCTCCAGGCTACCAAGATGCGCATGCCGGATATTCGGACCCTCTCGATGAGCAGACGTTTGTGGTGCAGGTGATCAATTTTCTGCAAACGCGTCCGGAGTGGAAGTCGACCGCGGTGGTGATTGCGTACGACGACTCAGATGGCTGGTATGACCACCAGATGAGCCCGATCGTAAACCAGTCGCAGACGGCGATGGATGCATTGACTGCTCCTGGCCAGTGCGGGCTCAGCGCGAGCACTGCTCTGGCGGGTGTGAACGCTGACCATGTGCAGGGGCGTTGCGGCTACGGCCCGCGGCTTCCATTGCTCGTGATTTCGCCTTATGCGAAGCAGAACTTTGTCGATCACAGCACTACCGATCAGAGCTCCATCACGCGGTTTATCGAAGACAACTGGCTGGGCGGGCAGCGCATTGCCGGCTCGTTCGATGCGATCGCCGGACCATTGAACAACATGTTCGAGTTCAAGAAGAAGGCTGCGAACAACGGACTCTATCTGCTGGACCCGAGCACCGGCCTTGTGACGGTAGATCAGGATGGCCGCTGATCTTACCTGATTCCTTCTTTTCAGGGTAGCGGCTTCACGCTGCTACCCTTTTTCTTTTGAGGGCGAAATTTTGATTACACGACGGAAGTTTGTTGCCGGCAGCGGGTTGGTGTTGGCGGATGTGCTGTCAGGGACTAACGCCCCAGTTGTGGGGGCGGAGATGTTGCGAGGGCTGAAGCCGTTGCCTGCCGAGGCTGATTTTTTTCATACGACGGTGAAGGCCGAGTCGCTTGATCCTTCGACGCTACAGGCGTTTGTCGATCCGCTGCCTGTTCCGGCGATTGCGCAGGCGGCGGGGATGCGGGCGAATCCGGAGGATAGCAAGGAGCAGATACCGTATTACCGCATTGCGATGCGCGGGGCGATGGTGAAGGTGCATCGCGATCTGCCGCCGACGAAGATGTGGACGCTGGGCGGGAGTTTCCCAGGGCCGACGCTTGAGACGGCGAGTGCGAAAGGCATGATTGTCGAGTGGACGAACGAGCTTCCGGCGAAACATCTTTTGCCCATCGATCATTCGTTGCATGGGGCGGGCAAAGATGTGCCTGAGGTGCGCGGAGTGGTGCATCTGCACGGCGGGCGCACGCCTCCGGAGAGCGATGGCTATCCGGAGGATTGGGTGGTGCCGGGGAAATCGCAGACGTGCTATTACCCTTCGTCGCAGCATGCGGCGCTGCTTTTCTATCACGATCACACGATGGGGATCAACCGGCTGAACACGTATGCGGGGATGATGGGAATGTTCATCATTCGCGACCCGCGCGAGGACGTGTATGCGCTGCCGGGCGGGAAGTATGAGATTCCGCTGCTGATCTGCGACCGCATGCTGAAGACGGATGGGTAGCTGGAGTATCCGGTGTCAGAGAAGTCGGGCGAGGTGTGGGTGCCGGAGGTTTTCGGCAACGCGCTTCTGGCGAATGGGAAGCTGCTGCCGTATTTCGATGTGGAGCCGCGGCTGTATCGCTTCCGCGTGATGAATGGGTCGAATGGGCGGTTCTTTCGTTTTTCGCTGGCGAACGGGGCGGAGTTTTATCAGGTTGGGTCGGATCAGGGGCTGATGGTTGCTCCGGTGAAACTAAAGCGGGTGACGATGGCTCCGGCGGAGCGCGCGGATCTTCTGATTGACTTCAGCTCGATGGCCGGCGAGCGCGTGAAGTTTGTGAGCGACAGCTTTTCTATCCTGCAGTTTCGCGTGGCGAAGACTGCGACGGGCGAGGGTGGGGTGGTTCCGCAGAAGCTGCATGAGTTTGAGAGGCTGGCGGAATCGAGCGCGGTGAAGACACGGCAGCTGACGCTCGATGAGCTCATGGATGACATTCAGCGGTCGATGGGGATGCTGCTGAACAATACGCCATGGCACGCTCCGATTACGGAGAAGCCGGTGCTGAATTCGACGGAGATCTGGGAGCTTGTGAATTTGACGGATGACTCGCATCCGATTCATTTGCACTTGGTGCGGTTTCAGATTCTTGATCGGCGGCGATTTGACGCATTTCATTTTCAGGAGAAGGGCGAGTTGCGGTTTACCGGGCCGGTGGTGCCGCCCGATCCGAATGAGATGGGGTGGAAGGACACGGTGAGAGCCGATCCGAATATGGTGACGCGGATTATTGTTCCGTTTAATGGGTATGCGGGGCGGTATGTGTGGCATTGTCATGTGCTGGAACACGAGGACAATGAGATGATGCGGCCGTTTGAGGTGGTGAAAGGATGAGCGCTTCGCGCTCGACGTGAATGTAGATAAAGCAGGTCCCTTTCGGCTTCGCTGAGGGCTCAGGATGACAAATTTCTTTGGGGATGATGGGCGAGAGCCGCTGGTCTTCTGCCTCTGCCATGTTTTGCATGGATTCTTCGCTTCGCTCAGAATGACGACTCTTATGCGTTAGCTCTTTAGTTCTGGGAATGCGGTGATGCGGAGTTTGGCGGCGGCGTAGGGGACCAGCGTTAGTGTTTCTTCTGGCTGATCGGTGGTGACGGGGCTTTGCGGGACCGGGTTGGCTACTCCGTCTTCGGCTACCCATGTCGGGACCTTGCGTGCTTTTACTTCCAACTTTACCGGTGCGCCTTTGAGGGTGAAGGGGCTTTCGGCGAGGGGCGATTCTGTTGCTGTGATCGAATCGGTGCTTACTGCGTAGTTCCATTGCGTGGTGGGGTAGACCTGCCAGTCGGCGGTCATGCCGCGATCGCGCAGCTTGAGCCAGTCTTCTCCGATGGGGTAGGAGAAGACGAGCGGGCCGCGTTCGAATGCGATGGAGTTGTTAAAGCCTTTGTTGGCGCGGGCTTCGAGGGGGAGGGTGAACTCTACGGTGTCGCCTTGCTTCCATGTGCGTTCGATTTTCGCGAAGGTTCCGGGCTGCGGGGCTGGCTGTGTTTGTTCGTTAACGCGGATGCGGGCGTCCTTTGCCCATGCGGGGATGCGGAGTTGCAGCGGGAAGTTGATTGATTTTTCTGGATGGACTGCGATGTGGATTTTTTCGCGGAATGGATAGTCGGTTTCTTCCGTGATGTGGACTGCTGTGTTGCGAATTGTGGTGTGGAGTTCGCAGGGCCCGTAGACGGTCGCGACCAGGCCGTCGTCGCTGCTGGTCATCCATAAACTCGTCGTCAGCTTGGGCCAGCCTTGATGAAAGTTGGCGGTGCAGCAGCCGAAGTTTGGTTCGAGTCCGTAGAGGTTGGATTCAGGGCCGTCGGTGGTCCACGGCTTGTGGTTGAGGCTGCACTGGACTTGATTTGGCTGCTGGTTGTACTGGTGCGCCCACATGTCGTCGGTGAAGGTGCCGGGCAGGCAGTTGTAGGCGATGCGTTCGAGGCGGTCTCCCAGCGCGGGCGTTCCCATCACGGCTAATGCGATTTCGAGCGAGAACATGGTTTCGACCACCGTACACAATTCTGTCCCTTGCGAGGGGTTGCGTCCGGCGAAGTGCTCGTCGGCGGAAAAGATGCCATTAGGCAGGCCGTGGTAGTGGTCGATCTCTGAGAGTTGATGGAGGAGGGCCTGGCGGTCTTCGTCTTTTCCGCTGAGTAGTGACCAGACAGGCGAGGCTTTGAGGGCCATGGCGTTGTTGACGCCGTGCGTAGCAAGTGCGGTGTCGCCGAGGCCGTTGTGCTCGTTGAGTTTGATGAATTCGGGCGTGATGCGCTGCGTGTATTTGAAGTCGGCGAATTCGGCTTGCCAGTCGTATCCCTGCTGGTGGAGGAGCTTAGCGAGTTCGATGAGGTTGGGGTCGCAGCTGCGGTTGTAGAGCCAGAGCACGCTCACTACTTCGTCATGCCAGCGGAACCTGCCCCAGTCGCGCAGCGGGCGCGTGGCCAGCTGCGCGAGTTGATAGGCGAAGTAGCGTTGCATGACGGGGATGACGCGCCTGTCGCCTGTAGCTTCCTGATACTGCGTGAGCGCTTTGAGCATGACCATGCGCGGCCACCAGTCGTCGTTCGAGGGCGGGCCGATCATGCCGTTTGGCTGCTGGTTGTTGAGGGTCCAGTCGATGTATTTCTGTGCTTTGGTCTTGAGACGGGCGTCGTCGAGTAAATACGCCAGCGGGACGAGGCCGTCGAGGAAGTAGGGACCGCGCTCCCAGGATTCGCCGTTGCCTCCGAGCCAGCCGGAGTTGGGGCCTACGTCGGCCCAGGTTTCATCGAGATGGCCGCCGAGGCCAGTGGCCTGAATTTGCAACTGTGCGCGCAGCCAGCCTGTGGGGCGGATAGTGCCGAGTGGGAGCGGATCGAAGGCGTTGGGGGCTAGCGGGGCGCGGTTCTTTGCCGCGACTTGTGCGGGTGTTGCTGTCTCGGCGAAGGCGCTTGTGTTGGCTGCGAGAAGGGCTGCGGCGCTGAGTTGTTTGCAGAAGGTGCGGCGGCTGACGGACCACTCTCTTTTCATGGAACCCACGTGGACAAGATGCGCTTTCATTGTAGGCGAGTGTGAGCCGCGACCCCTTCTCGCAGAATCTGGAAAAGTCAACGAAACGCAGGTCCTTCGACTCAGCGCTTCGCGCTCCGCTCAGGATGACAATTCCTGAATTGGTGGGTTCGATTATTGGTTGACGCCGCTCGCTAAAAAGCCGCCGTCGACGACTAGGACTTGGCCGGTGACGTAGGAAGCTCCTTCGGATGCAAGATAGATGGCGGCTCCGACGACTTCCTCGGTTTTGCCGAAGCGGCCCATGGGGGTACGCATCAGCAGCTCTTTACCGCGCGGTGTGCTGTCGAGGAGTTCGGCGTTGAGCGCGGTGCGGAAGACGCCGGGGGCGATGGCGTTGACGAGAACGCCGTGCTTTGACCATTCGACGGCGAGCGAGCGTGTGAGCGAGGCGACGGCGGCTTTGCTGGTGGCGTAGGCGGCGACCTCAGAGAGCGCGACGAAGGTGTTGAGCGAGGCGATGTTGATGATGCGTCCGTAGCCGCGGTCGAGCATGTGCTTGCCGAAGATCTGGCAGGCGCGCAGGGTTCCGGTGAGGTTGGTGTCGATGATGCTCTGCCATTCTTCTTCGGGGAAGGTAAGCGTGGGCGCGCGCTTGATGCGGCCGGCGCAGTTGATGAGGATGTCGACTTTGCTGAATTGTTCGAGTGTTTGGACCAGAAGGTTTTCGAGCGAGGCGCGGTCGGCGACATCGGAGGTCACGCGCAGGGTGCGTTTGCCTTTGGCTTCGATGGCGGCCGCGGTTTCTTCGACCTGCTCTTTGCGGCGCGCGGAGGCGATGACGTCGGCGCCTGCGTCGGCGAGGCCGAGACTGAGGGCGCGGCCGATGCCGGATGTTCCGCCGACGATGACGGCTGTTCTTCCTTCGAGGCTGAGTGGGTGGGGCATTTTGTTTTTCGTACCTCAGGGGCTGAAGCCCCTTTTGTTTGATTCTTATTGCGCGGGTTAAACCCCGCGCCTACCCGGCTGCTGCGTGCGCGGTTGGGACGGGTTCCTGCGAGGAGAACCGGCCTTTGTAGGCCCAGAGGCCGAGGCCTGGGTTTGAGATGAAGAAGATTTCTTCGCCGTCTACCGAGTTGTAGCCGTTCGAGAGTTTCATCGGGTCGTAGCGCGCGGTCATGGCGGCGAGGTCGGCGTAGCGGAAGCCTACGCTTTCGATTTCCTGTTGAGTGAGCGAGCCGGGGCAGTAGGTGATGGTGAAGCGTCCTTCTGATGAGCCGTGGATGAGGTGCGCGGCGGCGCTCAGGTCGGATGCGAGTTCGGGATGCTTCTCGACGGCTTCGAGGGTGAAGGGTGTGCCGCGGTATCCGTACTTGCGGATGAGCGCGTCGATGGCCTTGTCTTCGCCGAATTCTTTGATGCCGGGGCCGAGGACGATGAGTTCGCCGCCATCGGCGAGCGCCATGCGCGTACGGTAGACGGCTTTGTTGCCGAGCCATGTGCTTTTGAACTCGTGTGGTTCGAGGTAGACGACGGCTTTCTGGATGGGGCGGTCGAGCATCTCGAAGTTGACTTCAAGGCTGAGGTCGGCGGCGCGGTGGAAGCATTCGACATCATCGCCGATGAAGAGTCCGCGCACGGCCAGACGGCCCTGTGCGTTGCGGCCGACGACGGTGTGCACGTAGACGATGGGGATGTTCTTGAGGAAGCGATCAGAGGCGTAGTTGAGGACTTCGCGCACTGGATTCTTTGCGCGGCCCATGATGCGTTCCATGCCGTACACGGCACCGAGATAATGGCTGCGATTGATGCTTTCGCGGCCGCCCGTTCCGATGAGGATGTTTTTGTTGTAGTTCGCCATGCCGATGACTTCGTGCGGCACGACCTGTCCGATGGAGAGTACAAGATCGAAGCCGCCGTGCGCGATGAGGCGGTTGATCTGCGCGGGCCAGGCGTAGTTGAGCTTGCCCTCTGACTGTTGATAAATGAATTCTGACGGGACTTCGCCTAAAGTTTCGACATCGGTGCGCCAGTTGTGGACGCGGAAGAGCGATTGCGGCACGTCGCCGAACATGCGCGTGAGGCTTGCGGGCGACATGGCGGAGTGGGTGCCGAGCGCGGGGAGAATCGTTTCGAGGTTGTCTCCGTAGTATTCGTAGGCGTAGCGGGTGAGGTCGCCGGCGCGGGAGTGAGCGCGGGTCTGATCGGGCGGCACGAGGAGAACGCGTTTGCGGGTGCCGAGTGCGTCGAGCGCATGGAAGAGCCATTCCCGGAGTTGGGTGGGTGTGAGTTCTGTGGTGCTGCTTCCGGTGCTGAGATAGAGGCTCATAGCTATTGCAAGTTTACGCTTCGTGGTACGACCACGGAGTGTGAGTGACTAAGATTCCGTTGCGCCAGGCCGAGCGCCGTCTTCGACGGCGCTCATTATGACCCACGTTCCCCAGCGAAGTCTGCGACTTCGCTCCTGTGAACATGGGGCACCCGGCCCTCGCCTACGTGCCATTTCCATTTCGCGTTTATGAGGGGACCTCGATTTTCTTCAGTCCCGGTGCGAGTGTGCGGAGTACCAGCAATGCGATGAGATAGGCGCTGGCTGCAATTCCAAATAATGAGGAGTAGCTGTGGGTGATCTGCAGTACCCAGCCTGCGCTGAGTGAGAAGAGCACTCCACCCACTGAGCCTGCCATGCCTCCGATGCCGACGACAGCGCCAACTGCGCTTTTCGGGAACATGTCGGATGCGGTGGTGAAGAGGTTGGCGGACCATCCCTGATGGGCGGCGGCGGCGAGGCTGAGCAGGCCGATGGCGATCCATTCGGAGTTTGTCCGGCTGGCGAAGAAGATGGGCGTGACCAAGCTGGCAAAGAGGAGCATCGTCGTGAGACGCGCTTTGACCATGGATGTGCCGGTGCGATTGATCAGTGCGGGAAGCCATCCGCCGCCGATGCTGCCGACTGCCGATGCGTTGTAGACGATGATGAGCGGCAGGCCGAGATGCGAGAGCCCGAGGTGGAATCGGGAATCGAGAAATTTGGGAAGCCAGTAGAGATAGAACCACCAGATGGGGTCGGTGAGGAATTTTGCCAGCGAAAATGCCCATGTCTGGCGGTAGACGATGATTTTGCTCCACGGGATTTTCGTTGCTGGTTGGGGCGGGTCGCTGTTGATTTTGTCGAGTTCGGCGCGGCTGACTTTAGGGTGCTCGGATGGCTTGCGGTAGTGGGTGAGCCACCAGATGATCCACGCGGCGCTGAAGGCTCCGGTGATGAGGAATGAGGCGCGCCATCCGTAGCGCAGCGTGACCCAGGGAACGATGGCGGGCGCGAGGATGGCGCCGAGATTTGTCCCCGAGTTGAAGATTCCGGTGGCGAGGGAGCGCTCGCTTTGCGGGAACCACTCGGCTGTGGTTTTGATGGCGGCGGGGAAGTTGCCGGATTCGCCGATGCCGAGGAAGAAGCGTGCGATGCCGAATTGAAATGCCGTGCGCGCGAGCGAGTGGCACATGGCGGCGATGCTCCAGATGCCCATGACGACGGCGTAGCCGATGCGCGTGCCGAAGCGGTCGACCATTTGCCCGGCGAGGATGAGGCCGACGGCGTAGGCGAACTGGAAGGCGCTGACGATGTAGCCGTACTGCGCTTCGGTCCAGCCGATGCTGTGCTGGAGCGTGGGAGCGAGGATGCCGAGCACCTGGCGGTCCATGTAGTTGATGGAGGTGGCGGCAAAGAGCAGAGCGCAGATGGTCCAGCGTGTGTGGCTTCTGGCTGGACGGGAAGCGAGGGAGTCGTCAGCCAAAGTTGATTGCTGGGTCGAGTTGCCGGAGGCAGTCAATTTCACTTCTTTCGCGCGCGAAAATTGGTTTCGCTTGGTTATAGCTGTGTTTATGTTGCGCGGGCAAGGCGGGGGAGTCTCATAGTCCCTACAGGCGGTATGCTTTGCGAACCAGATTGATAGTTAAGTCTTGTGCGAGTTCGAAGGCTTCGTCTTCGTCGACGCGGTGCTCGGCTACGAGACGCGCGAGAAAGGCGCAGTCGGTGCGGCGAGCGACATCGTGGCGCGCGGGGATGGAGAGGAAGGCGCGGGTGTCGTCGTTGAAGCCGACGGTGTTGTAGAAGCCGGCGGTTTCCGTGGCCAGCTCGCGGAATCGGAGCATGCCTTCAGGGCTGTCGAGGAACCACCACGGCGGGCCGAGGCGCAGGCAGGGATAGTGTCCGGCGAGCGGGGCGAGTTCGCGGCTGTAGGTGGATTCGTCGAGCGTGAAAAGGATGAAGGTGAAAGACGGTTCGTTGCCGAAGAGGTCGAGGAGCGGCTTGAGCCCGTGGACGTAGTCGGTGCGTGTAGGGATGTCGGCTCCGGAGTCGCGTCCGAATTGTTCGTAGACTTTTTGGTTGTGGTTGCGGAAGCTTCCGGGGTGGAGTTGCATGACGAGACCGTCGTCGACGCTCAAGCGGGCCATTTCGGTTAGCATCTGGGCGCGGAAGAATTCCTGCTGCTCGGGGCTTGAGTCGCCGGAAAGGATTGTGGTGAAAAGGCTCTCGGCTTCTTGCGTGCTGAGGTTATCCGTGTTGGCTGTGGGGTGACCGTGATCGGTTGCCGTGCAGCCGAGGGACTTGAAGCGCTCGCGTGATTTTCGCAGAGCGTTTAGGTAGCCGGGCCAGGTTGTCGTGTCTTCGTTGGTTTGCTCGCCGAGGCGGGCGATGTTCTCGCGGAAGCCGTAGAAGGCTGGATCGACGACGGAGTCGGGGCGGAAGGTGGGCAGGATGCGGGCCTTCCAGTCTGATTCACGGATGGCGCGGTGGTGTTCGAGCGAGTCCAGGGGCGAGTCGGTGGTGGCGAGTACCTCGATGCGGAAGCGCTTGTACAGAGCGCGCGGGAAGAATTCCGGCTGCTGGAGTTTTTCGGCGATGACGTCGAAGTAGTGGTCGGCGGTGGCGGCGGAGAGGCGCTGGTCGAGGCCGAAGAAGAATTCGAATTCGTAGTCGAGCCAGATGCGCGTAGGCGTGCCGCGGAAGAGGTAGTAGTGCTCGGCGAAGATGCGCCAGATTTTGCGCGAGTCGATGGCGCTTGTTTGACGGATGCCGAGGTCGTGCATGGAGATGCCCTGGCTGTAGAGCATGCGGTAGATGTAGTGGTCGGGCAGGATGAGGAGTTGGGCCGGATCAGGGAAGGGCTCGTTCTTTGCGAACCATGCGGCTTCGGTATGGCCGTGCGGGCTGATGATCGGTAAATCGCTTACCGACGCGTAAAGGCGGCGCGCGATTGCGCGCGTTTCCGGGTCAGCGGGAAAGAGTCGGTCTGGATGAAGGATGGCCAACGGTGATGACTCCTGCGTGGTGGTTCGGGATTTCGTTTTCCGGTACGTTGTTCGAAACTGATTTTACCGACATAGTAAGGCCGAGACGGTGGTCAGACCACGGCAGGAACAGTCTAGCCTCAATGGAGGGATCCAGGTCAAGGATAAAACTCCCGCGCAAAGCGCGCGTGCGGTGCTAATCTCTGCATGCGGCTGCGTTTCAGGGAAGAGGCATGGCAGAAAAGACGAATCGCAATCACGAGACGCAATTGACGATGCAGGTGGTGAACCACGTTCGGTCTCTGATTGAGAGCGGGACTTTGCGTCCGGGGGACAAAATTCCCGCGGAACGCGAGTTTGCGAAGGAGCTGAAGATCAGCCGCGCGAGCCTGCGGGCAGGTATTGGGCACCTGGCGGCGATGGGTGTACTGAACGTGCGTCACGGCGTGGGGACCTTCGTGGCGGATGGGCCTCCGGCGCTGGGGACTGCTTCCCTTGCATTATTAGGTGTGCTGCATGGATTCAAAGAGTGGCAGATGTTTGAAGCACGGCTGATTTTGGAGAGTCATCTGGCGGCGATGGCTGCGGAGCGCGGGCGGGAAGAGCACTTTACTGCGCTGGCGGAAGAAGTGACGGAGATGTATGCCACGTTTCACGACCCGCAGGAATACCTGATCCATGACATGCGGTTTCATCGCACGATTGCGGAGGCATCGGGGAACCCGATCCTGGCTGTGTTGATGGAAACCATCATGACGGCCCTCTATGACGAACGCCGCAAGACGGTAGAGCGCTCGCAAACCTTGAAGCAATCGGCAGAAATCCACCGTGAGATTTATCGCGCGATCCGCTCGCGCAATGCGGTTGAGGCGCGCGCGGTGATGGAGAAACATTTGAAGCTGGCGGAGTCGGCGCAGGTGACCGAGTCGAAGCGCGTCGGTCACAGGAAGAAGTCTGCGAAGAAAGAATCGACGAGCGGGTAGCGCGACGCACAGATCCTTCGACTACGCATGCTTCGCTCAGGATGGCACCTTCTGGAGTGATGTTTGCGTTTACATATTGGCTGTTGCGGCATATCTTGCTTTGGGAGGAGAATCCACTCGAGATATGTTCAGGAAAAAGTTGGCCGCTTTCCCGTTCCATTCACTGTTGCTTTCACTTGGCTTGCTGGTGGCTTCTGCGGCGAGAACTGCGCAGTCATCGCAGCTGGCGGCGTCGCCGCCAATGGGCTGGAACAGCTGGAATCATTTTGCTGGCAAAGTAACGGATGCCGATGTGCGCGCCGCTGCGGATGCTTTGGTGTCGAGCGGGATGCGCGATGCGGGTTACATCTACGTGAATATTGACGATACGTGGGAAGGTGAGCGCGACGCGAACGGCGTGATCCAGACAAACAAGAAATTTCCCGACATGAAGGCGCTGGCCGACTATGTGCATTCGAAGGGACTGAAGCTGGGGATTTACTCGTCGCCGGGACCGAAGACCTGCGCCAAGTATGAAGGCAGCTACGGACATGAAGAGCAGGACGCCAAGAGTTACGCGGCGTGGGGCATCGATTATCTGAAGTACGACCTGTGCGGCTTTCGCGACATCATGAAGAAAGAGGCCGGCGAAGTGTATGGCGTGAAGGCTTTCGCGATGCAGAAGTCGGCCTACGAGAAGATGCACAAGGCGCTGGTGGCGACCGGGCGTCCGATTGTCTACAGCCTTTGCCAGTATGGATGGAACGATGTGTGGAAGTGGGGGCCTGAGGTGGGCGGCAACCTGTGGCGCACGACGGGGGACATCAACGACCACTACGACCGCATGGAGCAGATTGGGTTTTCGCAGGCGGGGCTGTCGAAGTATGCGGGGCCGGGACACTGGAACGATCCGGACATGCTGGAGGTGGGCAACGGCGGCATGACGGACGATGAGTACCGGCAGCACATGTCGCTGTGGGTGATCCTAGCGGCGCCGCTGCTGGCCGGGAACGACTTGAGCAAGATGAGTCCGGAGACGTTGGCGATTCTCACCAATAAAGACGTGATTGCCGTTGACCAGGACAAGCTGGGCAAGCAGGGCGATCGCGTGTGGGCTGAGGGGCCGACGGAAATATGGGCGAAGCCGCTCTCGGGCGGCGCCAAGGCTGTGGCCTTGTTCAACCGCGCGCCTGATCCCAAGTCGATCACGTTGAAGCTGAGCGATGTGGGTTTTGGCTCGAATGCCAAGATGCGCGATTTATGGACGGGCAAGGATGTGACGGCTACGAACGGGAGCTACACGGTGCTGATTCCGAAGCATGGGGTGGTGCTGTTGAGAGTCAGCAAGTAGCGCATGGAAGCGGGGAATGAGCTGGGGCCTAGGACGCTTGCGCGCGTCACGCTTCGGCTCATTCCTTTTCTGTTTGTGCTGTACGTGTTTGCCTATCTCGACCGCGTGAATGTGGGGTATGCGGCGCTGTTTATCCGGCGCGAACTTCACTTCAGTGACACGGTTTATGGAACAGGCGCGGGGCTTTTCTTTTTGAGCTATGCGCTGCTTGAAGTGCCCAGCAACCTGATTCTGCTGCGGATAGGGCCGCGGCGGTGGATCGGCGCGCTCATGGTGGTGTGGGGCGTGATTTCCGCCAGCATGCCGCTGGCGCACACACCGGGGGAGTTTTATCTGCTGCGGTTTCTGTTGGGCGCGGCGGAGGCTGGGTTTTTTCCGGGCATCATTCTTTACCTCACTTACTGGTTCCCCAAACAGCAGAAGGCGCGAGCTCTGGCGCGGTTTCTGTCGGCGACGGCTATTGCCGGCGTCATTGGCGCTCCATTTTCGAACCTCTTGCTACGACTGGACGGCGTTGCCGGCGTTCCCGGATGGAAGTGGCTCTTTGTGGGTGAGGGCGTGCCGTCGATTTTGCTGGGGCTGCTGGTGTTCCGGGTACTGGCCGATGATCCCGAGAAGGCTGCCTGGTTGCCGGAGGACGAGCGGCGATGGCTGATCGGGACGCTGGAGGCGGAACGGGCCGGGATTTCAGAGGCACACTCGGTTGATTTGCGCGCAGTGTGGCGTAATGGGGTGATGTGGCAGCTTTCGGCTATTTATTTTCTGTTGTCGGTTGGGTTCTACAGTCTGAGCCTCTGGATGCCGGTGGTTCTGAAGCAGATATTGGGGGCTTCGGCGTCGCGTGTGATTCTGCTCACGGCGGTTCCGTGGCTGGCGGCGACGCTGATGATGCTGGCGGTTGCGCACTTCTCGGACAAGAGCCAGGAGCGGCGGCGGTATCTGGTGGGGAGCACTCTTGCCGGCGTGCTGGGCTTTGCGTTGAGCGCGTGGCTGGTGAATCCGTGGCTCGCGATCGCGGCGCTTTCGCTGGCGGCTGCGGGGGCGTGGGGTTGTCTTGGACCCTTCTGGGCGATGCCCTCGGCGATGCTGCGCGGCACGGCGGCTGCGGGCGGGATTGCGATTATCAACTCCGCCGGGGCGCTGGGTGCGTTTTGCGGGCCGATTCTGATGGGGCTGGTGAGCGATGCGACGCATAGCTTTCATGCGGCGCTGGGGACTGTGGCTGTGTTGTTGCTGGGGGCTGCTGGTTTGTCGTGGAGACTGCGGGTTTCCTGAACTCCGGGTGCATCTTTGGTTCTCCTCCCCAGGGGGTGGGGGGTGGCTAAGTCTTTGAATCTAAACGATTGCTGTATGGCATCGGCGCAAGATATCCGGAATCAAATACTTACGGGTAGAGTCTCTGGAATTGATAAGAAAAGGCCCGTCACTGGTGACGGGCCTTTTCTATCGGCTACTTACTTTATTATAGCGGATTGCGTTGGGGAACACGCCAAATCTTCGCTACTTTATTCTATTTATAATCAATGTCTTACGGAGAATCTTGAGGTTGCGGGGCTTGACATCTTTCTCGCTTGACCACAGGCCATGTGCTAAGAAAACCAAAGTGGGGTCACTGCCGAACTCACAAATCGTGTGAAGTGCCCAATGAGTGACTCACCCTGTATTCGCCAGTTGAGAATTACTTACGGATTGTCGGTGACTCGCCAACGACCTATAGTTCAAGACTGTTTGAGGTCTCCGAAACGCGATTAGCGATTGGCTCCTGCTCGCACCAACACAGCTTTGATCTCAGCATGTCCTCTTGCCTCGGCCAAATCAAGCGCGGTCACTCCGTTGTTCAGCTTGGCATTGACTGAGGCGCCTTTTGCGAGCAGATCATTCACAGTCTCCAAATCTCCACTCACCGACGCGGCCATCAATGCAGTTGTGCCATTTTTCTCCTTTGCATTAACGTCCGCTTTTTCATTGAGAAGTAGCCGTGTCACGTCGCGATGGCTCTTCAATGTAGCCAGGATTAGAGCATTCGCTCCACTCGAACTCTGAGCATTGATGTCAGCCCCCTTGGAAAGCAAAACCTTCGCTACATCTACATTGCCTCTGTCTGAGGCCATCATTAGAGCCGTTTCGCCACCGATTGCTCGGGCATTCACATTGGCTCGCTTAGCGAGCAGCAGATTGACGATTGCAACGTGATCATTCATTGATGCCAATATCAAGGCCGTATCACCCATCTTGCCTTGGGCATTTACATCGGCTCCGCTAGTTAGCAGCACCTGAACAATATCGGTATTGCCTTTGAAGGCCGCAAGCATCAAGGCCGTCTCACCGTCTGGGTCCCTAGCATCGATTTCCACCCCTTTGGCTATGAGTGCTTGTACACCGGCGAGGTCACCATTATTCGCCGCAGCAACAAGACCACCCGTCTGCGCCCCGGCCACGCTGGTTGTGAGACCGCAAAGCAGGAAAACCGCAAACAGCAAAGCTGAATTACGACTACTCAAGATTGTTACCCCCCCACTCACCTTATGAGATTGAATAATCCATATTTCCTTTGCAGATTACAACGGCCTTTGATCGCTATGGGCCGAATATCGAATCGCCCCCGGATTGTCGCCTGCTCTTCAGTAACGAAGTGGTAATTGACGAGTTGCCGGTAATACAGCAACAATCACGATCCCCTCATTTTGCTAGAGTGAAATGGCAATGAAGACGCCACAAATCCCAGCCGAACGTTGGATCGCAAATCTGTTGGAAGCCGCCGAGCTCATCTCGAATCGCGAATATCAGGAAACTAGATGGTTGGCCAACGACGCACTGGCGTGGGAGACACCCGACGAGGCGATCAATACGCTAGACGACTGCGTGCTGGATGGCTTCATAGAGCAGTTTGCAGAGTCATTCTCGCCTGCTCAGGTCAAAGCCGTGGTTGAGTTCCGTGATGAAGTGGATCGCTACTGTAGAACGACTCCACAACATCTCGAAGCAAAGAAGGTCCTTGCTGAGCCAGCATGGGAAGTAGTTCGCAACAAGGCGTCAGACTTCATTAAGGCGTTCAAAGGGAGCTGGCCGAATAGCACCGCGTAACGCTGTTCTGTCTGTATTGTCGCCTACTCTTCAGTAACGAAGTGGTAATTGACGAGTTGGCGGTGATACGCCCAGAACCGCATCGTGACTGCGAAAAGGTGCCGAGAGCCGACTTGCAGGGACCTAAGGTTGATGGAGCCCACTCGGAACTTGATGATCTGAATGCCATTCGTTCACACTCTCCAACAGCATAGAGAGGGATTTTTATGTCCGATCGCTCCGAATTGATCAATAGGGTTCTGCGTACTTGGGACTTCAGTAAAGAAGGCCACCAATACCTTGAGTGGCTGCTCCAGCCCGAGGCCGAGAAGCTCGACGGCGGTGCTGTTCTTCGGGAAGCAGTTCTCGATGTGATGGAGGACGACGAGCAGCTGATTGAACTGCGACGACAGAAGCAGGAAGCTGGTCTTCAGGAATTCTTTTCGGCCCTCTCCAATGAGAAGCGCGCAGCGATTCAGAAAGCAACAGATGGCATCAATGCATCGCTCCGACTGCAGACAGAATCCTTGAGGATGCAGGCGCAAGAGCTGCGCGAGATTCGGCACACCCTCAATTGCGATCGGCTCCAAACGCTGAAAATTGTATCCGAGCTGATCAACTCCCAACCTGCCGATGAACTCACCTCATCTTTTGGAGACTATGAGAGTGACCCAGAGGTAGCCTCGGCGGTCACCGCTTTCCAACGATTCTTTGAAGGTCATGAGATTGCCCGGGAGGTAGCCTCGGCGGTCACAGCTCTCCGACGCACCCGCGCGGAGAAAGTGGATATCGAAGCGCGGTGGAAAGCCCACTCCTCCGAAAATCCATGGACCGAGATGGTAGAAAGCATTGCCGCTAATCCGGGAGAAGGCTCGTTCGACGACTATCGCGAAAGGCTCGATCGCTACTACGCTCAAGAGGCCGTCAAGAAACTGGACGGCGTGATCGATCGCGCAGCAGCTTTGACGCCAGTAAATCTCGAGGTCAAGGACCCCATCGTCGCTCAGCTGTTTCAGGAAGCACACGATGCATTTCTGCACGGGTTCGATGCCGCTGCCATCGCGCTCCTTAGAAGCTTGGTCGAGCATGCTCTCAAGGACAAGCTCTCCACAAGCGGCCGTCAGGGACTCGCGGAACTGATCAAGTTAGCCGACAAGAATCAGCTACTCGGCGGTCAGTCCATAAAGGGCGCGGAGGATGTGCAGAAGGCTGGGAACAAGATCATGCACGAGGTCGCAAATCTACAGCACACAGCGCAAGTTGTGCTTGATTGCACGCGCGGCGTTTTGAACGAGCTTTACGGAGGGGCAGCGACACCATAGGCAACCGATCAGGGGAGATGAGGCGACGTGAACGGCAGTCGGTAAACGGAGGAAAGATATCGGAAAACGGGCTTGTGTTCCGTAATGTCTGGTTTGTCGGCAAACCGGAAGTTACTTCCGGGTGGGCGGTAATTCGGGATGAAGCCGATGAACAGACCAGCAACCTGTGTTTAAGATTCGATCCTTGATCGGCACTCTCACTCAACGCACCCAGGCCAGCCAAGCCCATCCAACCGCGAGCGTCACCAAGGTCACTGGAATACCGACGCGCGAGTAGTCCCAAAAACCGATGTGCACTTCGTCGTGTGCGCGTTCTACGACGATCAGGTTCGCGACTGAGCCCGTGATCGTCAGGTTTCCCGCTAGGGTGCTGGCCATGGCGAGTACCAGCCAACCAGTGTGCGGATCGTGGAATGCCGGTACGAGCGCCTTGAGCAGCATCACTGCCGGCACGTTGCTGACCAAGTTTGACAGCACGGCAGTTACGGCCGTAAAGATACCCGCGTTCTGAAGATTGAAGCGATCAGCGATCTCGAACAGGTAACCGGTCAAGCCGGAGTTTTCCGCGCCGCCAACGATCAAGAACAGACCGACGAAGAACACCAGCAGCCCCCAATCGACCTCATCGTAGACCAGCCGCGGATTGCGCGTGCGTGTGATCAGCATGAGGGCAGCGCCGATGGCAGCCATCATGGGCGGCGGCACGCCCGCAATAAAGCCGCCCAACACGAGGACGATAACGATGGCGGGTTTGCGCAACTCGCGCGTCGAGACGTGTGGTGTCGCGGCGGCGACGTCTTCGCCTTCTTCAGGTTCAAGATCGTTGCCGCACATGAAGTGGATGATCAGCCAATCCAGCACCATTCCGAGCAGCGCCACCGGCCCCAGGTGCCGGATGAATTCGCGGTACGTCAGCCCGGAGAATGAGCCGATCAGCATGTTCTGCGGGTTCCCCGTCATGGAAGCGACGCTGCCGATGTTGGCCGATGTTGCCACGGCAAGCAGGTACGGCAGCGGCTTCAAGCCCATCCGGCGAGTCGCGAGCAGTACGAACGGCACCATTACCAGGCAGATGATGTCGTTGACGAAAAAGGCCGAGAACACGCCTGTAATGAAGATGACGGTGGGCAGCAAATGGCGCGGTCTTAACCGCGTAACGATCTGCTCGGTGATCCACCCGAAAAAGCCTGTCAGGTGCAGGCAGCCGACCACGAGCATCATGGAGAACAGCAGCACTAGCGTGCCGAAATCGATGAAACGTAGCGCATCGGCGGCGGGCACGATGCGGAAGGCAACCATAAACACGGCACCGATGATGGCCATCCCTGGGCGATCGATCTTCATCCCGGGCAGTTTGCCCAGAGCAAATACAAAATAGCTGACGGTGAAAACGGCATAGCCGGCGGCGACCTGCCATTCGGCAAGAGGACTAGCTAGACTCGGTACAGCCGCTAGCAGGAGAGCGGGTAGACTCATGACGAATGCAGTGTACGCGAGGCCCGCATTCACCTCCCAGCCGGCCGGTCTGCAATACAGCCCTTCGAAAAATTATGTTTCCCGGGCGTTCAAACTGTGAGCTTATATCTTGGCAGGGTAGGTTGACTAATATACGGCGGTCTGGTGGATTGGAGCTCGATGAGTGATAAGAACTTTGAACCGAAATGGCCGATGGTTGTGCGAGTCGCGGTCGAAGCTCTGGCGTGGCTGGCCGTTTCGATCTTCATGGTGTGGGCGTTTGCGGCGCTATGTTTCGACGTTCGGCACGACGGTTTGCGGATTCTCGCCGTGGTGGTCTTCACAGCGGCTGTGTTGGCGGCGCTGTTTGCCGTAAAGGGAGTCTGGCTGCGTATGGCTGCTTGCGTAGCCTGTTGCGTGGTGGTGCTGATGTGGTGGTTGTCCCTCAAACCAACCAACGATCCTCCGTGGGAATCAGATCTTTCCCAAAATGCATGGGCGGAGATTCATGGCGATCAGATGGTGGTGCATAACGTCCGCAATTGCAAGTACCGCACGGAAAAGGACTACTCGGACTGCTGGAGCGACCGCACCTACGACCTTTCGCAACTTCGCGGTGTTGACTTCTTCCTGGATAACTGGGGAATCAAGTTTGCCAGCCATCCGATGGTCAGCTTTGATTTCGGAGACCAGCACCTTGCGTTCTCGATTGAGGCGCGCTATCGGCCGGGCCAGTCCTACTCGCTGTTTCGCGGATTCTACCGGCAGTTTGGGCTGATCGTTGTCGCGGCGGATGAGGGCGACGTGATTCGGCTGCGCACGAACTACCGCAAGGATCCAGAAGAAGATGTGTATCTCTACCGCGTCCAGGTGACGCCGGCGGTCGCTCGCGCGATGTTAATGGTTTACGTCAATTACATGAACAATCTGAAGGACAACCCGGAGTGGTACAACGAGCTGACCAGAAACTGCACGTCGACGCTCGACACGCAGCTTGCCGATGTGACCGGGAACCCGCAGGGTGGCAGCATTCAACTGATCCTGAATGGCTCGATGGATCAGTTGATGTACAACCGCGGGCGGCTGGTGACCGGCGGACTTACCTTTCCGCAGTTGAAGGAGCAGGCGCACATTAACTCCGCGGCGCACGCGGCGGGCGACTCTCCGGATTTCTCCAAGCTGATCAGAGTAGGGCGCGTTGGATACTAAAAGCGACTATTTGAACAAGAGCTGAAGCGGCTGAAAGAGCAGGTACCAGCCAAGGAGTAAGCACGCCAATCAAACTCATAAAAAACGGGGTTTGCGGTAACTACAACCGCACACGCGAGCGCCTGCCGAACAATTGCGCCGCGCCCTCGCCGTCCCACTCTGGGCGTGAAGTTACCTTGACGCTGCATTTCTGCTATGCACAGTCTCTGGATTCCTCGGCGGATTGCGCCTCGGAATGACGGCTGGGGTGGGTTCGTGCTATCCCACATCTCTTCGAGACCCTTCGACAGGCTCAGGGCAGGTTGTGGGGCACCCGTTTTCGTGCAGCTGCTTTTCCTTCTCAATACAAAGTTGGAACGCGGATTTCTATTGTTGCGTGCGCATTTCGACGCATTTCTTATGAAACCAGTAAAATAAGAAGTGACGATGAAACGTCTGGCCATCTCCCGGGCACGATTTCCACGACAACGAGCGCAGACGAGCAGCCGATTGGGGCGAGCTGGTGCTTTGGTGCGTGGATACGCGGATTTGGCAGGCGATTGCCAGGGAAAATAACTGAATTATGAGTGCTACCAAGCTGGAACCGACACATAGCGAGCTGCAACAGCAAATCTACAACCGGGAACAAGTCTTCGACGCCTTTCGCCGCTGGGGTTATCTCCAGGCGCAGCTTGATCCTCTGGGCCAATATCTTCCCGCAGAACCCATTCCTGAACTCGATTTCGATGGCGAGGATGCCGATGAGGCGCGCGGCTACTACTGCGGCACGATTGCGGCGGAGTTCATGCATATTCCCAGCCGCGAGCGTCGCAGTTGGATCTCGGCGAGATTGGAAACCGAAGCTCCACGTACAGACGAGAAGCGGATTCTCGATCTGCTCATCAAGGCGGATGTGTTTGAGCAGGTGATTCAGTCGCGGTATCTCGGGACGAAGCGGTTTTCTCTCGAAGGCGTGACAGCGCTGATTCCGTTTCTTGATGAGCTGCTGAATCGCTCGAGCGAGCTGGGCGCGGAGAAGGCTGTCATCGGCATGAGCCATCGCGGGCGCTTGAGCGTGATGGTGAATACCTTTGGGAAGTCGCCTGCAGATATTTTTTCGAAGTTCGAAGATGTGGACCCGCGCAGCATTCTGGGCGGCGGCGATGTGAAGTATCACGTGGGTGCGACCGGCTGTTATCAGACGCGGAATGGCAAGGACATTTCGCTGCACCTGGTTTCGAATCCGAGCCATCTGGAGGCTGTCGATCCGGTGGCGATGGGAAGAACGCGGGCCAAGCAGGCTCGCTTCGGCGAAGGCGGTCAGGATCGCGTGCTGCCGGTGGTGATTCACGGCGATGCGGCGTTCGCGGGGCAGGGCATCTGGGCCGAGACGATGAATCTTGGCTCGATTGAAGGCTTCACGGTTGGCGGCGGGATCCATATCATCGCGAACAATCTGATTGGATTTACTGCGGAGCCGGGTGAGACGAATTCGTCGCGCTTTGCTTCGGATCTGGCGAAACGGTTGCCAGTTCCGATCTTCCATGTGAATGCTGAAGATCCGGATGCGGTGGTGCGGATTGCGGCGCTGGCGATTGAGTATCGTTACACGTTCAAAACCGATGTGGTGATCGATCTGATCGGTTATCGCCGGCATGGGCACAGCGAAGTCGATGACCCGACGATTACGCAGCCTCTGCGCTACGCGAAGATCAAGGACCATCCGCCACTTTATGAGATTTACGCGAAGAAGCTGGGTGCGGAGATTAGAGGACGGGTCAAGGAATTGCAGACCGGTTTTGCCGAGGCACAGAGCGCGGCGAAGAAGATGAAGAAGATGCCGACGCTGGCGGTGCTGCCGGATTACTGGGCGGCGTATCGGGGTGGGAAGTACAAGCCGGAATATGAAGTGGAGACGGGGTTAACCGAGGAAGAAGTGGGTAAGATCGCTGCTGGCCTGACGGCTTATCCGGGTAGCTTCCACATCCATCCGAAGATCAAGAAGCTGCTAGAACAACGCGCGGAGATGGGGCAGGGAAGGCGTCCGTTTGACTATGGCACCGCTGAGGCTGTTGCTATCGGCTCGTTGCTGACGCAGGGAACTCCGGTGCGGCTGAGCGGGCAGGACAGTCAGCGCGGGACCTTTAACCAGCGGCATAGCGTGCTGATCGACATTGAGAATGAGAGCGCGCATATTCCGCTGAATCATCTTTCGAATGATCAGGCGAAGTTTGAGGTTTATAACTCGATTCTGTCCGAGGCTGGGGTGCTGGGCTTTGAGTATGGCTACAGCCGCGATTATCCCGAGACGCTGGTGATGTGGGAGGCGCAGTTTGGCGATTTTGCTAACGGCGCGCAGATCATTATTGACCAGTTCATCTCGTCGGGTGAGGACAAGTGGGGGTTGCTTGGCGGTGTTGTGGTGCTGCTGCCGCACGGATACGAAGGCCAGGGGCCGGAGCATTCGAGCGCGCGCGTGGAGCGGTATCTGCAGCTCGCGGCGCATGACAATATGCAGATCTGCCAGCCTTCGACGGCGGCGCAGTATTTCCATTTGCTGCGGCGGCAGGCGATGCGCAAGTGGCGCAAGCCGCTGATCGTCTTTACGCCGAAGAGCATGCTGCGGCACCCGGACGCGGTTTCGGCGCTTGAGGATTTTGCCCAGCCGCATTTCCAAAATGTGTTGGCGGAGACGGAGATTGCCAGCGCGAAGCGGCTGCTGATCTGCACGGGGAAGATCGGGCATGAGCTGCGTGTGGAGCGCGAGAAGCGCAAGGACGAGACGACGGGGATCATCTTCCTGGAGCAGATGTATCCGTGGCCTGAAGCGGAGCTGGAGGCCGCGATCAAGGCACATCCGGAGGCGCACGAAGTGATCTGGGTGCAGGAAGAGCCGGAGAACATGGGCGCGCTGTACTTCGTGATGCCGCGGTTGAAGCGGCTGGCGCGCGATCGCCAGGTGCTGAGCATCAAGCGGTCGGCGGCGGCGAGTCCGGCTACGGGTTCGGCCAAGGCACACGAGATGGAGCAGAAGACGGTGATTGAGCTGGCTCTGAGCGGCGGTTTGGCGGGGAAAGTCGGCAAGTAGAATCTCCGATTACCCCTCCCCCTGCTTTTTTCTAAATTCTTCATTCTTCAGGGGGTTGCAAGACTCTTACCTCAATGCTCTGACTGCCGCAGTCAGAGCATTGAGTTTCAGGACGCGCTCGTCTCTCCCGGTTCCTGAATAGCGCCCTTCCTTAAAGGGGGAGGGTGTCAAAGTCTTTGAAAACACAGCGCTTATTTTTTTCTAAACGCTGCAAAGTACTGAAACTGCAAGGGCTGCGTGTAAGTTTTCTGGAACGAATAAGAAAGGCCGCCTCAAACCCTGGGCGGCCTTTCTTATTCGTTCCTATTTCTATTTTAGAAGGTCACGTCCGGAAACAGGCCAATTTGCGGTTTGTTTTTGCGGTTTGGAA
>Ga0206862_1086_pt1 | contig 26675 bp, 28 predicted proteins | sample Alteio_BWOrgCont_43_FD_152625 | JGI IMG/M metagenome (GOLD analysis project Ga0206862, IMG submission 152625) | Enriched cells from forest soil in Barre Woods Harvard Forest LTER site, Petersham, Massachusetts, United States -... | ecosystem: Environmental > Terrestrial > Soil > Temperate forest >... | reverse complement strand
CTACCATTTACTCGCGAGCGTGAGAAACCTCACATGCTCTTCACATGCGCGTGGCGGGCTCGGCTACGGTTCCGCTGGGCACGGAAGCCTTGAGGAACTCCAACTGCCACTGGGGTCGAACGGTGAAATTTTGCAAAGCTGCCGGTATCACGACTGCGTCGCCTTTGGTCAGTGTCACAGGGTCGCGGCCCTGCGCCTCCACGACTCCGCAGCCTTCGACGGCGACCAGTATCTGTACGGAAGATTGTCCTGAGCCGTCTTTACCAGATACCGCGGTTGAGAATGCTTGCGGCTCTTTCAGTTCGAACAAGTCCACCGTGAAGTAAGGAGCCGCGATCATGGACGAACGTCGACTGTTGCCACCATTCAATCCGACAGGCGCGGGCCGGATCACTTTGCCGGAGGCATTGCGCTCTTTGACTGAGGCCAGACCGCGCTCGAGATGAAGTGGACGCGGGCGTCCATAGTCGTAGAGGCGGTAGGTGGTGTCGGACTGCTGCTGCGTCTCTATGATGATGGCGCCGGGGCCGAGCGTATGAACTGTGCCGCCAGCCACGTAGATCATCTCGCCCTGATACACGTTGATCGAGTTGAGCAGTTCTTCTGCGCGATTTTCCTGGATGGATTGCTCGAATTGAGCGGTCGTAACGCCCGGCTTTAATCCGAGTGCGATCTTGGCTCCGGGCTTGGCGTGCGCCACGTACCAGCATTCAGTTTTGCCCCAAGGCTCGCCAAAACGCTGCGCGGTTGCGTCGTCGGGATGCACCTGGACGGAGAGATGTTCTTCGGGAAACAGGAATTTGAGCAGCAACGGAAAACGTTGCGGATCGCGCGCTGCCGTTCCTACTAGTTCAGCGCCGAATTCCTTGCTTAGATCTGCAAGCGTGCGTTTTGCCAGCGGACCGTTGGTGACTGCGCCATCGTCGCCAGTGAGCCAGGCTTCTCCTATGCGCTCGTTGAACTTGGCGTTGGGGTAGATCGTGGAAAGATCGAGAGTTCCCCACGGACGCGGGTCAAAAACGGGCTGCATCAGGAGTGGGTAGAGTTGGGTCATGGGGACTGGTCGATGACTAAAACTCAATCAATGATGTATGTGTCGTGACGATTTGCGAGAAGATTTTTTCATCTTACTTTCTATAGATCCGAGTTTGAACATAACGACGATGAATAGAACACCGATGATGATTGCGAAAGGCCCAAAAACCGAAAGCTTCCACCAATTGTGGTACATGAGTCCAACATGCTGCAGGGAAATTAAACCGAACCCAATCACCATTAGCCCGAGGACTACGAATATGATGCGGTTGAGTCGGCTATTTAGGTCTGGGTTAAACATTCGGCCTCAAAGATCTAGAACTTTATCTACAATCCGCCAAAGAACTTCCCCATCCGCTCCAGCGCCTTGTCAATATTTTCCATCGAAGTTGCATACGAAATGCGGACGTGCTCCGTCGTGCCGAAGCCTTCTCCCGCGACGGTTGCCACATGTGCCTGGTGCAGCAATCCGTTTGCAATGTCGGCCCCTGAGTTGATCCCGCTCTTGCCGAAAAACGCGGACACATTTGGATAGGCGTAGAAAGCGCCTTCGGGCATCGTGCACTTCACGCCGGGAATCGATCGCAAGCCGCTAATGATGTGGTCGCGCAGCTTGATGTATTCGGCGCGCATTTCTTCCACGCATTGCTGCGACCCGTTCAACGCCGCGACTGCCGCTTTTTGCACGATCGACGTTGGATTTGAAGTTGACTGGCTCTGCAGTTTTTGCACAGCGCTGATGACAGGAGTTGGGCCTAGCGTGTATCCCAGGCGCCAGCCCGTCATGGCGTAGGTTTTTGAGAGGGATCCAACCACCAGGAAACGATCGCGATAATCGTTCAACGATCCGACTGAGAAATTTTTGCTGGTGTAGTTGAGATATACATAGCACTCATCGGAGATCACCCAGATACCGCGCTCATGGGCGAGGCGCACCACTGCGGTCATATCCTCGGGACTCATCACTGCTCCCGAAGGATTTGAAGGTGAGTTCAAAATAATCAGCTTTGTCTTCGGCGTGATCAGTCGCTCCACCATCTGCGCTGTGACGCGGAAGTCTTGGGATTCGTCGGCCTCGAGCAGCACGCAGTTGCCGCCGACGTAGCGGACCATATCCTTAAAGGACACCCAATAGGGAACGGGCAGAATCACTTCGTCACCGTGGTCCACGAGTACGGAAATGACATTGAACAGCGCGTGTTTGCCGCCGACCGAGGCGCACGTTTCTTCTCGCTTATAGGTAGAACCGAAATCGGTTGCGTGGCGACGGAGGATGGCATCCTTGAGTTCGACGGTGCCTCCGACCGGCGTGTATTTTGAGAAATTATTCTGGATCGCCGCAATGGCTGCGTCTTTGATGTGCTGCGGCGTCGCGAAATGGGGCTCGCCCGCGGTTGCGTCTACCACGTCGATTCCCTGCTGGCGTAGTTTCTCCGCCTCGGCCACAGCAGCCATGGTGGCGGAGGGTTCGATGCGATTGATGCGTTCCGCGAGGCGGACGGCGTGAATGACGGGCGTCATTACTGTGCTCATGTTCGCAATACTCAAGCTTTCTTTTTTCTGAACTTTTTCCTGAACTTTTTTCTGAACTCGGACTTGCTCTGGCCTTCGGAGGACGCCTTGTTCGCGCGCCGCACGCTCTTCTCGAATTTGTGAGCCACATCTATTTTCTCACGAAGCTTCTGTGCGACGAGTTCGGGTACCAAGCAATCGATCGATCCGCCGAGCTGCGCGACTTCACGCACCAGGCGCGAGCTTAGGTACGAATATTTATCGGCGGGCATCATGAAAACTGTCTCCAGACCGGGCTGAAGTTTGCGATTCATCAGCGCCATCTGGAGCTCGTACTCGTAATCGCTGACCGCGCGAATGCCGCGGAGGATGGCCCGCGCTTCCACTCGCAATGCGTAGTCGACGGTGAGGCCGTCGAAGGTATCGACCGAGACGTTTTCGAAGCCCGAGGTCATTGCCTCCAGCATCTTGCGACGGTCGGCGAGGCTAAAGAGCGGGCTCTTTTCGGGGTTCCGGAGAATGGCGACTACCAGCTCGTCGAAGATCTTGCTGCCACGCTCAATCAGGTCTAGATGTCCGTTGGTAGGAGGATCGAAGGATCCAGGATAGATGGCTTTGATGCGCTTCAAAGGGCCCTCGGGCGAAGACAAGGTCAAAAGAAAGGAGGATTGTATGCGGGGGCGGGCAGGGATGGCAATTGTTTCAGTACGATGGCTGGGCGTTGGTGCTTCGATACGCTGCTCTGGGCAGGGCGGACGAATGCGTCCGCCCCGATAGGAACTGGCTAACGTCTTGCCGCTGGAACCTTCGCTGTTTCTGGCACCGCCGATGGCATCGTCGTGACGCGGCCCTGCGTACCTGTTGCTTGCGTCGGAACCACTGCCGGAGCCGGCGACGGTGCAGAGGGGATCAATCCCAGGGCTTTACGCACTTCGGCATCCAGCTTGGCCATGGTGTCTTTATTTTCTTTTAGGAAAGTCCGCGCGTTCTCGCGTCCCTGGCCGATACGCTCACCTTTGTAGCTGAACCACGAACCGGACTTCTCCAAAATATTGTTGTTCACCGCCAGATCGATCAAATCACCTTCGCGCGAAATACCTTCGCCGTAGAGAATGTCGAACTCCGACTCCCGGAAGGGCGCGGCAACTTTATTCTTCACAATCTTGACACGAGTGCGGGAGCCGACCATCACGTCTCCATCTTTAATCGCCGCAATGCGACGGATGTCGATACGCACCGACGAATAGAACTTTAACGCGCGACCGCCGGTCGTGGTTTCTGGGTTGCCGAACATTACGCCGATTTTTTCGCGGATCTGGTTGATGAAGATCAGGCAGGTGCGTGACTTTGCAACCGTTCCAGTGAGTTTGCGCAGTGCCTGCGACATCAGGCGTGCCTGCAGGCCCATGTGGCTATCGCCCATCTCGCCATCAAGCTCGGCTTTCGGGACAAGCGCCGCCACTGAATCCACCACCAGTACGTCAATGGAGTTCGAGCGCACCAGCGCCTCAACAATTTCGAGCGCCTGCTCGCCGTAGTCGGGTTGCGAGACCAGCAGATTGTCGACGTCCACGCCGAGTTTCTTAGCATAGCCTGGATCGAGCGCATGCTCGGCATCGACGAACGCCGCCATGCCTCCAAGCTTTTGCGCCTCGGCGATCACTTGCAGGGCAATGGTGGTTTTGCCGGAAGACTCCGGCCCGAAGATTTCCACCACACGACCGCGGGGAACGCCGCCCACGCCGAGCGCTGCATCGAACGAAATCGCGCCGGTAGAAATCACCGCGATGGGGACGATGGCTTCCTTCGACCCCAGCCGCATGATGGACCCTTTGCCAAACTGCTTTTCAATTTGTGCGAGTGCGAGGTCGATTGCCTTGACCCGCTCGTTATTCCGATCTTCGGCCATGATGGCTGCTCCTGTTTTATGAATCTGGAATCTGAGGTACGAATCCTCGTAGCCTACACCTTCGGGCTGGAGCGTGAAGTGTTGGCCGTCACATCAGTTTTGGTCAGTTTACCACGGAGCGAATGAAAGGCGAAGCATGAAGTTGATGACAGAAGTTAATATCAATGGTTCGCCGTCCCCCTTCGGTTCGCAGCTGGATCCGCGAAGAATCTTTACCACAGAGACACAGAGGAACACAGAGAAATTCTTTCGTGATTCTTCGATTTGCCACCCTGCGTTCCTATGTGTCCTCTGTGGTAAGGGTTTTCTTGCTAGACTCCCCTCATGCGTGAAAACGGTCAAAATGACGGTAGCACCGACAGAGGCGCAGTCCTCGGTGGCCCGTCGTTGTTCCTCGTCGCTACGCCCATCGGCAACCTCGAAGACATCACGCTGCGTGCCTTGCGCGTGCTCAAGGAAGTCGACCTGATCGCCTGTGAGGACACGCGCCAGACCCTGAAGCTCCTCAGCCATTACGGGATTCAGACCCGATTGGTCAGCTATCACGAGCACAATGAGATGACGAAAGCGGCCGAACTTATCGTCGACCTTGAAGGGGGCGCCAAGATCGCGCTCGTCACGGACGCGGGTATGCCGGGTATTTCCGATCCAGGATTTCGGCTGATCGCTCTGGCTATCCGTCATCATGTGCCGGTCGTACCGATTCCTGGAGCGTCGGCGTTTCTGGCGGCGCTCGTGGCCAGCGGACTGCCGACCGATTCTTTCCGCTTCAGCGGCTTCCTACCCTCCAAGTCGGGACAGCGTCGCAAGTTGCTGGAGAGCGTGAAGGAATCTCCTCGGACGCAGGTATTTTATGAAGCTCCACACCGACTGCTGGAGGCGCTGGGAGATGTGGTCGAAGTTCTGGGGAACGATCGTCATGTGGTTGTTGCGCGCGAGGTAACGAAGATGCATGAAGAATTTCTGCGCGGACGCGCTGGAGAGATTCTCGGACAGCTTAAGGCGCGAGGAGATGTTAAGGGCGAGATTACCCTGCTAATCGCCAAGGCTGAAGAGGGGGCGGCTCCATCTTCAGCCGAAGTCGTCAGCGTCGCACGACGAGTGCGTGAAATCATGTCCGAAGAAAAGATGGATGAAAAGGCCGCTCTGAAGAAAGTTGCTAAAGAGCGCGGGATTGGGAAGAGCGAAGCTTACCGGGAGTGGCAACGGGGAAAGTAGTCTCTACTTCCCCGCCAACTCCTTTTTTACCGCCTCGCTAACTGCTTTGCCATCCACACGCATACCGGCTTCAGCGAAACGGGCCATGGTGGCTTTCATCACCGTTCCCATATCTTTCATCGTTAGCGGACCCGTCATATCGACCATGGCTGCTCGTACTCCGGCTACGATTTCTGCTTCGCTGGCCTCCTTGGGTAGATAGGCCTCGATCAGCGCGATCTCGGCGGCTTCTTTATCAGCCATCTCCTGACGTCCGCCCTTGGTGAACTGCTCGACGGAATCCTTGCGCTGCTTGATCAGCGTGGAGAGCACCTGTTGCGATTCCTTGCCGTCGAGCGGCGCCATCTTCTCGATCTCGCGGTTCTTGAGCGCGGCCTTGACCATGCGCAGGGTGGAAAGTTTCTGCTCTTCGCGAGCCTTCATGGCCGCTACGATGTCTTTCTGGATCTGGTCGATAAGGGGCATGGAGGAATTATAGAGGTCAAAGGTTAGATTGCAGAGGTCAAAACCATCTGGAGCGCAATGCTCAGATCTTCGGCAATCTGGCCTCTAGCTCTGACCTTTTATTTCCCGAACCAACCGCTTTCGAATATTCTGGATGTTCTCATGATCAGAAAAAACAGGCTCTTTACTCCCGGACCTACTCCTCTTCTTCCCGCCGCGCAGACGGCGATGGCTGCTTATGGCGCGCATCATCGCACTGCCGAGTTCCGCACCCTCTTCACGCGTGTGCTTACAGACGTGAAGGAGTTCATTGGCACGAAGAATGAGGTGCTGGTGCTGAGCTCTTCGGGCACCGGTTTTATGGAGGCGTCGGTCTCGAATCTGACTTCGCCGGGCGACCGCGTGCTGGTGTTGACCGCGGGTAAGTTCGGCGAGCGCTGGATATCGCTTGCCAAGGCCTTCGGCTGTGCTGTCGAGACCGTTACCGCTCCTTATGGGGAAACGATCGCGCTCGAGGAAGTACGTCGCAAGCTGACGCCCGAGATCCGCTGCGTTTATGTGCAAGCGACCGAAAGTTCAACGGGGGCGCGGCATGATGTCGAGGGGATTGCGAAGCTGGTCCGTGGTTTGCCCGACACTTTGCTGGTGGTGGACGCGATTACGGGGCTGGGAACGACTCATCTTGATGTCGACGGTTGGGGAATTGACATCATCCTTGGAGGCTCGCAGAAGGCACTGATGATCCCTCCGGGACTTGCCTACGGGGCGATCAGCGAGCGGGCATGGCAACGCATGGAGACGACGAAATCTCCTCGGTATTATTTTGATCTGCGCAAGGAGCGGAAATCGGCTGCCAAGGCGGAGACGGCTTACACGCCCGCGACGTCACTGTTTGCTGGACTGGCGGCGGCATTCGATTATGTGCGCCAGATGGGAGACGGAAATCTCGCGGCTGGACGCGAAACGTTGATCGCGAATGCTGAGTTATGTGCGGCGATGACGCGAGCTGGCATGCAGGCTCTGGGGCTGAAATTATTTGCGCCGAGTTCTCCGGCAGCGGCGCTGACTGCGGTGACCGCTCCGGCTGGTACTGATTCGAATGTTATTTGCAAGCGCTTCCGCGATCAGTTTGGCGCGGTTGTCGCCAATGGACAGGCCGAGATGAAGGGACAGCTTTTCCGCATCGCCCACATTGGCTACTACGACTATCTCGACACGGTGGGAGTGCTAGCCGCGCTTGAACATGTAATCGCGGAGACCACGGGGAATGCAGTGGAGTTTGGATGCTCGGTTCGAGCGGCGCAGGAAGTTTACGCTAACGCAAGAACTGCAGATCCCTCGCTTCGCTCGGGATGACAATTCTTAAAGGAAATAAAACTCTTAGGAGTCCAAGGCTTCTCTGCGCAGTTTGCGGCTTTCGGCGAGCAGCGACATGGAGTGCATCAGGTTTTGCAGGGTGACGATTCCGACGAGGCGCTGTTCATCGACTATAGGGATGATGCTGAGATTGCGAGCCGAAAGTTTGCGGAAGGCAGAGGCTAGCGATTCCTGCTTGGCGGCCACTTCGAAAATGCGATTCATGACGGCCTGCACGTATCCGTTGCCTTCGGCGCGCAATGCTTCGAGAATTTTTTGGCGCGAGATGACACCGACCATATCGCTGCCGCGCACTACTGGAAAGTCATCTTGCAGCGTGTGGACGGCTTTTTCCAGAGCGTCTTCCAGAGTGTCGGCGGGCGAGAGCGTGGCGAAGTCGGTGAGCATGACTTCTTCGAGACGAACGCTTTGTAGAACGGACTGAAATACCGCCGAGCGCTCTTCGATATTCGCGCCTACAAAGATGAAGAATCCGATCATCACCAACCACCAGTTGCTGACCAGCATTCCGACCATCATGAACATGATAGAGAAGACGTGGCCGATGCGAACGGCGCGTTGGGTCGCGTGAACCATATCTCCGCGACGCCAAAATAGCGCGCGCAAAATGCGGCCACCATCGAGCGGATAGGCAGGCAACAGGTTCAGCAATCCGAGGCCGAGGTTCGCCCAGACGATGCTCCGCAAGAGAGTGTTGGAATGAAGAACCGGTCTGGCGGTCAGCGAAAAATTCGGTATCGTCGCCAGCAGGATCAGCGCGGCTAAACCGGCGACTAAGAAATTGACCATCTGTCCCGAGACAGCGATTCGTATGTCACGCTTCCAGGCATTGACGGGGTCAGGGATGGCATGTCCCTCGTCGAAAATGGGGACACCGCCGATAGGCAGCAGGATGATGCCCTTTGCCGAAAAGCCGGAGCCGCGGGTCGCTAGAGCGCGACCTACCTCGTGCAACATCACGCTGGCAAGAATGATGCCGACCAGAGCAAGTCCGCGCAGAACTGTGTTTGCATCCTGCGTAGCTCCTTCGGTGCTCCAGACGAAAGCCAACAGGAATAGAAAAGTCAGATGAAGGCGGATTTCGATTCCGAAAAGACGTCCGAGCGGGATGGACCAGCTGCGCATCGACATGCCTACCGTTATTCTATCTACTTAGACACCGATTGACCCGGTAGAGATGCCGAACGGTGAAACGGAAGGGCTGAGACTGAAGAAACGCGGCTCGATCAGCACAAACTTATGAGAGTTATTGCGGGACAGCATCGGCGGCGGACTTTGCGATCGTTGCCTGGGCTCGAGATCCGGCCCACGGCGGATCGGTTGCGCGAGACGCTGTTTAATGTGCTTTGCTCAGGCAATCCTGACGAGCTAGTGGGCTCGACTTGGCTCGATTTGTATGCAGGGACAGGCGCGGTGGGTATTGAGGCGCTGAGCCGGGGCGCGGGGATAGTGCACTTTGTTGAGTCCTCCAAGGCTGCGGCGGAACTGATTGCTGCGAACTTGAAGTCGCTGGGGATTGTGGGCGGATTCCGGATTGTGAAAGGCGAGACTGGAAAAGCACTGCGGCAGTTGGAGTTAGTGGGAAGCGTGGCGGATTTCGTCTTTCTTGATCCTCCGTATTCGATGTCGGACGAGTATGTAAGAACTTTGGCGGCGCTGGCGGAATCCAAACTGTTGAGCGCGCACGTCATCGTGATTGCTGAGCATGAGAAGAGGTTTGATCCAGGAGAGGCGTTTGGGGAGTTGCGGCGGTATCGTTTGCTGGTGCAGGGAGACGCGGCGCTTAGTTTTTACCGGCGGGTGGTTTAGGGACAGATCAAGAGCTTTAACCACAGGGAGCACAGAGGGACACAGGGGCAACACAGAGAGAAGACGTAGGGTCGTTATAATCACTACTGCATGGCTAACTTTCCTCCGGTTGACGAACAACTGGCGTATCTCAAAAAGGGCGCGGCGGAGATCGTTAAGGAATCCGAACTTCGCTCTAAGCTTGAACGCTCGCTCGCTTCTGGCAAGCCTTTGCGGGTGAAGGCGGGCTTTGATCCTACTGCTCCCGATCTGCATTTGGGACACACTGTGCTGCTGCGCAAGCTCAAACATTTTCAGGATCTTGGACACACGGTAATTTTTCTGATCGGCGATTTTACGGGGATGATTGGCGATCCTACTGGGCGCTCGGCTACTCGGCCTCCGCTGACGCGGGAGCAGATTGTGGAGAATGCTGAGACTTATAAAGCGCAGGTCTTCAAGATTCTCAGTCCGGAAAAGACGGTGGTGGATTTTAACAGCCGCTGGTTCTCGAAATTTTCGGCTGAGGATTTCATACGTTTGACGGCGAAGTACACGGTCTCGCAGATGCTGGAGCGCGAGGACTTTCATAAACGATTTCGTGATGAGAAGCCGATTGCCATGCATGAACTGATCTATCCGCTGGCGCAGGGATATGATTCCGTGGCGCTGGAGGCGGATGTGGAGTTGGGAGGAACGGACCAGAAATTCAATCTGCTGGTTGGACGTGAGTTGCAGCGAGCTTACGGGCAGGAGTCGCAGGTGGTGCTGACTACTCCGATTCTGGAAGGATGGCGACAAGGCGCGGCGAAGATGTCGAAGTCATTGGATAATGCGATCGGCATTCATGAACCTCCGCTGGAGATGTACGGCAAAGTGATGGCAATCTCGGATGAAAAGATGTGGCCTTATTACGAATTGCTGACTGATGTGGGGGTGATAGAAATTCGGGCGATGATGGGCGACGCCGCGAATCGGAAAGAAAATCCGATGGTGCTTAAGAAGAATCTGGCACGATTGATCGTTACCGACTTCCACTCCGCCGACGCCGCCAGGAGGGCAGGCGAGGATTGGGCGAAACAATTTCAGAAGGACGAGACTCCCGCGGACATCGAGGAGGTGCTTGTGGCGTTCACCGATGTTGAAGTTCGTCCCGGAGAAGGGTTCTTGGATCTTCAAGGAGAAGAGAGCGAGCGGAATGTCAGACTCGACAAATTGCTCGCTCAGATTGGTCTCGCTGACTCTGCCAGTGATGCTGGACGCAAGAGAAAGCAGAAAGCTGTGAGGGTAAATGGCGAGTTGAAAACGGACCCGATACTCCTCTGGAATCCAAAGGAGCCACTGACTGTGAGGGCAGGTCGAAAAATAAAGAAAGTCACTTTCACGCTCTCAGAACACGCCACCAAACTGTCATCCTGAGCGCAGCGGGCGGATTCGCGACCGCGAATACGCTTGCGGAGTCGAAGGACCCCTATGGCCTCCTCACCGTCGGACTTATCAGTTTTGCCATTCAGCCGTTTCTAGTCCCTAGTACTGCGGAGTTTGGATTGGGCAGACTCTCGTCATTGGGTCATCGATAGAACTCCCTGGGGCAATGGCGACGGTGTTTCTGGTGTAGGGATCCTTCGACTCCGTCATTCCGTTCGCTTCGCGAACTGAATGATTCCGCTCAGGATGACAATTTGGTTAGAGTTCGCTAGTGCTGGGTTTTTACTCGGCGGAAGCCGGAGGAGTTGGAAGAGTCTTGGGATTGCTGCTCTCATCTGAACTCGTCATCCAGGGATACCATGCCCCCGCCAAATCCAGCCAGTGCGGATTTACGGATTCGATCAGCGCAATTTTCTTTGACCGCCTCCAACCCTTGAGCTGCTTTTCGCGGTTGATCGCCTTCTGAACCTCGTCGAAGGACTCTCGGTACAACAGGCGTTCGACCTGATGTTTGTCTGAGAATCCTTCGATGCGGTGGAATTTGTGCTCGAAGACACGTTTGTGCAGGTTGCCGGTCATGCCTATGTAGAGGGTTCCCGACAGACTGCCCATGATGTATGCACAATACGTTCTTCGCTCTCTGGGCATGAATGGAGTAGGGGCCTTCGACTCCGCTCAGGGTGACAGGGTAGGGGTTGGGATGCAGTGACTTTCATCACTTCACGATTGTTCGGATTTGCGAACACGCGTTTTTCTTCGGGAGCAATGTTTCTTGCGCTGCATGACAGCGGATGAGAGAAATAGTTATGAAACTTACTTTGCCGCCTGGAATTTTTAAGGCTTACCTTTTCGATTGCGATGGCACTATCGCTGACTCTATGCCGCTCCATTATCTGGCTTGGAGTAGGGCGCTTGCTGAGAGGGGATGCGAATTTAGTGAAGAGCTGTTCTATGCTTGGGGCGGAATGTCGGTGGCTGAGATTATTTGCACGCTTAATGAGCAGCGCGGGCTCTGTATGCCGGTAGCTGATGTGGCTCAGCGGAAGGAGGAATTGTATTTTGAAAATCTTCCTCAGCTTAAGGCTGTTCCTGAAGTGCTGGAGCATATTGAAGCTAGCTATGGACGAATTCCCTTTGCCGTCGTCTCTGGAAGTACTCGGGAGTCGGTGACTGCTTCGCTCACGGCGCTTCATCTCCTTGATAAATTCGAGACGCTGGTTTGTGCCGGAGATTATATGAAGAGCAAACCTGATCCTGAACCGTTCTTGATTGCTGCTCGCAGGCTGGGCGTTGCTCCTCGGGAATGTCTTGTGTTTGAAGATGCGGATATGGGCATCGAGGCCGCTACTGCGGCTGGAATGGCCTCGGTTAAGGTCGCTAAAAACCTGGTTTCTCGAGTTTAAAACTTCATCAGTACCGGTCTTTTGTTATGCCAGTCGGTGGCTTGCTCGTAGGCTTGGGCGGCTTGCAGCAATGCTACTCCTCGCCAGGGAGCGGCGGCTAGTTGCAGACCTATCGGCAGGCCATCTTTTGTGAATCCGCAGGGGATTGAAATCGTTGGGATTCCCCAGACATTGAAGGGGCGGGTGTTGCGCAGCATTAGCAACTCTTGCGGGCGCAAATCCTCGGGATGGCTTTGCAGATCGGCGATGGCCGGCGGCGGGATGGGGACGGTGGGGGTCAAGAGCACGTCTACTTCTTCGAACACTTTTTGAATATCGTTGCGGCTGCTCTGGAGTTCGCGGCTGGCGGCTAGAGCATCGGAGGCGGAGATTGTGGCTCCGGACTGGATCCGTGCCAGGGTTGCGGGCTGGTAGAGCTCGGGCGAGGCCGACATGAAGGGCTCGTGGTAGGCATAGGCTTCCGCGCTTGCCAGCGTGCGATCGGTGGAGACCTCCATTTTGAAGTCTCGCAGTTTGAGATCGCGAATCTCGGCATGGAGCTGGCGAAAAAATGTCGATTGCTTTTTCGGTTGCAGCGGCGATGTCGGGATGAAGATTGTCGAAGAAAAAGTCCCTGGGCACGCCTACTCGAAGATTTGCCGGCAGTTGGTCGAAGGCTGAGATGAAGCTGGGTTCGGCGCTGTGTTCGGCACTGCGATCGGCTGTGGTTCGGGTCTTCATCACCTGCAACATCAAGGCGGCGTCATAGACGGAGTTTGCTATTGGGCCTACGTGATCGTAGGACGACGACAGTGGAATGACTCCGCGAACGCTTACGCGGGCGTAGGTTGGCTTGAGTCCTACTACTCCGCAGTAGGCAGCGGGGAGACGGACGGAGCCGGCGGTATCGGTGCCTACGGCGCCGAAGCCCAGAGTGGCGGCGACGCTGGCGGCCGAGCCTCCAGAGGAACCGCCAGCTACGCGGGTTGTGTCCCACGGATTGTGGACCTCGCCGAAGTAGCTGATCATCGAGCTGCCTCCGTAGGCGAATTCGTGGAGATTTTGCTTGCCTAGAAAGATTGCGCCTCCGGCGCGCAGACGGCGGACGACCTCGGCGTCCTCGGTGGGGACGCGATCTTTAAATAATGCGCTGGCGGCGGTGGTGCGGAGTCCGGCGGTATCGATGTTGTCTTTGAGGCCGATGGGGATACCGTGCAGCGGGCCGAGATAGTTTCCGCGATAGATTTCGCGTTCGGCCAGGCGGGCTCGCTCGAGAGCGGACTCGGCGGTGACGGTGATGAAGGCATTGAGCTTCGGGTTGAGCTTTTCGATGCGATTGAGGCATTCGTGGGTGAGCTCGACGGGAGAGATGGAGCGGTCGCGAATTTTTGGGCTTAGCTCCCGGATGTTGAAGAACAACGGATGTCCTCCTCCCTGCTCGGAGCCATTATGGGACTTTATCGGCGTGATATCTGAAAATTTTTTATTTTATCGATCTTTAGAATCATTGGTTTAGGCGAAAATTTCCGCCAAATCTTTGAGTTTAAAGGGCTTATTTGCATAATCTTGGGGAATAAGGAGTTGCTTCGAGTTTAGTTCTCAGCGCCCGGTTCTCAGTTCTCAGACTCCCCTGATACCTCAAATCAAAAAGGGTGGGGATTTTATCCCTCACCCTTTTATTTTTGATCTAGTTCTATTGTAGCAATTTCGGATGGGCTGAGTGGACATTTTCGGCTGGTTTATATTTCCTTGCTGGTCATTGGCTTGCGCGGAAAACGGCGGGAATGGGGCTTGACAGGGTTGGCGGCTTCGACGGCGTCGAGAGTGCCCAGTTTGGGTTCGCGGGCGGGTAGGGGTCCTTCGACTTCGCTCAGGATGACAGTTTTCGAGGTCTGGTAAATGCTTTCGAGACTAGATAAGCAACCGGGCCTGCGACTAGGGCCCATGGCCCCCAACGCATGGCTATGGGATCGCTGTAGCGGAGGACTACGTAGGTCATGGCTAGAGGCATGGCGATTACGTAGAAGAGTCCTAGATTGCCTCCGGGGATGCGGAAGGCTCTTGGGAGGTCGGGATGGGTGCGGCGTAGTCCCCAGGCGGAGAGGACGGTTAGCACGGTGACGGCGGCGCGCAGCCAGACGTAGATGCTGATTAATTCTCCTAGCGAATTTAGAGCCAGTGAGGCGTAGATGGCGGCGGAAATTAAGATTGCGATCCACGGGGTTCCGTAGCGGGGATGGCGGCGGGTTAAGAATGTTGGGAGGTATCCGTCTTCGGCCAGGGTGAAGGGCATGCGGGTGCTGGTGAGAACCGTGCTGTTGAGCAGGGCCACGTTGCAGATCATGGCGGCGATGGTCATCAGGCTGCCTAGCCAGGGACCACCGATGAGCAGAGCGGCGGTGGAGTAGTATCCGTCCTTCCATTGCTGCCAGTTGTCGGCCGAGGCCAACGCCGCGAAGGTTGGCAGGAAATACGTGGCGATGGACAACGGGACGACCAGAGCTAATGCGCGCGGATAGGTGCGCTGCGGATCGTCTACTTCCTCGGCCACGGAGGAGCATTGCTCATATCCGGAGTAGGCCCAGATGACCAGCGCCAGTCCTACTCCGAATACTTTTGAGAATGGCTGGTTGGGCGGCACCAGCGGCACGAAGGGATTGTGATGCCACCTGGCCAGGCCCACCACTACCATGGCGATCACGGGAACGAAAATCAGCAATTCGAAAACGGTGGCGGCCTTGCCGACCATTTGAATTCCGCGAATGTTTACCCAGGTGATGACGGCGATCAGGATGAAGGAAACTAGCCAGTGCTTCCAGCCTATGATCTGCGGGAAGTAGAAGGTCAGGTAGTCGGTGAAGAGTACGGCATAGGATCCGCCTAAGAGGAATGAGGCGGACCAGTTCCACCATCCGGCTAGGAATCCCCAGAAGTCTCCGAAGGCGGCGCGGCTCCAGCGATAGAAGCCACCTTCGACGGGCATGGCGGTGGTGAGTTCGGCGGCGACCAGCGATACGGGGATGCACCAGAACAGCGGGACGAGCAGGAGATAGAGCAGGCTCATGCCAGGGCCGCTGGTGCTGATTGTGGCTTCCAAGCCGAAGGGGCCTCCGGTGGTGTACGAGAACATTACGAAGACGAAATAGAAGAGGCTGGCTTTGCGGAGGGTGTGAGTCGGGGATGAGGTTGGGGTGGCCATCGTAGCGGCGGCCAGTTTACAGGAATTGGGAGCATGAGGTCCTTCCCCTTCGGCTCCGCTCAAGGTCAGGATGACATGGGTAGGTTAGGCACGGCGGTGGTGGAATGCTACTAGGGTGTCGAGCGCATCCTTGATGATGAAGGTGACGGCTTCGTGGATGGCTTCCTCGGATAGCTCGGCTGATTTGCCGACCATATCCATAGTGATGCGAACGCGGGTGCCTCCGGAATCAGGGGTGAAGGTGACATGTTCTTCGGCGGTGATTCCCAGCGCGTGATTGAGCAGGCTGATGGAGCGGGGCAAAGTGATCGAGGTCACGACTGTGGTGACGGTGGCGGGGATGGGCTTAAGAATGCCGTAGCGCAGACGGCTCCCGACCTGCCAGGGAACGCCCTCGACCCACGAAGCTTCATCGTAGATTCCGCGATGGAGGAGGCGTTCGAGATTAAGAAAAGCTAGGAATGCGGCATCAGATGAAGCGGGAACAATAACCGAATAGTCGACGCGTGGCAGCATGGGAAACGCCAACGATGCGCGATTATGCCCCGATTCCGAGGGGAAGACAAGGACTAAGGCTGGCTTGCTCGAGGTCGAGGAGCTGGCGCTTGATGTCGAGGCCTCCACCGTAGCCGCAGAGTGATCCGCTGGAGGCTATTACGCGGTGGCAGGGGACGACGATGGCGATTGGATTCCGGTTGTTTGACATGCCGACTGCACGGTAGGCGTGGGGATGGCCGATGGCTTGGGCGATGTCGCGGTAGCTGCATGTCTCTCCATAGGGAATTTCTAGTAGCGCGTGCCAGCAGGCTAATTGGAAATCGGTTCCGCGAAGATCTAGCGGGAAGGTAAAGACGCGGCGCTCGCCGGAAAAATATTCGGTGAGCTCGCGCAGATACGGCGACAGGGTTGATTTGGACTCGCGCAGCTCTATCTTGGGATTTAATTTCAGGGTATGAGCTTCGAATTCCAGGCGGACTAATCCTTTGGAGGATGCGGCTAGGAAGAGCGGGCCTACTGGTGAAGAAGTGCGGATATAAGACAGAGTCTCCATAACGGGTTGGAGAATAGCACGTGGGTTGGAGATTCTTTGAAATATGCGGCTTGGTGATGGGGATGATGGCCGAAATTGTCCATGGGACGCGGATGATGCAGACCAATCGTGCATGAGGTCCTTCCCTTCGGCTACGCTCAGGGTCAGGATGACAGAGCGAGTTGGATGACAGCACGGGTGGGCTGCGCAAGCCGAAAACAATAAAAAAGCCTCCCGTTTTCAGGGGGAGGCTTTCTCGGGGAAGGTACTGCTGGTACTACTTCTGCACTGCTTGATCCTGATTGGTGGTTGTGGTGGTGGTCGAAGCCAGTTGCTCCAGATTGTTCTTCAAGAGGCTAATTTCAACGCGTCCACCGGTAATACGCTTCGGCTTTTCACCGTCCGCTGTGGCGGTCGGAGCCGGGGCATTGCCCATTCCGACGAGGTAAATTCGGTAGATGGGAATGTCATGGTTCAGCGCTAGATAGCGAACGACCGACTCGGCCATCTTTTGCGAGTTGGCGATTGCCACCTGTCCGTGGCCGGAGGAGAAGCCCTGGACTTCGACGACATAGCCGCGCTGATCTTTCAGCGGGGTCGCCATCTCATCGAGAGCAGTCTTGGCGTTCTGGCTGAGGACGGTTTGTCCGGGCTTGAAGAGAATTTCGGTTTGAGTGGTGGCCTGGTACTGATCGATATTGGTTACCACTTGCTCGACCGTGGTCAGACGGGTATTAGCTTGCTGCGCGGTTTGCTGCGCGGCTTGCGCCTTGTTGCCGGCATCGATCGCGTGCTGATCGGCCTCGTTGGCCTTCGCGGAAGCGAGTTGAATTCCCTGCTGGGCGCGGGCGTCGGTATCTTTGATCGCCTTGGTGTTCGAGGCGGTCAGCTCATCGAGTTCGTTGATGCGGTCGCGGATCGGCTCGGTCTGACGGGCGACATATTTCTTGCGAGCGAATGGATTCACGCGTCCCCAGAAGCCCTCGCGGGTGTCCGGTTGCAGAGGATCTTTGCCAGTGGCGGTATCGGCCTTGGTGGTTGGCTGAGTCGACGACTGACTGGATGCCGTCGCAGGTTGAGTCTGGGTAGTGGAATTGTCTTGCGCAAATACCGGGACAGCGAGCATTGCGGCAAGCAGCAGACCGAAGATGGTGCGGTTTTTCATTTTAGACTTCCTCCAAGTGGGGAATGGGAGATCCACTCCGTTCGCCTTCCGGCGCGATTTAGATTGCGTCGTCACTACTAACAAGTCCGTCAGTTATATTAGTTGGCAAACGCCGACGCAGCGGATGCCTCAAAAATCCGGTCATACTGCCTGACCTGCAATTCTATATAACAGTTAGCGTGCCAAATGCCCGGACAGGCGGCACGGAATGCAAGTGCTTTATTTTCATAGATATTCTATCCCATAGAGGCTTTGGGGCGCAGTTTAGTTGGCGGTAATTTTGGCGGGAACCGGTATAAAAACTGCGTGCAAGGGTTTGCTTCCGGGGGTAGGAAGCGGCGCTCAGGATTTAGATTGGGGGCATGAGGTCCTTCGCTCCGCTCAGAGATGACAATACGTTTTAGCTGCTCAGTTTTAGGTGCAAGTTTTGGGCTGCGATGTTGGGGCATTACTCACGGCAATATTTCTCGTATTGCTGATAGATGAAGGGGTCCGTCATGCCTGCGATGTAATCGCAGATTACTCGGGGGAGCGGTTCTTCGGCGGATTTTTCCCTGTAGTTACGGGGTAGATCGTCGGGTTCTTCCATCCAGTGGGCAAAGAGTTCTCCGGTGATGCGCTCGGCATCTTCTTTTTCGGCTGCCAGGGCGGGGCTGTAGTAAAGATTTTCGTAGAGAAAATCTTTCAGGCGGCAACGCTCGGCTTCTACGGGCGGACTGAAGGCAGCGAGGCGATCTTGGTGGCGGCGAACGTCGTCGACGGAGTGCACGCCAGCTGCTTTCACGCGTTGCTCCGTGTTCGTGATCAGGTCGCCTACAAATCCGTCGAGAATGCTTTTTAGCGCTTCGTTGAAGACCAACTTTTCGGCGGCGTTTGGATAACGTTTTTTGGCATCGCGGAAATGCCGCGCGAAAAGATCCGCGCCGTCGGCGATTTGATCGACTGTGAGTAAGTGTGCTTCGTAGCCGTCGTCTAGATCGGCAGTGCTGTAGGCGATCTCGTCGGTCAGATCGATAAGCTGCGCTTCGAGCGGCGGGCGCTGGTCCAGTAAGTACTCGGATAGTTCGGGATGATCTTTTTCGACGTAATCATGCGAGTGCTTGATGATGCCTTCGCGGACTTCGAAGGTGAGATTCAGTCCGCGGAAGGACGCGTAGCGAAGTTCGAAATCTTCGACGATGCGGAGCGCGTGCAGATTGTGATCGAAGAAAAAACCGTGCTGACGCATGGCCGCGTCTAGGGCTTTTTCTCCGGAGTGTCCGAAGGGCGGATGGCCTAGATCATGGGCCAAGGATAGTGTTTCCGCCAAGTCGATGTTCAACCCAAGTTGCTGGGCGATGGTGCGCGAGATCTGCGCGACTTCGATGGTGTGGGTGAGGCGGTTGCGAAAGTGATCGGAGTAGCGGCGGGTGAAGACCTGCGTTTTGGCCTCCAATCGGCGAAAGGCTCGCGCATGGACTACACGATCGCGGTCACGTTGATAATCGTTGCGGTAGGGGTGTGGCGGCTCGGGATGACGGCGTCCGCGGGAGTTTTCTACGCGAGCCGCATAGTCGGCGAGCATGAGAAGAGTTTAGCAGCGAACCTAGCGTTGTTGTGATCGCTGACGAGTGCCGAGCTGCGCTCGGCCTGGACCCTTCGACTCCGCTCAGGGCAGGCTCACGAGTCGCCCGTCCCAACACGGACAGATAGGGAAATTATTACTTTGCGCCCTCATCTTTGGCTAGGCGCATCTTGGCGGAATCCAGTTTCTTCTGCACTCGCGCCACTTCGATTGGATCGGTTTCCGCGGCAATGGTGCGATTCCACTCGGTGAGCGCCCGCTCCCAGTTGGTCGCGGCCAGTTTCAGGCGGCCCGTCTTCTGGTACAGATCGCCAAGATGATCGTGGACGGTAGGATCAGTGTTGATTTTCTGCGAGGCTTTCAGCAGGTTTTCTTCCGCCAGTTCATATTTTCCTAAACGGAAGTATGCCCAGCCGAGAGAATCGAGATAAGCGCCATTGGCGGGATCGAGATCTACTGCGCGCTTGATGTATCCAATCGCTTCTTCGAGCTTCGTGTTCTGGTCGGCTAACATGTAGCCCAGATAATTCAGCGCTGAAGCATGGTCGGGATCACTGGCCAGCACTTTCTTGAACTGTTCTTCCGCTTCGGGGTAGCGCTTCTCGCGCTCAAAAGTTGATCCGCGCAGGAACCAGACGTATTCTTTGTCGTCGGGCTTGGTTGAAAGTTGCTCGGCTTTGTCTAGCGACTGCTCGGCCTCAGGGAACCGGCGCAGCCGCGTGTACATCTGCGCCAGCGCGATGTAAACCGTACGATCGTCGGCGTCACCCTTCAACAGGGCATGAACATCTTTGAGCGCCTTGTCGGCCTCGCCCATATCCGCCTGCTGCGACGCCAAAACCATTTTCAGATCGCGGCTGGTGGGCAGCTTTTGGACTGCTTCTTTGGCGGCGTCGGTGGCCTTCTGCCATTCCTTGGCTTCGCGCCAGGTATCGATGATCTGCTGATAACCGCGCTCGATATTGTCGTCGCCGCCCAGGGCAACGATTTCGCGGAAGCTCTCGACGGCGGCTTGGTTGCTCCCCTGGTCGCGGTAGATCATTCCTAGTCTTTCGAGAAACACCGCCCGGTTGCTCTTTTCACCATTCGAATATTTGCCGTCGGCTTTCTCTGATTTCTTCAGCAGATCGCGCATGATGGGGATGGCTTCGTCATAGCGGCCCTGCGCCTGGTAGATGGCGGCGATGTTATAGGGAACTTCGACCGAATCCTGCACCATGGTCTCGGCTTTTTTCAAGTTTTCAAGCGCGAGATCGAATTTGCCTTGCTTGCGATAGATTTCCGCAATGCGAACGTAGGTCTGCGCGTCTTCTGGGTTCGCATCCGCGATCACTTTGTATTGTTCGAGCGCGGCATCGGATTGACCATCGTTCAGCAGGTTCTGCGCGAGGCCGCGAATCGCGTCCAGGTTGTCGCGGTCTAGTTCGATGGCGTGGCGATAAGCTTCGATCGCTTCTTTGTATTGCTTCTGTTGTTCGTAGGTATAACCAAGCGCCGAATAGAGCTTTGCCGAGCGCTGCGTGTTCGGCACAGAACTGAGCACCTGAGTGGCGCGTGCAGTATCACCGAGTTCGTTATAGAGATAGGCAAGGGTAGTGACTGCTTCTTCGGAATCCGGCTGCAGTTTTACAGCGGTCTTAAATTCGGTCTCCGCTTTTTGCAGATCGTTGTTTAAGCGATACAGGCGTCCCAGAAGCAAATGATCGTCCATGCTGTCGGGCTGCAAGCGGATGATCTGCTCATACTGTTCGATCGCCAGTTTCAATACGCTTTCCGAACCGTTGCCGGCCTGCATGTCGCCGAGCGAGCGCAGATAGATCCGTCCCAGCAGACGGCGGGCTTCGAGATTGTTGGGATTTTTCTTGATAATGTCTTGCGCTTCGACGACGGCATCGCGAATTCGGCCAGTCTTGGCATAGAGCTCGGCGAGACCGGATGTCAGATATGCGGAGGTCGGGTCCGCATCAATCGCGGCACGATATTCTTCAATCGCTTTATTGGCCAGTTCGCTGCGGCCGTAGGTGGCCACTTGTTCCTCATACATGTGCGCGAGGGTGAAGTGGTAGTAGGCGGCGGCACGGTCGGGAGTCTTCGCTTTGTCGTTCGTCTTGTCGGTCGATTGGGCACCCGCGGCAAGCGAATCCTTGGGGTGAGCGGGTTGACCTTGAGCGACCAAACATTGGGTCAGTAAAAAGGACCCCGAAAGAATTACGACTCTAATCCAAAACTGTTTTTTCATGAAGAAATCCTGCAACAACAAATAGCAACCCACATATCCCTTGGATGCTGATCCGCAGCCATCCGGATTTTCTTATTCTACCCTCGGCAGGCCATCCGGTGTCGAGAAAGCGCAGAGACAGAAGCCGGAGGTACAGGGGCTTTGGAGCCTATTGTCAAAGAAAGTAAAGATTGGCGTTTTGGGCTCAAACTTTGAGATTTAATGTCTGAAATGCCTCACTCCGGTGAAGATCATAGCCATCCCGAGACGGTCAGCGGCATCGATGACCTCTTGATCGCGCACAGAACCTCCGGGTTGGATGATGGCCGTTGCGCCAACTTTGGCAATTTCTTCGACACCGTCTGGGAAGGGAAAGAAGGCGTCGGACGCGGCTACTGTGCCTTTCAGGGGCAGTTGCGCCTTCATGGCTCCTAGTTTGCATGAATCGACGCGGCTCATTTGTCCGGCGCCGACGCCCACGGTTTGGCCGTCGCGAGCATACAGAATGGCGTTAGACTTTACGTGTTTGCAAACCTTCCACGCAAATACCAGGGCTCGCTTTTCGTCCGGAGTTGGCGTGCGCTTGGTAACAACTTTCAGATCGGCTTCAGTCAGCTCGCGCAGATCGGAATCCTGGACGAGCATGCCTCCCGAAATATTTTTTAAAACCCAGGGTTGCTGTCCGGTCGGAACCTCTACCAAACGGAGATTTTTCTTCGAGGCGAAGGCCGCTTTAGCTCCATCATCGAAGGCGGGAGCGGCGATTACTTCTAGAAATAATTTGGCCATTTCGGTTGCGGCTGCGGCATCGACCGGGCGATTCACTCCGATCACTCCGCCGAAGGCCGAGACTGGATCGCATTCCAGAGCGCGGACATAAGCCTCGGCTAGCGTCTTGCCGGTTGCGGTTCCGCAGGGATTGGTGTGTTTGATAATGGCGCAGACAGGCTCGTCGAACTCCTGCGCCAAATCCCAGGCGGCTTGCAGATCGACGATGTTGTTATAGGAGAGCTCTTTGCCTTGAACCTGTTTCGCGTTGGCCACACCTGCGCCTGATCTGTCCGAGTACATGGCGGCTTTCTGGTGCGGATTCTCTCCATAGCGCAGGTCTGCCACTTTTTGAAATGCCAGGCGCAAATTTTGGGGAAAGCCTTCGGCTGCGTGCAATTTGAAGTCGCTGCCGATCTGCTCCAGCGTCGATGCTATAGCGGAATCGTAGGCTGCCGTGATGGCGAATGCCTTCTGCGCCAGACGCCATTTCGTTTCGCGTGAAACCGCACCAGCTGAGCGCGCCATTTCGTCGGCGACTGCGGCGTAATCGGCGGGTGAGGTGACGACGGCAACGTCCTGAAAATTTTTGGCGGCGGAACGAATCATCGACGGGCCGCCGATATCGATGTTTTCGATCAACTCCTCGAAGTGCACGCCGGGCTTGGCGGCGGTCTTTTCGAAGGCATAGAGATTGACCACCACCATATCGATGGCGGGGATGCCGTGTTCGGCGACTGCGGCACGATGAGAGCCGTCTTCGCGGCGATGCAGAATGCCTCCGTGTACCTTCGGATGCAGCGTCTTGACGCGGCCGTCGAGCATTTCCGGAAATCCGGTCAGCTCGGAGATATCTTTCGCGGTGATGCCGGAGTCGCGCAGGATTTTGGCGGTGCCTCCGGTCGAGACCAGTTCGACGCCGAGAGCGGCTAGTTTGCGGGCGAAATCTATTAGGCCGGATTTATCGGTGACACTTAGAATGGCACGTTGAATTTTGGACACTGGACCCCTAGTGCAGATGAAAATTTGGCGAACAGAGATTTTAGCAGCTTGAGGTGGGTTCCCAACTAGAGACAAGTACATAGAGGTGCTTCGCTCAAGGATGACAGGTACTTTGAGAATTCTGGGCAGTGGGAGAATGCCTTGCTTCGTTCGGGATTGCGTGAGCGGGTAGGGGTCCTTCGACTATGCAAGACCTCCACTTCGTGGAGATCTTGCTCCGCTCAGGATGACATATCAGTGTGAAGTGGGAAGTTGCTAGGTTTTTGCTTTGGCTTTCAGCTTGACTTGTCCATCCTGCATTTCTACTGAGTAGACTACGGCATCGCAACCGTGTTGCTTGCGAATTTCGCTGGTTTTTCTGCTGACGAACGCCGCGAAGGAGTCCAGGTTGCCGGAAACTTTCTCTCCCGATTTTTGCTTGGCTTCGGTTAGCGCTTTGTAGAGGGATTCGACCCGCTCGCGCTCGGCCGTCGTGCCCGAACACTGTACGGAGAAAGGCTGATCGGCTCCGTGAGCTTGGGCAGCCGCAGCTTCGGCGCTGTGACTGAGACCGTACGCTTGATGATGTTTCGATTCGTGTTCTGCACTGACGCGCACTCCCTGCACCGAGAGGATCGCATCGGCGGGGCGGCGATAGCCTTCCTCGCGAATTCGCGTTTTCTTGCGCCACAAGTCGCTTTGTACGGCATATCGCTGCGCCATTTCGTTGTAACGGAAGCGCTGTGCAAAATTCATCCGCGCGCCATCGCTGAACTTGCGAATTAATGAGAGAACTTTCCATTCGACGTCGGCGGGCGGTCGTTTGGCTGGATTGTTGAAGAACATCTCATACTCGATCTTCAGCCGCCGAAGTTGCTGCTCGAGGAGATTCAGTTCTTCATCGGTGGTCACAAGGATTCCCCCGTCAACAGCTTAGCGTTGTGGTTGCGGGTTGACGAGGTTCCCGCTGGGCACGTCGGGGATGGTACGAAAGTAAGGGAGAGGCAGGTATCAGCCGTCAGTTTCCAGCCTTCAGGCAATACAGATTCGAAAGAGGACTGAATTTACGGATGGCTGACTACTTACTTTGAACTGGACGCCATTTTCTTTACCATGGCTAGTACCAGCTTCCGGTCACTGTCGTTCAGATTTGTCGAGTAACGGCGCATCTGGCTCAGGAAACGGACTTCGTCATCGGAGAGCTGGGGCAAGCCTTTGTGGCCGTTGCTGTTGCCTTCGGCGAAGAATTGGGACAAGGCTAGATCCATTGCGCCGGCGATTTTCGCTAGAGTGTCGAGCGAAGGAATGGTGTGTCCGTTCTCAACCCGCGATAGGTAGCAGCGCAACAGGCCGGTGCGCTTTTCGATGTCACCCTGTGACATGTTGCGCTGGAGCCGGAAATTGCGGATGGTCTCGCCGATATTCATAGATAAGTGACTAACGAAGTTTTAACAAAAGATGCTGTGCATAGTAACCAGAGCGGTACCTTCTGGCAAGTGGAAATTCTTTGCTTGTTAGAATGCGGGGATTTCGTCGGTGTTATTCGGGGGGTGCCTTGGGATCGAGCAAGCGGCGTATCTCGGGCATGAAGAAAAACTTGAACCACAGAGGACACGGGGACGCACACGGAGGCAAAAGTACCTCTGCGTTAGCTAGCGCTTTCTTACCCTCGGAACCTGTTTCGGAGCTAGCTTCGGAATTCCGAATTCGCATACCATGCGCCTGAGGCCTTGATAGTGCGCTTTTGCGTCTGATAGTCCACGTAGGTGAGGCCGAAGCGTTGGCTGAAACCTTCGGCCCACTCGAAGTTATCCATCAGACTCCAGGCGTGGTAGCCACGGACATCGGCACCGTCGCGGATGGCGCGGGCCAGTTCGGAAAGATAGCTTTGGTGGTAGGCGACGCGGCGGGCGTCGTTAATCTTTTTTTCTTCAACCTTTCTTTCGTTGTTCTCTTTCGCGGCGGTCTTTTTTTCGGCGAACTTATTTTCAGCGATTTTGCTTTCGACAAAAGGTCCGTCGTTGTAGGCGCAGCCGTTCTCGGTGATTTCGAGGACGGGGCGACCGTAGTCGCGCGTGATGCGCATAACCATCTCATACATGGACTGCGGCCACACTTCCCAGCCTTTGTCTGTTTTCGGACCTTTCTGGCCGCCTGACATACGGGCGGGTAGGAGCATTAAGCGGGCATCCGAAAGACGTTCGCTCAGCGTTGGCGCGGAGACCATTACTCGGTAGTAAAGATTCATACCGATAAAATCCAGCGGCGCGCGCACCAAGTCCATATCGTGTTGTTGAATTTTCATGAATACTGCGGGAGAAAAAGAAAATGCGTTGGGATAGCGGCCGCGCAGAGCTGGTTCGAGAAACCACACATTGACCATGCCGTGAGCACGTTCCGCGGCATGCTTATCCTCTTCGGAGTTGGTGACTGGCTCGCAGGGAGACATGCTGAAAGCGCTGCCTACACGAGACTTGGGGCAAATCGCTTTGATAGCGCGAAAGCCGGCGCCCTGCGCCAGATTCGCTACATGCGTACCTTTTAGAAAATCGATTATGCTACTCCTGCCGGGAGCGTGCGTGCCTTCGAGATATCCAAGGCTGAGGAAAGCCGCCGGCTCGTTAAGCAGCAGCCAGTCTTGCACGCGATCTCCTAGAGCTCGGGAGACGATTTCGGCGTAGTCGGCGAAGCGCGAGGCCAGATCGCGGTTGGTCCAGCCGCCGGCGTCCTCTAGTTTTTGCGGGAGATCCCAATGATAGAGAGTGAGCATGGGACGAATGTTGGCGGCCAGGAGCTCATCGACGAGCCGGCTATAGAAATCCAGACCTTTGGAGTTCGGCTTGCCGATTCCGTCTGCCTGGATGCGCGTCCATGCGACTGAAAAACGGTAGCTATTCAGATTTAGAGAACGCATCAGCGCCACGTCATTTCGATAGCGGTGGTAGTGATCGCAGGTGATGTCGCCGTTTGATCCATCTTTGATATTGCCGGGAGTGTGGGCGAAGCGATCCCAGATGGACTCACCCTTGCCATCTTCATTCCATGCGCCTTCGATTTGAAACGCGGCCGTGGCTGCGCCCCAGTAGAAATTCTTCGGAAAACTTATTTGTGGTGAAGACGCTCTTGCGGCGCGTGCGAGCCAAGGCGTGAGCGCGGTGGCGGCCAGCGACTGCGACAGAGATTCCAGAAATTGGCGTCGAGTAACGATTACGGGGTCCCTTCAAAGAGCGGCCATAGCTGGTCGGATGTGACGCGATAGATGGCGTAGGCGCTGCCACCGTCGAAGGTTCGCCGGAAGAGCAATTCTCCACGGCCATCGCCGTCGGCGTCGACGGCGTCGATCAACTCCATGCGTGGCGCGATTTCTAGGTGGTGCGAGTCTGTTTGCGAGAAGAATAGCTTTTGTAGCTCGCCTTCGAGGTTGGTGCGAGCGATCAGAGTGATTTCTTTTGGCTCTATTTCCTTTGGCGCCGTTTCTCTGGATCCTGCTGAGCTTCCGGCTGCGCTTGTGACGAACGGCTGGGTCTTCGCGGAGAGCACCAGCACCGGCTCGTTCGAGTTGGAGAGATCGAAGATGCGCAAGCTCACATCTTCGAATGCAAGCTTCTGCGGCTTGGCGCTGGACTTACCAGAAGATTTACTTGCCGACGACTTTTT
>Ga0206862_1085_pt1 | contig 26705 bp, 21 predicted proteins | sample Alteio_BWOrgCont_43_FD_152625 | JGI IMG/M metagenome (GOLD analysis project Ga0206862, IMG submission 152625) | Enriched cells from forest soil in Barre Woods Harvard Forest LTER site, Petersham, Massachusetts, United States -... | ecosystem: Environmental > Terrestrial > Soil > Temperate forest >... | reverse complement strand
TATCTTCATTCGACGAATACCTTCTACTAAACCCCTCTCTGTGTTCTCTGTGGGCTCTGTGGTAATTTTATTTCCAAAAAATGCTGAAGTCGAGGTAGAGGCCCGGCAACAAAAGGGCAAGGGCAGGGGCAAGGATAGGGCAAGGGAAATGCATAACGCAAGAGATCTATTTGAAGAATGAGACAGAAAATGAGTTGGACAAAAATGCATCAAGGGATTATATTTCTTGCTTGAACAAAGTGCGGGTGTAGCTCAGCGGTAGAGCATCACGTTGCCAACGTGAGGGTCGTGAGTTCGAACCTCATCACCCGCTAAAAACTGTGTGGTATAAACCACTGAATCAAAATTTATAAAAAAACAATCCGCATGCGGGTGTAGCTCAGCGGTAGAGCATCACGTTGCCAACGTGAGGGTCGTGAGTTCGAACCTCATCACCCGCTAATATCTGGATCCCCCTGAAAATAAAGTCAAATTAAAGTCATTTTGAAAAGAGGTGAGCCCGTGACAAGCCAAGATGAAACAGAAGTAACTCAAACAATTAATACTGAAGAGTTTGAAATTAATTACACAAAGAAAAGGCCCTGTTTATTTAATTTTGAGATTACTATTTTTCCAGAAGCAACTAAAAAACTCTATGCACAAGCCATCAGAAATGTGACTAAAGAGGTCACTCTTCCTGGTTTTCGTAAGGGAAAGGCTCCAAAAGACTTTATCATCAAGCATTATCAAAAAGCTATAGACACTGAATTCAAGCGCGTCGTGGGAGAGTATGGACTGCATCAGGCGATTAGAAACACTCAACCCCCATTTCAGGATCGTATTCATGAATTAAAGATTCTCTCTTGCACAGTTGACGATGGAGCTAAGTTAAAAATATCATACGAGTTTAGTCCTGAAATTCCTTTGATTAATCCTCAAGCAATTGAAATAGCGGAAAATCAGCCTAACCCAGTTACTGAAGAAGATATCGAGCGGGAGTTTACTGAGATTGGCTGGAATCATGGAGATTTTGAGGCTATCGTTGACAGAGCTATAGAGCCGGATGATTTCATCCGCGCCAATATGTATGTATCTCAAGATAAAAGTGACTGGAATCACGTTTTAAAAAGCAGTATGCGCATATATCTTTCCTCTAACGTGCTTCCGGATGAGATCAAGCAGCGTATATTTGGTCTGAAGATCGGAGATGAAATCGAGGGAAGCTTCCAGCCTCCAAATAGCGAAAATTCAGTATTCTATCGCATGGACATTTGCGGTATCGAGAAAGGCACTTTCCCAAATATGGATGAAGTGGCTAAGAAATTAGAGCTTCAAGACAGCGGAGAGCTAAAAGATAAAATTCGCGAAAAATTAGAGCAAGAAGCTTCGATGTTTGCTTATCAATCTAATCTAGATCAACTGAAAGGCCTCCTCTTTTCTAAATTCCATTTTGATATCCCCTCTTCACTTCTTCATGATAAATATAAAGAAATCATCGCAGAGGATAAGAGCCTCCAAAATTTGGATGAGGAAAAAACCGATCTGGTAAGAAGGAATATTTATTATTCTCTAGTCATGGAGTTTACCCTTGCCAACTTAATTTCTAAATTTATTGCTGAGAGAAACATTGAGGTGGGCGAGGAGGAGATGCTTTTTGAACTCAAATATCAACTAGCACCGCCCTCAAATTATCAATCTGAATTCGCTTTTGAAAAAGATTCGAAGTCCAACGAACAGCTTTTTCACCTTGCTAAAAGAAGAAAAGCGATGGAGACGATTTTACATGAAGCGAAAAAAATTGATGTGGCAACAAGAGCAGAGATATCTTCACAATAATGATCTATACCTTACACGGCCGGGTTTGGTATAATAGTGACTATTGAACATTTTGTATTAATGTGCTACTCTACGCTTATAACGTCAAAATAAGGATGCACCAATGGAAGAACAACGCAGACCACAAAACTCCCTGACCCCTTATGTCATTGAAGATACAGGTCGCGGTGAACGCTCGATGGATATCTTTTCGCGTTTGCTTAAAGACCGCATTATTTTCATTGGAACAGAAATCACCGACACTGTTGCTAATGTTGTGGTAGCGCAGCTTCTCTTTTTGAAGATGGAAGACCCCAAAAAAGATGTCCATATCTATATCAACTCATTAGGCGGGTACATTACTTCCGGATTGGCTATTTTTGATACAATGCAATACTTGGGATGCCCTATTAACACCTATTGCATCGGTCAGGCCGCATCCATGGGAGCGCTCCTCTTAACAGCAGGAACTAAAGGAAAGCGATTTGCCTTACCCAATAGCCGCATTATGATTCACCAGCCCTATGGTGGTGTGGGAGGAACTTCAGCTGATGTAGCCCTTCAAGCGGAAGAACTGCTCAAATTAAAAAAGCGTCTTAATATCATAATGTCAGAATGCACAGGGCAAGCAGTGGATAGAATAACAGCCGACTCTGAAAGAGACTTTTATATGAGCCCCACAGAGGCAAAAGAGTATGGGCTGATTGACGAGGTCGTCATCCCTAAACGCCCTGAAACCACTGCTAAGAAGCCTTAAATCCCTAAAAAACAAATAAGATGACAAAAAAATCCAACAACAACCAAAATTCTATGGCATGCTGCTCATTTTGTGGTAGAACCGAAGAAGGCGTCGATAAGCTCATCGCCGGACCCAATGTCTATATATGCGATAAATGCGTCAGACTCTGCATAGGCATCATTGATAAGAAACCGCCTTCTAAGCTCAAGTTTAAAATTCTAAAACCTAAGGAAATTAAGCAGAAGCTCGATGAGTATATCATCGGCCAAGAGGCAGCAAAAAAGACAATTGCTGTTGCAGTGTACAATCACTATCGCCGCATCTCACTCAAAAATGAAAGCCCTTCTCCTCAGAAAGATTCTATCGAATTCAGCAAGTCCAATGTACTCCTTTTTGGCCCAACCGGATCAGGCAAGACTCTTGTCGCAAAAACCCTCGCGTCCATCCTCGACGTCCCCTTCGCTATTGCCGATGCAACCACCCTGACAGAGGCGGGCTATGTGGGCGAAGATGTTGAAAACATCATTCTACGACTCCTTCAAGCAGCTGATTATGACGTTGCAAAAGCCGAAAAAGGGATCATCTACATCGACGAAATTGACAAGATTAACCGCACGACATCCAATGTATCCATCACACGGGATGTTTCCGGTGAGGGAGTCCAGCAAGCCCTTCTCAAGATCGTTGAAGGAACCATTGCAAACGTCCCTCCTAAAGGAGGAAGAAAGCATCCTAACCAGGAGTACATTAGAGTTAACACGGAGAATATTCTCTTTATTGTTGGCGGAGCTTTCGTCAATTTAGACAAAATCATCGCTAAGCGTTTGGGTAAAAGCACTATAGGCTTTGACAGCCACTCTAAAGAGGTGATCGACTCAACACAACGCAGTCAGCTGCTTGCTAGGGTCGAGCCGGAAGACATGATTCAATTTGGGATGATTCCAGAGTTCGTAGGCCGATTTAACAGCATAGCCAACTTCAATGAACTGACGCTGCCCGATCTTATTTCTATCCTGACAGAACCTAAAAACGCCGTGATCAAGCAATTCATCGCCATGTTTGAACTTGAAGGAGTCAGGCTTCATTTTACAGAAGACGCTTTATCAGCTATCGCACAAAAAGCCATTGAGGCAGGTACCGGAGCCCGTGCTTTGCGTCTTATTCTGGAAGGATTGATGCGGGAGCTCATGTTTGAAGCTCCTTCCGACAATACAATTTCAGAAATTATTATTGATAAAGAAGTTGTGACGGAGAAAAAGCAGCCGACCATTATAAGGTCTGAGAAAAAAATTGCTTAATGGACGCCTATACAATTAAGATCGTGCATCTAGCAGCGTCTGATCCAGAGCTATGTTCTGAATACAAGCTGCTCACTCTTCCTTCTGCACATCCTTTCTATCAAATTCCAGACCTGAAAAAAAATCTCATTGGAACAGAAGCCTGGATTGCAGACAAGCTGGTGGGATTTTGTTTAGCCGAGATCTATCCGGCACAGAATACAGCGCAGATTTACTCTCTTTACGTATTGCCTGAATGTCGCTCTCGAGGAATAGGCCAAGGACTGTTCCATGCCATGCAAGATCATTTGGTGAAAACAGAAAAGATTTCCGGTATTGGTTTAGAATATGACAAGGGCTTAGAGGACGCTAAGGCGCTGGAAAAGATTCTAGCCTCTTCAGGGTGGCCAGCGCCTTATTTTTATCTTTTACGTTGCTATATTAATCCACAGACCTTTAACCCTCCCTGGCTTAATATGGCCTATCGTCTTCCTAAAGAGACGGAAATGTTTACCTGGTATAAACTCAAAGAAAAAGAAAAGAGCTATATTCAAAATACAGCTAACCTTCGCTGGTTTCTTCCCTACATCTCCCCTTTTCTTCATACAGACCGGATAGACAACCGCTTCTCTGTAGGGTTACGCTACCAAAGACGCGTGATTGGATGGTGCATCACTCATCTGATCGAACCGGATCTCATCTGTTATAAAAGCTTGTACATTGAAAAAAGCTATCAGCGCAAAAGCTGGGGCATTTTCCTTCTCATTGAGTCAATTCGAAGGCTAAAGAAGTCGTCTATTTCTCAAGCTCTGTTCGAGATAAAAGTCCGAGAGATTGATCCAACCTGGACCCACTTCATAAAGAAGCGACTTCTGCCCAGCGCCTTCAAAGTGGAACGCAAAAACTGGGCGAACTGTTACTTCCCCTCCAACAGTTAGAATTATTTTCAGGCCGAAGGCCTGGGTTATAAAAGTCTAGGGCAACGCCCTAGGCTTTTATAACCCAGGCCTTCGGCCTGAAAATAATTCATAACCCCTTACAAACAACTGTACCAAATGAAAGGGCCAAGCCGAGCCTTGGCTTACGCCTGTGGCTACACGCTATAGCCGCCTTCGCGGCTTAAACCTCAAACATTGTGTCAAGAAAAAGATGTGTCCAACTGCAAGACTGCAAGGACTTGTCGCCGCCCTCCAAAAAAAGGCGCGGGCTCATTTATTTACAGCCTCGGACGGCCTTAATAGGATGCGGGCACGGGCACAATAGCTGCATGGTTTTGTCTCTTTGAGTTAAATATCCTTAAAAGTTATAAAAGGCTTAAACTGTTCGTACCCTGGAGAAATTCAAATGAAGGACCGCGATCAACTTGAAGATCTGATTAACAAAGCGAAGGAGCTTTTGGATAGGATACAAAACTACCAAGGACATATTTCCCAAAATATTACACCGGAAGTTTTAGCAGAAATTGAGAGACTTAAGCGCACGGTCAGTGTTTTTACCTATTATAATAAAAAAACTTTTGAGGATGCCAAGTTAGATTTTAAAAAGTTAGAAGAAGAGGTGATGAATTCAAAGATAATCGACCCGGAGGATCTCCGATTCCTTGAGAAAGTTAAAGAAGTAAAAGAAGATGCTGAAGGCCTCCATGCTTCCTATTCAAGAATAGAGACAAGAAGAAAAACCCCTCTCAAAAAAACGTCTCCGGATGATCCGTTAAAAAAACAGATGAAAGAGAGAAGAAAGAAGTTTAAAAAAATCGGAGGAGACAATTGGATTCCACAATAGAAGTCCGCTATAACTCCAAAATTTATTCTTCAAATCTCAAGCTTCTAAACAAATACTATCCTCTCATTGCCTCTAAAATTTCAAATGTGGGATCTTCTTTTTGTGAAATCAGGGAAACAGGCGGCAACGTTAACATCCTCTGCACCTCTCCTAATGAATCTTTTTTTCTTCATGATCCGGAGCATCCCTTACAGGAAGCTTCTGATCTTATCAAGAATATCCAGTTAAATCGTATTGAAGTGCTCTATGTTTATGGAATAGGTGTAGGGTATATTTATCATCTTTTAAAGAACTGGCTAAAGGAAAACCCTGGGAAATACCTTGTATTTCTCGAAGATTCGCTTGAAGTCATTCAAGCCTTCTTGCAAACCAATTTAGCAACAGAAATTCTAGAGAACCCCCAGGTTTCTCTGTATGATATTTCCGATATTGAAACAAACATGGAGTGCATCCGCACGATTGTCAAAGACTACATTCACAGAGTTTATCGAAACATAGCTTTACCGGCCTATGAAAAATATCGCAAATCGACCTTTTCTCTGATTGCCCACCTGATTTGCTTTGAAACAACCGAGATGAGCTTCCGCAATAATGAGCTGGTGGAGTATGGGGCTGCCTTCTACCGCAATTTCTACCAGAACCTGTTTGAGCTCCCCTCCGCTATACTCGGGACTTCCCTATTTAATCGGTTTAAAGACATTCCAGCTATCATTTGCGGAGCGGGCCCTTCGCTTACACGGCAGATTCCGTTGCTAAAAAAAATCCAAGATAAAGCTCTTATTTTTGGTCCAGGAAGCTCTGCCAATATTTTAGCAATGGAAGGAGTGCAGCCCCATTTTGGCACCAATATTGATCCCAATCCAGACACATATCAACGCTATCTCATGAGCCGCGGCTTTGAGGTTCCTATCTTTTACCGCAATCGCATCTATTTTGAGGCATTAAAAGCGATTCATGGACCCCGATTGCTCATACCTGGAGCCACAATCTATGCAACAGCAAACTGGTTTGACGACAAATTTGGAATTCCGCATGAAAAATTTTTTGCCGGCTATAGCGTCATTCACACTACCATTGAAATAGCTCGAAGGCTGGGGTGCAATCCAATCATCTTTATCGGCATGAGTTTAAGTAAAAAAGCAGATGACCATTATGCACAAGGCATCGAAATACACCCTCTCTATCAAACAGCTCAACAAGGCAAAGTGGAGCTTGGCCAACCTACTGAGGCTAAAGATATCCATGGCAATACTGTGACAACATATTGGCCTTGGGTAGCCGAAGCACAATGGATCCATGAATACTCTAAACATTATTCCGAAACCACTTTCATTAATGCAACGGAAGAGGGGATCGGTTTTTTTTCAGTTAAAAATCAATCTTTTGAAGAGGCGGTCAAACAATTCTGCCAAACCTCCTATCCTATCGAAGAAATGGTGCATGAAGGGATCATCCATGCCCGTAAGCTGGATCTCTCTTATGAACAAATTCTTGAAGCGCTCCAAACCTTCCGACAAGAGATTATCGGAGGACTTGACCGCATCCAAAATATCCAAGTCTATTTAGAAAACACCTCTAAGTCTAATCCAGCGGCAGGTGAAAAGAAGTTTGCTAAGATACTCGACACACCCTCGTATAAATATGTTTTAGAAATATTCGACCACTTTATTCAGGAATATCATAGAAAAGAAAGACTTACTCTCAATCGTATTAAGGATAAGGAAAAAAGAAAGGAGGTCGAACGCAAGCTCCTGAATCAGCGGCTTGAATTTTTGAGGCAAGTGCTCAGCATTAATATTCTCACAATTGAAAAGGCCATCAATAACAATCCCAAGCCCACAGAAGTCAAAGAGAAAATTGCAGTGGCCATTCCCACACCCATCAAAGACACCACTCAAAAAATTCTCTACGATAGCGCAGGGAATGTTCAAAAAGTCCTTTCGCGCAATTCGCTTGGGCAGATCCATGGAACGCAACTGACCTTCTACCCTAATGGCCAACTAAAAAGCTCTCTATCCTATCACAAAGGGTTATTGGACGGCTCTGTGATTCTTTATTATCCAGACGGCCAAATAAAAAGAATGCTCTATTTCATCAAACATCAAAGAGAAGGCGCTGACCGCTACTGGTATCCGAATGGAAGTCTCTTTACTGAATGCATTTATCAAAATAATAGTCCAAAGCGAGCTCGCTGTTGGTATCCCAATCGTCTTTTAGCAAAGGATTTGAATCTATAATGAATCCTCAATCTTATATAGATAACTTTGAAAAAAATATTCAGACCTTCACGGAGTTCTATCCTCTTGCCGGCACTCAAATTTCTCTTATTCTCAGAAATAGTGATCGACTCAAATTTTGCCTCACAGAGAAAGGAGAAGAAAATCTTATCTCTACCCGTTTTGGCTTATCCCATTATTACCATGCGCAATCGGGAGCTCAAGAAGAGGCCGTGGAGATGATTAAAGGAGAAAATCTAGAATCCATAGATATACTATATGTGTACGGATTGGGTTTAGGCTATGTTTATGAAGAATTGACGGAATGGCTGAAGAAATCGCCTCACCATCATCTTGTTTTCCTTGAAGATGATCTTGAAGTAGTTTTTTACTTTCTTCATACAGAAAGGGCCTCTCGCATGCTTAAAGATCAGCAGGTGACGATTTTCTGCTTTCAAGATTACTCAGCCAACTTTCTCGAATTTATTACACTACAAGCAGCCTTTCTGAATCTTCCAAGGCGTTTCTTAGTTTTGCCCTACTATGCTCGATTCCGAGAAACCCCTGCAACAATTCTTTGCTACCTCTATTTAAACGAATCTGACACGATCTCCAAACTCATCTTGGAATTTTTAGGCAAACAAAAAGGACTTCTTAGCAACTATTATAATAACTTAATGTACCTGCCCCAATCTAAAATAGGCAATGAGCTGTTTGATAAATTTAAAGGAGTGCCTGCCATTATTTGCGGCGCAGGACCCTCTTTTGGAAAAAATATCCATTTATTAAAAACGCTCCAAGATCGCGCTCTTATCTTCGGAGGGGGGTCGTCTTTAAATGTATTAAGTTATTATGGGATCATTCCTCACTTTGGGATGGGTTTAGACCCCAATATTGAACAATATAGCCGTCTTCTCACCAATCACGCCTTTTTCCTCCCATTTTTCTATAGAAATCGTCTAGCCCATGATGCCTTTCAGAGCGTAGAGGGTCCAAAACTGTTTGTTACCGGCGCTCCTAACATCATAGCAAATTGGTTTGAAAAAGAGCTCGGACTGCCCCATAAATTGATTGAAGAGGGTCATAACGTCATCCATCTGGAAACTCAAGTCGCCATCCGCATGGGCTGTAATCCCATTATTTTTGTCGGCTTAGACTTAGCTTATACCAACGTTGAACCCTATGCTAAGGGTATCGGCACCCATCCTCTCTACCTTGACTGCAACCCTCCTTATCTGATCAATAACACTGAGGTAGTGAAGAAGATAGATATTTATGGCAAGCCTATCATCACTCAATGGGCCTGGGTAGCGGAATCCAACTGGATGAATAACTATATCGAACAACACCCCAATACAACCTTCATTAATGCTACGGAAGGAGGACTCGGCTTTTCAAGAGGAGTTAATATGACTTTGGCGCAAGCAGCCTCAAAGTATCTTGGAAAGCCATATAATCTACTCGATTGGGTGCACACTGAAATTCAAGATTGCCAGATTCAAGTGAAACAAATCGATTTAACAAGAAAAATCACCGAATTTAAATCGAGCCTTAACAGATGTCTTGAAAGCTGCAAGAAAATTATTAAATCTCATACTCCTGAGCAATACCAAAAGGAATTTTACGATACTGAAACAATTATTGAAGAGGCCAACATTTATTTAGAAATTGTTTATCAAAATCTTCTTAGAGAAATTGATTCAGCGTTTATTTTCAAAATCTATTGCGACTTCATCGGGGAAAGACAAAAATATCAATCCGAAAAGGAGCTCGAAAACAAACACTATCAAGAGCAGCTTTATAGGTATCAGTTTTTAAATGATGCGATCACTGAAAGCTGTCACTATATTAATCAAGCCGTGCTTAAATTCCTTATCAAACCTCGTAATGAATTCAAAAGCAAGGTTTTGAAACAAGACTGTTCGATAGAGCGCAAGGAATACCAATTCACCCATCATTTAATAAGGATCCAAGACCCTGAATTGGATCTCGATTTGAATGTAACAATCGACGTCGACTTAGAGAAGGATAAGGTATCTACTTTCTATCCTGAGGGAGCTATTAAATCGGAAAGCTGGATCAAAAACGATGAATTTTTTGGACCCAGTCGTTTTTTTTCCAAAACGGGACAACTCCTTTCCGAAACTTGGTACATTCAAGGAAAAAAAGTGGGTAAATCCTGGCAATATTCACTTGAAGGAGCTCTGATAGCTTTAAGAAGATACAAGGAAGGTGAGTTGCACGGGAAACAGCAATTTTTCTATCCAGATGGCAGCCTAAATGCACAACTTGAATTTGTGAATGGGCGGCTCGATGGAACCGTTTCCACTTATGACTCATTTGGTCGTTTAAAACGTGAACTCCACTACAAAAAAGGAGAACGCGACGGCAAGGAGCGGATGTGGCAAGAAGGAAACCTAATTTTTGAATGCACCTATTCTGAAGGCATCCCTATTGACGAAGGGTTCATGTGGGATATAAAAGGAAGAGTGATTAAAAAATCGCGCATCTATAATTTTCCTCGAGATTTCGACCTAACAAGCTGGGATCCTAATGGGAGGGTGATAGCCTCTTTCAAACATGGTTTGGATGACTCCACTATTCGCTATGACGAAACAGAAAATTTGATTCAGGATTTTGATAAAAAAATTCAGAAAATGTTAAAAGATTTGGAGCTATTCTCTCAACCTGAGAACATGAATTCTGCCAATCAGACCAATATTGAGTTGCTGAAAAAAACGATAGAAGAGATGGAAAATTATAAATGCGCCTTAATCGAAGTGATGCATACTAATAGAAGAAATTTTGCAGCCAGAGTAAATGAACATGTCTGGACTGTCAAAAATTATAAATAACCGCTACTTCTGTGAGGGGAAATGATTCCGGAATCTGATTCTTTTGAAAAGAATCTTTCAATCTTTGAACTGATAGACCCTAAACTTGCTTTTCAAATGAGACTCACTGACAACTCTGATTTGAACTGGTGTAAAACCAAAAAAAACGAACTCAACCTTTCTAGGCAATACCAAGGAACGGAATATTTTTATCATTCCTTGATAGATGCACGAAAAGAGGCCAAAGAATGGTTTGATTCTTTGGATTTGGATGGGGTTGGGGTTATTTTTGTTTATGGATTAGGCTTAGCATATATCTATGAAGCGGCTATCGAATGGCTCAAGAAAGATAATCAAAGAGCGCTCGTTTTTATCGAGCAGGATAAGGCTGTTCTTTCCCGTTTTCTTGAAACCGAAAGGGCGGCGACTATTCTTGAAGACCTTCAAGTTCTGTTCGTCTTCTTTGAAGAGCTGGAGGAGTGTAAGAAAAGCTTTGCAGAACTCTCTTGGCGCTATATTAACACGCAATTTTGCTTCACAGCCTTGAAACTCTACCAAGAATTTAATCCAAGTGAAGTTGAAATCGTCAAAGAGATCTTGACAGAGGCTATCATTCAACGATCTGCTTTCGTACAGGAGTATTACCAATATGGGGTGCCTTTCTATAGAAATTTTTACCCTAATTTATTCAAACTTCCTTCTGCGTTTGATGGAACCAAGTTCTTCGATCAGTTCCATCAAGTTCCAGCCATCATTTGCGGTGCCGGACCTTCATTAGATAAAAATATCAATACGCTGCGTCAATTGTCCGATAAAGCACTCATTTTTGCTGGCGGGTCGGCTCTATCCGCTCTCATCCCTCAAGGCATCCTCCCACACTTTGGTGCCGGCATCGACCCCAATCAATGGCAGGCCGATCGTATCGCCATTGCAAAACCCTATGCTCTCCCATTTTTCTATCGCAATCGCCTTAACCATGCAGGACTCCTTGCGCTCAATGGTCCCAAACTCTATTTGCCCGGGAGTGGGGGTTATGATATTGGTCAGTGGATCGATGAGCAGCTTGGCATCGAAGGCGAAATTTTAGAAGAAGGCCATAACGTCGTCAATTTTTGCGTCGAAATCGCACGCGCGCTCGGCTGCAATCCCATCATCTTTGTCGGCTGTGATCTCGCGTTTGAAGGGGAAAAAATCTATTCCGAGCAGGTTGTCACCTCGCATCAACTGACAAAGGAAGATCTCTCAAGAAGCATTGAATCTGAAAATTCGCCTGTCATGCGGACGGATATCTTTGGAAAACCTATCAAAACGCTATGGAAATGGGTCATTGAGTCGGCCTGGATTTCCGACTACGCTAAAGACCATCCTGAAATCAACTTCATAAATGCTTCAGAAGCAGGACTCGGCTTCGAAGACATCTCAAATATACCCCTCGAAGAAGTTAAAGAGACCCACCTTCAAGAGATTCACGATTTAAAGGAAAAAATTGAAGAGTGCTGTGCGTCAGGTTCTTTGCAACATATCTCCACAGAACGCATCGAGGAGGTTCTAATCACGCTACGTTCAAGTCTAGAGCGTATTGTAAATGTATTCGAAAAGCTGATGAGTGAATTAAATCAGCTAAAAAATGATCTTCTTGCCCATAAAGTTCCTGAAAACACCATACAAAACACTAATATTACGCTTTTAGAAGCTGAGATTGAAGATGAAGCAGGCTTTTGGGCTGTCTTGGATATCTTTAGCCAGGTTTTCCAATACTCCCATCTTAAAGACATTCAAAACATTGAATCGCCCCGCTGCAATTTGATTACATTAGAAAAATCGGTGAAGAAGATCCAGCTGCAGCTCGAACGCTTACAATTTCTGAAAGATACTGCGCAGGTCAACATAGCCTTTATTTCGCGGGCTATTGAAGATGCCTATCAAAATAAATAAAAAAAAACAAAAGTGATTTTATGAGAGAATATGAGAGCAATTTTCCTATCGATGTCAACAGCCGCTTGATCAACGGTCTTCAAATAATGATTATCTGGTGCATCAAGATTTTAGCTATATTGATGACACTCACAGTAATCTGGTCGGTGATTGATGTGGCGATCAATCTCTACACACAAGCAATAAAGCCCCCTTACCTTATTGTCAATATGGATGAACTTCTCGCTTGCTTCGGTTCTTTCCTTGTCGTCCTCATCGCGATTGAAATCTTCATGAATATTATTCTTTACCTTCGTAAGGATATGGGCCACCTGCGTCTTGTCCTAGCAACAGCATTAATGGCAATCGCTCGAAAAATCATCATTCTTGACTACGATCACACACCCACCTATCAAATTTTTGGCATGGGAGCCGTCATCGCTGCATTAGGATTCGCCTACTGGATTGTGGCTCAGCCTGCCAAACAGTCCACCCGAAAAGAGATCATTGAAAGCTGAAGCCTATTATAATCCCTACATAACCTCTTGAACAAGTAAAAAGCAGAGACGGGAAAAAGAGAGGACGCAAAGATTTTATTAACAGGATAGACAGGATCGGCTGCGCCGGCAGGATAGAAATTCCTATCCTGCCGGCGCAGCCGATCCTGTCTATCCTGTTAATAAAATCTTTGCGAATAAATTACGGAACAGAGATCACCCAAAGTTAAGATTGTGCATTCCGATATCGAAAACCATATCAAGGGCCTTATTCATTGACACATGTTTTTGTTGGGCCAATTTGGCTAAAAGATAGTGTCTTTCTCTTGAAGTCCTGTATGCTATATTTCCTTTGAATTTTTCTTTATAAAGCGGTTCTGGGATTGGATCGCCTTGTTCCAGATACAATTCGATTGTTGCAGTGAGAGAATCTTGAATATCCCTCATTCCTTCTTCTATAGTATATGCATCTGTGCATACCCCAGGGAGTTCATTGACACGAATAATATAAATTTTTTTACCGTGATAAGCCGACTGTTCAATTGTGTACGACCAGCTCAAAGCTAGATAATAATTTAAATCTTTTTTAGTATCCATGATCTTTTAAAACCTCCTTTATATCGTCTACTTGATAATCCAGTAAAAGAGGTCTTCTCTTTATCGCAATGGTTCTATGATACTGGTGTTTTCTAAAGTTATGATGAGAACCTCGTATTTTCAGCTGGAATCCTAATGATAGCAATACATTCTCCGCATCTTGATAGGAGATGTTTTTTCCATTTAGAATTTTTTGTATCAATTTTTCAAATTTAGTCTTACCTTAATGATAGCAAAAATGCTAGCATTTGTCAATGTAACGAGCAGCAATTATCAAGTCATAGAAAATCAGAACACTTTAACATTTTTTAATTGCTCTATAATATTATGATCATTAATACTAAAATCTAATTTTATCAATATTGCTTATTGATGGCTTTTCTAACTCCAAAACCTCAAAACGAGAATTACTTTGTCGCTTCTTCCTAAAGACTCATCCAATTGTCCTTATCTCATCCTAGCTCCTATGGAAGGAGTGGGCGACCGCTGCTTTCGCAAAGCCATGGCATCAGTAGGCGGGTTTGATGAAGCTGTTACAGATTTTTTGCGCGTTCCTGCCAACGCACATATCCAAAGTTTGGCCAGCCAATATCAAGTAGATGAAATTGCCCCTATTCCTCTAGCCGCTCAAATCATGGGATCCGATCCCGATCTTATGGCGGCCATGGCTCAAGAAATCGAGAAAAAAGGCGCTCCGCGCATTGACTTGAATTGCGGTTGCCCTTCCAATACAGTAACAGGTCGCGGTGCTGGTTCCAGCTTACTCAAGGAACCCTCATTTTTACATGAAATAGCTAAAGCTATTGTCAAAGCCGTATCCATTCCAGTGACAGTGAAAATGCGTTCCGGCTTTGAGGACACCTCCCTTTTTACTGAGAACCTTTTAGCCGCTCAAGAGAGCGGGATTAGCTACCTTACGCTTCATCCAAGAACAAAGGTAGATGGATACGGACCTCCTGCTAATTGGGACCTTATTGCGGAAGCCAAGCAACTTTTAAAAATTCCCGTTGTGGGTAATGGGGACATCTTGAATGGGGAAGATGCTCTTAGAATGCTATCGCATACAAAATGCGACGCTTTGATGATCGGCAGAGGAAGTGTGATCAATCCCTTTATTTTCCATCAAGTTCGCAGCCGCTTTACGGGAAAGCCCTACGAGCATACAAAAAAGGACCTTTTCGAATATATTCATGCTTACCTGAGATACATTCCGGAGGGAATGCCTGTAAAAATAAGAATCAATAAACTGAAACAACTCATGGGTTTTCTATTTAAAAGCACCCCTCAATTATTAAGCAAGCGTCAGACCTTATTAAGTAATACAACAACAGATGTAGACACTTTTCTGCAATTCTCCCTAACATTGCTTCTAGACACAAGCCTCAACGAGCTGCTTTAAAGCGGGTTTTATTCAGTAATAATACGACACCCTCGTCCCTTAAGGGTTCGCATAGTATCGTTATCCCATTCAACCATGTTCATCCCTCTCAGGGAAACACTTTTCAAATTTTTCATTTGTATAAGAAATGACCCGATGGCAGGCGTTACTTTACATTTTGAAAGACCCAGATGGTTCAGCCTCTCGAGTTTTACAATATATTGCATTATGTCATCTGTTATATTTTTAATATTATCAAGAGAGAGAGATTCTAAGTGGATCTGCTGTAAAAGAGAAGGGCCAATGGCATTCGTCAATTTTGTGCAGACAGCAAAGTTAAGGATTTTAAGCTTTTTGGATACATTAAGCAGTGAGGTGATTTCATTGGTTATGCCCTCAGTATTGGACAGATGTAGCTTTTCCAAATTTTCTAATAGACAAAGGGAGGGAATGATTGTGTCTGTAAATTTATTACGCGAAAGACTAAGAAAGGTTAACTCTGATAGTTGTGAAAGATACGGACCCATTTTATCGGTAAACTCGTTAGTACTGAGATCAAGCTGAGTCAATTTCTTCAGAGATGAGAGATCTCGACCAATTACATCGGTGAACTTGTTAAGTCTAAGATTGAGGTACGTTAAATTCTTCAGGGGTAAAAGATATAAACCCATTCCATCGGTTAATTTGTTACCTACAAGCTCAAGGTGAGTTAATTTTTTCATCTTCGAAAGAATTTCTCCCAAAGCATCTTGATTTGGAAAGCAAAGCGATACATTAAGCGACCTGAGCTCTTTCAACTGTGCAAGAGGAAGGATGGACTCGTTATAAATATCACTATTAGAAAGATTGAGCGATTGCAATTGTTTTATTTTCGAAAAATCGATTGTCCCTTGAACCTGTTTCACACCCTTTAGATTAAGATCCCTGATTTTGTGTTGGAAGGCTAGGCATTGGTTCAGACAATCGATGGTTAACCTACAGGATTCTAAATCCAGACTTTCTAAAAAAAACCCTTTCATGGCAAGCCAGCGACATTTAGCGATAAACAGTTCATTATTATCTTTTATTTCTTTAAGCCACACACCAATCTTTTTTTCGCATGTTGCCCTAGTCAGAGGGAGTTGGCCCTGTTCAGGTTCTCTAACCCATAAGAGAAGGTCCTTAGTATCTTCACTCAATGCTAGAAAATATGATTTTTTTGCTTCTTCTGAATCTATAGGTAATTCGATTATTTCTTTGGGGATGCTAAAAGGTTTGAATTGATAATAATCAGATAAGAACTGATCAATGCGCGATAATAAGGAGGGGTTGTCCAGCCAATCCGCAATACCCCAATATTTGTAGCAGGTCTCGAGATCAGGGACTTCAAGCTTGCTAAAATCATCTGCATGCTCATCGATCTTTTTTAGATCTTTTTTTGTATAATGTTTTGAAAGAGGAAAGCCTATTGTTTCCGTAATTTGTTTCACATCTGTGAAACGATTTGGACCATTCTGGACCCAATCTTGAGGGCGAAGGTACCAACTGCCTTGTATTAAAGCTTCGTGAGGGGTAAAGTGATTATCGAAATAGAAGTATGAATAACATTGCTGCTGAAAACGACTTTCCTGGACAATATAAGAACCCAACTTATCATGAAATAAAGTGACTATCCATCCGGATGATTCCTCCATATCTCTTGCAACTCGATAAATCGGGACAACGCTCTGATTTCTTTTTCCAAAAATGAGTTGTGGTATCAAAGGGATCGCTTGTGCAAGGTGATAGATAGGCTTAATAACTCCAGATAATAAGGCGTGTGGAATGGCTATGACTTTGCGCTTTCTATAATTTTCTGAAGAATATTTCCCTTCGAAGGATTGATAATTCATCTCGCCATAGGAGAAAAGTTGTACATTGTCTTCAATCTGCTCTTCTAGTTTTTTGTCTGAAGAGAACCAGGCTGTGAGATCGGCCGAATTAAAATAGTCGTTGAATCTAGAGTTAAATACATTCATTTATTAAGACGCCTATTTAAATTAAAAACAAAATTTTAGTCGTTTTTTATATTAACTACAATAAAAAATAGAAGCTCGTTTAAATTTCATAAGGTTTAAATTCTCTTGATACATATATGCTTATATATGTATAATTAAAGAAAAAGAGGTCCATATGAAAGTAAAACCTGTCACCTACACCATTCCTGAACAACTTGATGCCATTTTACATGCAAAAATAGGCCGTGGTCAGATGAGTAAGTTTGTGACGCAGGCTCTGTGGGAAGCGTTAAAAAAAGAAGAAGAAACTTTATTGCAGCTGTTTTTGGAAGCAGATAAAGAGATCGGAAATCTGGACATCAAGCATAGTTTTTCCGCTATGGAGGGAGAAGATTTTATTGGCATAGACGATTTTGATTTAGGAGACCGCACTGTAAATGAAAAATGATTATCCTAAAAGAGGGGATGTTTATTGGGTAAAACTCGATCCAACTGATGGAAAAGAAATTAACAAAACCCGCCCCTGCTTGATTATTTCCAGCGATATTGCAAATCGTTCTGAACTCATCGTCATTGCTCCTATAACAAGCAATGTAGATCGAGTTTTTCCTAAAATTGAAGTAAAAGTTCATATACTTGGCAAATCAGGCAAGGTTATCCCAAGACAGCTAAGGGCAATCGATAAGTCAAAAAGGCTTGGGAAGAAAATTGGTTCACTATCAGCTGAAGAAATGAAACTTGTCGACGATGCGATGCAAATTATATTGTCATTATAATAGCTTCTTTTTCAATCCTTATTTTCCCGATATTTGAGGAACCTTTTTAGCTCCCTTTGTGTTTAACTTTATGGCCCAAATCGAATCTGAAGAACAGATGAACAAAATATTGTTTTCCTTGCCCCCAAAAGTCAAATTTGCCGTCTCTTTAGGCATGAGAATTTTACCAATGAGCTCCCCTTTCGGATTAAATACCTGGATGCCATCTAGTGCTCCCACATAGATGTTTCCGTTGATATCCAAACGCATTCCATCTGGAAAACCCGGTGAAACAACTGTAAAAAGCCGCTTATTCCCGACTTTTGTCCCATTTTCGGTTACGTCGTAAGCATAAATCGCATGAGGGTAATTTTTATAGAGTGTTCTTGGAGCCTGAATGGCTCCGCTATCAATGACATACAAAATTTTTTCATCGGGAGAAAATGCAATTCCATTCGGCATTTTTAAATCTGTGATAATCGCATCGATGGTTTGATCTTTTGGATTAAATCGATACACATTGTTAGGTAGGTAACACTCTTGAGGAAACTGTAGGCATCCATAGCCAGGATCTGTGAACCAAACAGTGCCGTCCGACTTGACAACAAGGTCATTAGGAGAATTCAAAGGCTTGTCTTTATAAAATCCAACTAAAGTGCTGACTTCACCATTGAAGTCTGTGATAGAGACTCTTCTTCCTGTTGTTTCAGCTGTGAGCAATCTTCCTTCTAAGTCTGCTGTTTGACCATCTGCAATATTCGAGGGATGCCGAAAGATAACAGGTTTGCTCCAGGACAGCGGGGTGATCTGATTATAAGGAAGAAGCCCATGCCAGCGAAGAATCATGATTGAATCATTCAGCTGGTCAGTGAAAAGAAGATAGCCCTCCTCGCTATTTTTAATTGACAGGTAGACGGGGCCCTCTGTAAAGCCAAAACCATCAGCTAAGTGAATAAGCTGGGGTTTGACCCCCAGAATTTTTGCAAACTCTTCCGAATAAACTTCAAGCGGCAACTGAGGGGTTGTAGACAATGGATAAGGCGGGTTTTTCTCAATCTCTGACGAGCCTCTCCCTTTGATAGGAAATAAGGCGATAAGAAATAAAACAATCTGTAGTGCAATTCTCATATAGCCTTTCTCGGAATGTTGATGATTCTCACCCTACAATAGGTAAAATAAATGAAAGACATCAAGAAATATTTAAGCTCGAGATTTTTACTGGGCTACTTCTCGAAATATCACCCACCCTCTCCTCTGTGAAAGATCTTGAAGCTAGGGGAGGTTGCCAGGCAGCACGAAATAATGGTCCGATACAAATGAAGATTCTGTCGCCGTTTCACGGCTCGTCTCTTAGATCGTTATATACCCCAGGCTTACGCCTGGGGCTACATGCTTTCACGGCTTCGCCGTTTTAGAATGCGATGTGTTAAGCAGCGAAGCTGCGGCAGCATGTAGCCCCAGGCGTAAGCCTGGGGTATATAATGATCAAAGAGATGAGCCGTGAAACGGCGACAGAATCGGTGTCGTTTGTTGTCGAGGCAGGCCGGGACGGCCTGGTTACCTATTGATTCTTAATAAAAAATATTTTTCACAGTCTGAGTTTTTACCTAACTGTGTTTGAAACACAGGGGCACAGAGAACACAGAGGAGAGGGATTTGGAGGAAAATCGTCATCATGGAAAAGCCTTGGGGGTTTTTTGTGTTTAGTCTTGTGTATAATTTTATTGAACTAAATAACTCAATGCATTAATATATCATTTTTTAACTTAAACTTATTAATAAATCATGTCATATCTAAATACTAGTTTATTGGGCTTGGGTATTAATTTATCAAACGCCCTTTCTTTATTGAACGGGAATGCACAACCGCTCCCTATTAGTGAAAATGACTCGGACAAGGTCAATCTTCCTGAGATTCCCGCCCGTTTACAATTAAGTCTTTTAACAGGCAGTATTGTGGATTTAACTGCAGAAGCGGCAAAGCGGCCTCCCATTCAATGCTATGGAAGATTTGATGATGTCGTCTGGATCGCCAATCGCATGCTCTGTTCTCAAAACAATTCAGTATTGGTTACGGGTTCTCCCGGTATTGGTAAAACAATATTGATCGACTATATCGCGGATCTAATTTTAAAAAATAATGCTCCCATTGGATTAAAAGGGAAGAGACTGATTTTAATCAAAGATTTTTCAGTCGGTATAATAAAGACCCTGGCAAACCCTGAATATAAAAATTGTATTTTTGTTGTGGATGAGCTCCATTCATATATTAGCCCGGAGGAGGAAAGTTCCTTCCGCTATTCTGAAGAATTAAAAACCTATATCGGCTCGAATAAGATCAACCTCATAGGTTTTACAGATCGCCCTCGACGTTTTATAGGAGATATCGCCTGGAAAAGACGTTTCTATCTTCGCCATTTATCCGAATTATCTACTGAAAAAGCAGTTGAGGCCATTTATTCAAACATTGTAATTATTCAACAGCATTACTCAGCTATTTTCAAAGTGCTCGGAAACAACTCCTCCTTGAAAATTTTAAAATGTGCAATAGAAACAGCGGTGAAGCTTTCTCAAAAATATTTTCCAGATGAATTTCTTCCAGACAAAGCATTCAAAATTTTAGATCCAGCTTGTGCTTACACTATTCAAAAGGCTAGTCAATCTGGGCAACTCAACTCGTCTAAGCAAATGATAAAAGCTCAAGATATTATTAATTATCTTGTTGCAGAAAGACAACTGCCGAACGAGTCTGAAATTCTGGCTTCGATCAAGGAAATCGATAAAAGCCTTAAAAGCTGTCCCATTCCCTCTTCTGAACCCCTTGCACGCTACACAAAGAATTTTACCCTATTAGCAGGACAGGGAGCCATTCCTCCTGTACATAATCGTGAAATAGAAATTGATAATATTATCGGAACACTTTGCGGCACTGAATCCAACAACATTATTTTAAGAGGTCCTCAAGGATGCGGCAAAACGCGCATAGCCGAAGGCCTGGCTTATAGAATTGTCGATAAAAAGGTTCCACTCGCGCTTCAAGGCATGCAGGTCCTTTTTTTAGAACTATCCAAATTCCTGAGCGATACAGGACAACGCGGACAACTCGAGACAAAAATTTATGAATTTTTAGATAGCGCAGAAAGATATGAAGGCCATTTTATCCTTGTAATCGATGAAATTCACAGGATTATTGGGGCCGGCAGAAGTGAAGGAACCAATTATAACGCTGCAGATGAATTCAAAACACTCCTAGCAAGAGGCATGTTACCAACCGTGGGAATGACAACGAACCATGAGTATCATTACCTGGAGTGTGATCCAGCTTTTCTTCGTCGGTTTATTACTCAAGACGTTTATCCCTTTACACCTTCCCAAACCATCGACGCTTTAAATAAAGATAAAGCACATCTGCAACTACAATATGAAAAAAAAGCCCACTGCACTTTTGTTCTAGATAAAACCGCATTCATTGCTGCCACTTATTTAGCCAAGATACATCTAAAAACAGAGTTCCTTCCATCCTCTGCCTATAAACTCATGCATGGCAGTTGCGGAAGAAAGATAAGCAAAATTTACTCACAGAATGAAGAAATTCGCGTAACTGAAGATGATGTGATTGAATATGTGGATCATTTTTTTGTTAAACCTTCCAACCCTGATCCAAATAGCCAATCGAACATCAAAAAAATGTTAAGACACCTTGAAGCAGAGGCTCTGCAAATGCCTTCCATTTTTGACAAACCCCTGAAATTCTTTAGATGGCTGAAAAAGCTAACTGGAACACTTTCGAACATCGATTCAATTTTTAATAAGTGTCTAGCTTTCATTCGCGCGTTTCAGTAACGAAAAAAAACTATGCTTAATTCGGGCAAAATCGTTCTTTGCCATAAAGATGATAAGCCTTGGTAATTACATCGTCTCTAAAATAAGGGCTTAGATCTTTAGGGGTACGTAGATCAACTTGCTGGCCAACAATCTCCCCTAATTCATATTCGAGTTCTGAAATTTTAATCAGGCCGGGTATGTGTTCAGAATCAAATTCCACTAAAATATCAACATCGCTTTTTTTCTGAAAATGACTTGTTAGTACGGATCCGAATAAAGCAAGTTTTCGGATATGATTCTTCAAACAAAACCGACGGATCTTTTGAAGAGGTATGTTGATTCTTGGCTTTATTATTTCATTTCTCATAATACTAGAGATTTTACCAAGGCGTAATAATTTCATCAATAAGGAATTTTTAGCTAATTCTTCATACGTAAAGGATATAAAAAACACGCGAACAGAAAGACAACAAACAGTAGTGAAACGATCGTCGCACCTGTTGACAAAGCAATGCCATATACGGTGAGTACATGTCTTGTGAGGGCGACGCCGCAAATGGCTGTCAGAACGGCGATTCCGCTAGACATGACCAGCAACCTATTCAGACGGTGCGTGAAAAAGCGGGCAATCAAGCAGGGCCCTACCAGAAAAGCTAGCACCAGAATCACACCGACGGAACGAAAAGCAGCAATCGTCGAAGCTGAGACCTGTCCCATCAAAAAATAGTTAAAGAAAATAGGCGAAATCCCCAAAGCTTTAGCAAGGGCAGGATCAAATGTGGTCACCAGATATTCTTTGTAGAATATGATCACCAGAAACAGATTACACACCAGCAGCAGCAACGACCAGTCGAGATCATCCAGATGGAGCGCATCGGCATTCCCCATCACCACCTCTAGGCCAAGATGCATATTCCGAGTCCAAATAGTCACCAAAATAATGCCTAAGGCAAATAAACTAGTGAATACTAAACCAATGCTAGCATCTTCCTGAAGCCCCACCGTTTTAGAGAGCACTTCTGTAATCAGAGTGGTGAGCAATCCAGTCACAAGCGCTGCAGACAATAATAGTGTCATCGAAGGAAGATGCACGCCCCCGATCTGAAAATCAGACGAGAAAAAAGAGGCTGCAAAATAGGCAGCGAGAACACCCAAGAGGATCGTATGGGATAATGCATTGGCGAGCATGGCCATTCTTCGCAAGACAAGAAAGGCACCTAAAAATGCACAGGAGGCAGCGATAGCTGTTAAAACAAAAATTTGGATCTCGTCCGAAACAAGATCGCCTCTACTCAACTGCCCCGACATCAATAAGAGAAGACGCTGAAAAAAGACGGCAAAAAACTGAAAGAAAGACTTGCCTTGATAGGGATTGAGCAGTAGGAAGGCAGTTGCCCAAATCATGCTCTCCTCCGCGGCGGTATCGGTTGATCATGCGGATCCATTTTTGGATCATTCAACAGAAGCGTCAATTCATTTTCAATCTCCGGTGTCAGAATATGCTCCATCTCCTCAGCATTACGATGTACACGCTCTCCTCCGGCGCCTAGATATTTGACAAGATACACCTCCCAAAGCCTATGAAGACGCACAATCTTTTCAGCCCGGGCCTTTCCTTCAGTTGTGAGAACATATTCGTTCTCATCGCTCAATTTAATCCATCCATTTCTTCTCATGCGCCTTAAAATTAACTTTAAAGTGATCCACGAGAATGACTGTTCATTGTTTAATACATCTATGGAGATAGGCTTATCGACTCCACGCCGCCAAGCGGCTTTCAACAAGTTATCCACAATGCAATCATAACGAAACCGCAAGGCTCTCAGATAACGGACGGCGACTCCTCTTTCGGGAGAAAAAAGAAGGGCCAGCAAACAGAAAAAAGAGGCGACAAGAACAATCATAGGGCCTGTGGGCAGAATCAACCTCGACGATCGATCATAGAGAAGGCTCCACTCGGTAATCCGCACGGAGAGATAGTTGCCCAAAAAACCGGAAGCAACTCCAAAAAGAGCCGCTAGAATGAAAAAAGTGCTGAGCCGATTCGTAAACTGTCGAGCGGCAACAGCGGGAGCGATCAGCATCGCCGACATGAGAACCACGCCAACCGATCGAATTCCTATCACCACTGCCAAAGTGGCTAGAATGACAATCAGAAAATCCATCCATTGCACAGAAAAGCCTAAACAGCGCGCATAGGTAGGGTCGAAGGCAACGATCTGAAACTCTTTGAATAAGGCAATCGTCGCAATCAATACAATCAGGCAAAGGATGCCATAAATCCAAATATGCACGCTGGTCATCGTGGCCGCTTGGCCATACAGATAGATCAAAGCTTTTTTGTAGAGATGCGTAAATGAAAACTGAACCTCGCTAGCGATCAGCAGTCCAAAACCAAAAAAAGATGAAAGAATAAAACAGAGGGCTGCATCGCTTTTAATTTTTCGTTTTGCGACCATCCAGTTAACAGTCATTAATCCCAATAGCGCTGTGATGAGGGCTCCGGCTAGTGTAAAAATTGACTGAGTGCGATCATCCATCGTAATAAATCCGGAAAGAATCGATCCGATAATAACCCCTGGATAAGCTGCATGGGATAGGGTTTCGCCGATGAGAATCTGTTTTCGTAAATATACCATCACGCCCACAAGACTTGCTGCCAGACACATTAACATACACCCTATCGTAGGGGCCATTAGAACAGGGTCAGAAAAAAAAGATAGGAGGCTTGACTCTGCAACCATTACGGAGATAATCCCGATTGTTTTTTTTGGGCTAAACGAATGGCTTCATCAAACAACGCATAGCTTTTTCCATAGGCCATATGTAAATAATCAGTGGTGAAGGTCTGTTCGACCGGACCGCATTTGATTAGGCGTACATTTAAGATGAGTGTCCAATCAAAATAACGTTCGACTGTACTTAGGTCATGGTGAACAACAAGCACTGTCTTTCCACTCGAACGGAGATCTTGCAAAAGGCGGATAAGCACTGTTTCTGTGGCTAAATCGACACCGGCAAAGGGTTCGTCCATAAAATAGATATCAGCTTCTTGTAGAAGCGCTCTAGCCAAAAACACCCTTTGCTGCTGCCCCCCTGAAAGCTGGCTAATCTGCCGATTTGCATACGAAAGCATATCGACAAGATCAAGATAATGGTCTGCAGCTGCATAGTCAGCCTGACGCGGCCTCCTGAATAAACCAAGCCGTCCATACCGACCCATCAGAACCAGATCGCGAACAGTCACAGGGAAATCCCAATCAACAGATTCTCTTTGAGGAACATAAGCAATTCGCTGACGCACCTCATGAATCGGTTTGCCAAAGAATTCAATTTTGCCGGAAACAGGCTTGATAAGCCCTAAAGCGGCCTTCATCAGTGTGCTTTTGCCGGCGCCATTGGGACCGATAATCCCGACAAGCAGACCTTGCGGTAGAGAAAAAGAGATATCCCATAACGCAGGCGTTTTCTCATAGTTAACGGTGAGATGGCTGACTTGTAAAGCTGGCTGCTGCGTTTCATTATCCATAAGGTCTTAGGATTGACTCGTTTTCACTGGTTCATCTTCGATAAGCCCAACTTGATTACTGCTAGGACTGTGAGGGGCATCAAGCATGTGGTTTGCTAGCGTTTCAGCATTATATCGCTGCATTTTAATGTAGGTATCCCCATCAGAACCTTCAGGGCCCATCGCATCCCCATAAAGGGGACAGCAAGCGATGGACACCTCCATCCCTTGATCTTCGGCCGCCTGAACAATTTTTTTGATTGAATCCCGACTCACATTTGTTTCAGGGAAAATAAGATGCACATCATGCTCCTTCAAATAATCGATAATTTGACGGATATGCGCGGCACTCAACTGACTATCCGGCGACAACCCTTCCGGAGCAGCAAAACGCTGACTCCAGGTTCCATTTTCAACCTCTGAAGGTGTTGATAGATAGGCCCTTGCAAAATAGTTGAATGCGTCGTGGCTTGTGACAAGGTAGCGTTTATTCGCCGGAACCTTTAAAAGAATCTCTTTAAGTTCCTGATGAAGCTGTTCAAGTTCCTTTTGCAACTGTCTCCCATTTTCTTCAAACTCCTGAGAATACTGAGGAAGCTTATCGCTTAACACTGATACAATCACGGGGATTGTTTTTGCCCAGGCAGAAACATCCATCCAGATATGAGGGTCGAGGTTACCATCAACTAAAACAACAAGTGAAGGATCTTGTTGAATGATTTTATCACCCAGAGGAGTTGCTGTTTGACTTTTCATTAAATAGTGATGAAGACTTGCCCCGTGCTCCAGACCGAGTCCATTGTAAAATATGAGATCAGCAAAGGAGAGTTTTTCATCATCGCCTTTGACAAGTTGATAAGAATGGGGATCTAGATCTCCTTGAATTAAAACAAGAGTGTCAATGTGATTTCCACCAATAGCTTTAACCAGATCATTAATCATGGCTGTAGTGGACAATACCTTTAACTTTCCATTAGGCTCCTGCCATTTTTGAAACTCAGCTTGCCGTTTTTGGGCGGATGATGAACAACCGGTAAAAAGGGTGATAAGCAGAAGAGATAGAAACCAATATTTATTTTTCATAGCGCCTCATTTGATCTGTCTTAAGAATTCGAAGGAATAGATCCCGGAAGAACAGCCTGAATTAAATTGAAAGCGGAGTGCATAACTCCCCACATTCTGGATAGATAGGGCTGTAACATGTTTGTCGATAGATTCATGATTTATCAAAGTAGAACCAGTCTGTTCATCGCGGCATTGTGCACACGGGCAATGGCGTTGTAAGTCGCTAAATCGAACCTGTTGAAATTGCTCATCGCTCCAATGAATTTGAAAAGAGTCGCTACCCACCAGATTCATCGATTTGATGGTTAGGACCTCTGATTCGGCCTCTTCATTCATATGATCAATGCGCTTGAGCAAAAGATGGGAAAGCGCCATAAAAGACTCTGTAGACACTCTTTTACGATTAGGATCCATTTCAAAAAGCGATCGGCCTTCATCACAGCACTGACAGAGAACTTCATCCAATGGGATGGATCCTAGAAAGGGAACAGCTGCTGATTTTGCCAATTTTTCTCCCCCTCCTTTCCCGAAAGGATAAACAGGTTCAA
>Ga0206862_1081_pt2 | contig 26801 bp, 18 predicted proteins | sample Alteio_BWOrgCont_43_FD_152625 | JGI IMG/M metagenome (GOLD analysis project Ga0206862, IMG submission 152625) | Enriched cells from forest soil in Barre Woods Harvard Forest LTER site, Petersham, Massachusetts, United States -... | ecosystem: Environmental > Terrestrial > Soil > Temperate forest >... | reverse complement strand
ATGTTTCTTGGTATCGGACACGAGCCCAACGCGAAGATGCTCGCCGACCGACAACTCGACCTCGATGACGAGGGCTACATCAAGACACAGGACTACGTCTTTACGAGCGTTCCCGGTGTTTACGCCTGCGGAGACGTGCAGGACAGACGCTACCGTCAGGCCATCACCGCCGCTGGAACCGGATGTATGGCGGCATTAGAGGTAGAAAAGTATCTGGAAGAGAATGGGAGGTAGTCGCCTCGCCGTCCATGTTTGTTTCGAAAGTGTTCCAGTCCACGCAATAAATCCGGCGCTGCGGCACGGCTAGGGTTAACAACCATGAGCCGGCTCAGCGCCGGAAACTTATGCAGAGCTTCTCCGCGCTCGCTTGGAAAGATTGAACCGCCGCTGCAGAAAGGAAACCCCGCAGCATGATGCATGTAAGCACAGATTGCTCGCTGCGTGGGGGCCACCTCTCGAGCAGCGCTTCTAACTCGCTCCAAGACAGTATTTTTCCGCCCGGGAGTTGGTAACTCCGTGCCGTGTACTTCAAAAAATCCCAGTACCGCCAGCGTAAGTTGTTATCCCACCGGCTCGGGCTCGAGAGTGGAACACGTAAGTGGTATTGCAATGGCTGACAACAATACCCATGTGCTTCAATCGAACTGATAAGTAGGAGCAATCACAATGGAACTGAGGCATCTCCGCTATTTTACGGCGGTCGTGCAATGGAAGGGCTACCGTGAGGCGTCCCGGCGATTGCATGTCGCGCAACCGGCCATCAGTCAGACAGTCGCCGACCTTGAAGACGAGCTAGGATTAAAGTTATTCTCACGGGCAAAACGAGTAGCGCAGCTCACGCCGGAGGGCGAGATCTTTTACAGAGAGGCCCTGCGCACGCTCGCGCAGGCAGATCTAGCCATAAAGACCGCGAAGCGGGCAGCCAAAGGCGAGGTTGGAAACCTATCGATCGGCTTTCTTGGGTCGGCAACCTATGCATTCCTTCCTGAGCTTATACGTACATTCAAGGCGCAATATCCAGGTGTGCAACTGACGCTTCAGGAGCTTACGCCTTTACAGCAAGAGGCAGCCTTTAACAAAAGAGAGATCGACATCGGATTTACCCGGGCGCTCACGGCCGAGCAGGGCAAGGTGTTCTCATCACGATGCCTGTATCGCGATCCGATGATGGCAGTTCTGCCGCGCTCGAGGCAGGTGAAAACGAAACGAGTCCGTATTTCTGACTTGGCAAATGAACGCTTTGTGCTGTTTCACCGCGATGGAGCGCTAGGGCTGTTCGATACGATCACGGGCATGTGTAACGATGCCGGGTTCTCACCACGAGTTGAGAACGAACCGAACATGATGCAAACGGTACTTTCACTCGTAGAAGCAGAAGAAGGGGTTTCAATTGTCCCGGCTTGTGTCCGAAATCTACGATCCGATGGGGTATGTTTCTACCGCGTACAACCGGATAATGTGCGGGTTGAACTCATAGCTGCATGGAAGAAAGAAGCCCCGTCAGTTGTTTTGAGGGCCTTCCTTGACTTGATTGATTCAAACGCATCCCAGATCCGAAAGAAGGCTGAACTCTGCTAAAAGGAGCGATCCTTGAGGGGCGCTCGACAGAGAGAAGCGCCCTTCCTTGCGTGACCTTAGATTTGCGCGACCCCGCCATCGACAAAGAGCTCGATCCCGGAGATGTAACTAGCTTCATCGGAAGCAAGGAAGGAAACAGCCTTTGCGATTTCGTCCGGTTCTCCCAGCCTGCCCAGCGGAACATGGCTGGCGAGCTCATCTTTCATCTTGACGAGTGCATCACCCTGCTGCCAGGTATCAAAGATGGGGGTATCGATATGGCCTGGGCTGATCGTATTCACACGAATCCGGCGCTCGCGGAGTTCGTTCGTCCAGGTGCGAGCAAAGGAACGGACGGCTGCCTTTGTCGCGCTGTAAACACTGATATCCGGAAAGCCTTTGATCGTTGCAATCGATCCGTTGAGGATGATCGCTCCGCCGTCCCTCATCAACGGAAGCGCCTTCTGCACCGTGAAAAAGAGCCCCTTCACGTTTGCGTTGAAGTGAAGATCGAAGAATTTCTCGTCAACGGTGCCGAACGGGGCTACCTGGGCTATCCCAGCATTCGCGAAGATCACGTCAATCTTCCGGTTCTTTTTTTGGACTGCATCATATAGGCGGTCAAGATCGCTTAGGCTGGCAACATCGCCCTGGACTGCCGTGACATTCTTTCCGACCTCAGCAGCGGCGGCATCCAGCGCCTCCTTGCGACGACCGGTAATAAAGACATGATCCATACCTTCCTGAACGAACCGCTTTGCGGTGGCAAGGCCCATGCCAGTGGATGCACCCGTAATGACCGCGATTTTTCCTGCGAACTTGTTAGACATACCCAGCTCCTTGTTTTAGGGAAACTCTGATTAATCGCCTGTCAAGACAAGTGGTACCCGTCTCGATGGCGGGACATAACATATCTCAATACCACCATGCCAGGCTCTCACTTGGCCGATATCGTTTTTGCAAGGTGAAGAGAGCAGGGGTATGCAAGTGCATGCCCCCTCCGAAGTTCTAACTCTTATCGCGCAGGTTCAGCGATAAGTGAGGCTCTGGCTGGATCCTGTTCAAGGATTCTGACAACATCCTGTTTCAGCAGGTAGATCGATACCGCTAACAGAACGACGTCTTTCATCAGAAAGGCAACGTTGCCGACCATTGCAGGGAATCCACCTGCGGACGGCGCCCAACCATCCGGCATAAAGGGAATGATCGTGACTGTCGTAATGAAGGTAAACACCGAGCCGAGAGCTCCCAACACCCCGAGTTTCTTGTTCCAGAAACCGGCGAGCAACAACGCTCCAAACAGCCATTCGGAAACACCCAGGAAGTAAGAGGAGCCTTTGATGCCGAAGACCGGGTACATCCAGAAGATCAGCGGCCCATGGGTGAAGAATGGAATGAGCCCCTGTGCTTCATAATCAAACCACTTCTGATACCCAAAGAAGAAGTAGATGATGACCATCGATGCGCGGACGAGATGGTAGTCCAGGTCTCCCTCGAGAAGGCGTGTTTTTGCTAGAAGGTTGATAAGCCAGTTCATGACGTGCTGTCCTTTCTCCGGGATGCGGCACCAGCCTCATCCCGGAACAAAAAGCGATTATTTACTTTCTGCCGCGAATGCCTGATCGATAGGCGCGGGTGAGATGTGGTCTAGGTAATTGCTGATGGTCTTGAGAGCAATGCCAAGCAGCAGCTCCATCACCTGCTCCCTCTTATAGCCAGCAGCGATGAAGTTCTGAATGGTTTCTTCCTTGGCATAGCCGCGCTCACGAACAAGTTCTTTCACCAGACTCACGAGAGCATTGAGCCTTTTATCCGGCACCGGCGTGTTGTTACGAATCGCGGTTACGACCTCAGCTGGCGTGTGGAGGGCACCTTTCGCGACCGTGGAATGTGCGGCTGCGCAGTAGTTGCATTGGTTCTCTACGCTTGCTGCCAGCAGAATTAGTTGTCGTTCCCTGGGAGTGAAGGAGCCCTTCTCATAAACGGCATCCAGCGCCAAATAGCCTTGCAGGACGGTCGGGTTATTGGCAAAGGTGGCCATCAGATTCGGGATAAAGCCGAAAGACTTCTGAATGTTCTCAAGCACAGGCTTGGAAGCCTCAGGGGCGTTCGCAATAGTTAATGGTGTGTAGAGCGTCTCAGTTGTGGTGCTCATGTCTTTTTCCTCCTGGGTTCGGCGATTTCAACGCCGTACAGATCAGTAGATCTTTCAAGCGGTGAGATGATCCGTCGCATGTTTCAATCAGACTGATAGCAAAATGCGATCATCCTGGAACTGCGGCACCTTCTGCATTTCAGCGCAAGTCGTGGGTTACCGTGAATACTTACTTGAGGATCTACCCCGCTGCGAAAGTGTCCTTCAGCTCAGGCCAGAGTTCTTGTTAGTGCCGCGTCGGCAATCTTCTGTACCGACGGCGCCGACAAAAAGAGGGGTATTAGCCCCTCGACCAATGTTGGGTGAGTCAGAATGGTGTCGCGCAGGACGGTATACGGTAGCCCTGCGCCCATCGCAATCTGTACGGAAGTCATGATCTCGGCCGCGCCAACACCGAAACCGGTGAAGCCTAGAATGAGATCCCCGTCGACAGCGACCAGGGCTTTCAAAAATCCTCGTGTTTCCGATAGCGTGCTCGCACGCATTACCGCTTCCATCGGAATCTTGAACAAACGGTAGGCGATGCCTTGCGCCTTCGCTTCCTTTTCACTCAGGCCGATACGGGCCAACTCCGGATCCGTAAAAAGGCAAAATGGAACTTGTCTTCCCGTAGTCACGCGTTTGCCGCCAGAGAGACTGTCATGGACCACGCGAAAATCGTCGACGCTTACGTGGGTAAACTGCGAGCTGCCGGCTACCTCGCCGATCGCCCAAACGCCGGGCGCCGTGGTCTCCAATCGCTCACTCACCTTGATGTACCCGCGATCGGTGAGTTCGACGCCGGCAAGCTCCAGTCCGATTCCCTGGGTATTCGGAGCGCGTCCCGCTGCGACGAGCAGATGGCTGCCCTCCAGCGCTTTCTCGGTTGCATTTCCTTTTTTGTCGACAAGGATTCTGACCGACTGGCCAGACTTCCCCGATATCTGTTTGATCCGCGCGTTCAGAACGACGTCAATGCCTTCCTCGTCAAACAGGCTTTGAAGCGCTTCCGTTACGTCGTCGTCTTCGCGATGCAAGAGGCGGTCATTGCGATCGACCAGAGTCACTTTGCTGCCGAAGCGGCGCATTGTCTGGGACATCTCCAAACCAATGTAGCCGCCGCCGATTACGAGAAGATGCTCGGGTACTTCATCCAGTTCGAGTGCTTCGATATGTGTCAGGGGCTGCGCGTCAACAAGGCCAGGAATTGCTTCGAAGGCAGCGCGTGTGCCAGTATTAATGATCACATTGGTTCCCCGGAGTTGACGCGCTGTTCCGTCAGGAAGTATTACCTCGATCGTTCTAGGGCCGATGAAGCGTCCGGAGCCGAAGATGAGTTCCGCTCCACTCTTTTGGTAGTTGCCGAGGTAGGCGTCATTCCAGCCCGATACCATCCTGCGTTTACGTTCACGAACAATGTGCATATCAACGGCGAAGTCTCTTTTGGCTATGCCGAACTCTTCACTTCTGCGAAGGTATGAGGCAACCTTCGCACTATGAATGATGTTCTTGCTGGGTAAACAGGCGATGTTCGGGCACGAACCACCGACGTACTTGCGTTCGATGACTGCGATACGCTGTCCCTGACTGGCGAAGGTCCAGGCAGCGATTGTTCCTCCCGTGCCACCGCCAAGGATTACAAGATCGTATTCCTCAGGAGTTTTGTCGACTACCTCAAGTGATGAGAGCTCTTCTGTACTTTTCATGCGACCCTTCCTTTCTCGTAAATGGGCTCGGACTTGGTCTGCATCAATTTGATGAGATCCTCCGCTGAAGCGCCAAATGCTCCTTCGTGCTTACTGCTGATCAAAACCGCTTATTCCTTTCGGACGAGAACGGAAATCGCTCGCTCCGATAAGCTCCAGTTAGGTTTGTTCGCACCAGCGAATGTGCGGCGTCGCCGACAACGCGTGTCAAGAGGTCAAGGCTTCGCCCAACGACCACATCGCCGCCCCGAGCAGGACCACATCTTTCAGCAAGAATTGCCCAGGTAAAGCGGAGAGCGCCGGAAAGCCACCGAGACTCGGTTCCCATCCGGGGGTTGAAAACAAGAACGAAAGCGTCGTCAGGAACATCAGCACGGCGACTCCACTGCAAATCGCGCATGCTTTGCGCGACCAGGGTCGAAGCGCGATCAGTATCGCGATAGCAACCTCAACGACTCCCAATCCATGGGAAAACTGCCGCACTGTCCATATGGAATACATCCAGCCCAGGAATGGGCTGTGCGCGACAAGTGGCTGGATGCCTTTTGCCTCGTATCCGGTGAACTTCATCAATCCGATCCAGCCGATTACCAGTGTCAGTCCATAACGAAGCACTCGAGATCCGAGGACGTTCATCCTCAACGCAATCCGTTCTCTCCTGCTGCTTGCCCGCGGCGTGGCTTCGCGATCTTCGGTTTGCAATTGTGACTTTGCATTCATTTCTCTCTCCCACGGATAGTTGTCTACTCATGCTGTGTTTGGCCTGTTTTCAGGAGGCCAGGACGAAGTTGGGGAAGTCTTCGAAGACCCAATCTGCGCTTCCTCTCCTGCATCCCGCCTCCCCAACCTGCTCAGAGGAATCGCTCTTTCATCGTGGACAGAAAACAGAAATGCAATGTTCGTGCCAACCCTTAATGTCTAGTAAAGCGATTGCTATCAATTGGATCCGTCACACGCGGCCGTCCTGGACCAATCCGGTGTCAAAACTGTTGAGTGGGCGTTGACAGCCGCCGTCATCGGTCTGTTGCCATCACGCTCAGCCATCCGAATCTCCATCGGGCGCTTCATTTCCCGCGTCCTGAGGCCTCCTCTGGTTTTTACGGGCGAGTTGTCGTAAGACCTCCTTCATATACACGCCGCACTGGAACTGGACCTTTTCATTCATCAACTGCAGCAGCACGCTTTCTCCCTCAGGACTGATCGCCGTTACACCCCTCAGATCGACGACAAGTTCGCCGTCATGAAGGTCCGTTCTGGCCGCCTCGCATGCAGTCATGAGCTCAGTGGTCCAGGGTGCGACGAGCTTACCCTCCACGATCAGCCGTCGACGGCGCGTGTCTATCGCAACCGAGATCTTCAACATGCGCACCTATCCCTTTGACAGGTCAAACAAGGCAAGCTACATGCCAAACATCTGAGTTGTAATTACTTGAATTTTCAATGCAAGATTGAAATCATCCGTGGAGAGTTGGGACTGTCAATAGGCCGTTGACAAGTCTGGATGAACGGGGCTTTAGGCGTACTGCTTGGGATCGATGCCGAATTTTTTCATTCGGGCCAGGAGAGTTGTGCGATTGATGCTCATCCGCGCAGCAGCTCCATCGGCGCCGCCAACGCGTCCCTTCGTTTCGGTGAGTGCGCGCACGATTGCGTCGCGCTGTTTATTGGCATGCTCATCAACAACACCGTTCTTGCCGTGTAGCGCGTTGATAGTTTCTCGCACTATACGAGCAACATCCTCGTGATTTGAAGCGGCGTGCCCAGGCTCTTCGACCCTCACCTTGCGTAACTCCGCAAGCGGTGCCTCCAGCGAGCTGCCGCGCGTCACGATCACAGCCCGCTCAATGAAATTTTCCAATTCACGAACATTCCCCAGCCATTCCCATGTCGTGAGTGCCTTCATTACGGGCGCCGGAATGGTGTCGATCTTCTTCTGCATCTGTTTCGCGAACTTTTGAACGAAGTAACTCACAAGCAGAGGAATATCTCCCTTGCGCTCCCGCAGCGGCGGAATCCGGATCGGAAATACGTTCAGCCGGTAATACAGATCACTGCGAAATTCACGTGCAGCGATCATCTTTTCAAGATCGCGATTGGTGGCGGCTATGAGGCGAACGTTAACTTTACGGGTATGCGTGCTTCCGAGGCGTTCGAACTCCCGTTCCTGCAACGCCCGCAACAGCTTTGGTTGGATTTCAATCGGGATGTCGCCCACCTCATCCAGAAACAGCGTTCCTTGATCGGCCAGCTCCAGTCGGCCAATCCGTTGTGCGATGGCGCCCGTGAAGGCGCCCTTTTCGTGACCAAACAATTCGCTCTCCAGAAGACCGGTTGGAATCGCGGCACAGTTCAGCTTTACAAACGTCCTATCCTTTCGACCGCTGCGGTCGTGAGTTGCGCGGGCGATCAACTCCTTGCCCGTTCCTGTTTCACCGAGCAGCAAAACCGTTGAATCGCTGGGGCCGACGGTTTCGACCAGTTGCAGGACGCGCTTGAGCGCTTGGCTGTTTCCCACGATCTGCTCGAAATCCATGTCGCTGCGGATTTCCTGTTCGAGATAGAGCTTCTCTTGAACCAGTTTCTCTTTGAGTTCGGAAATCTCGCGGTATGCGTCGCGCAACGCCAGATTTTCTCGATAGAGTTGATCCTTTAGCCCTCTGATCTCCCCTTCGGCGCGCTTTTGTTCGCTCAAATCGAGCACAAAAGCGACACCCTCATCCCTACTTCCCTCGAACATAGCGGAGCCAAGGAGTACAGGAACACGGGTGCCATCTTTCCGGAAGAACTCTTTCTCGTATGGCTGAACAGTCGTGGTTTCCTTCACGTCTGTTATGGCTTGTTCATCGCGCTCGCGCCATTCGTCCGGCGTCAGGTCCGTCCAGCGTACGCGACCCGAGACCAAATCTTCGCGGCTGTATTCCACCATGCGGAGAAATGCTTCGTTGGCCCCGACGATTCCACCTTCCAGATTCCAGAAGAAAATTCCCAAAACATCGGCGTCGACCAGTCGCCGGATCTTGGCTTCGCGCTCTTCGAGATCGCGGTGAAGCCGCGTATTCTCGAGCGAAATTGCTGCTTGCGACGCAAGCACCTTTAGCACTGTGATCCGCTCAGGGGTAAAAACGTGGGAGGCTAGATTATTTTCAAGATACAGAACACCTGTGAGTTTTGCTTGGTTAATCAACGGCAAACAGAGAATGGAACGCGTGTGATGCTGAAGGATGTAGGGATCGGTAGAAAACCCGTTCTGCGATGAAGCATCATCGAGAATCACGCTCTCGTGCGTGCGCGTTACAAAGCGGACGAGCGATTCCGGCAGCCCCACTCCCGCGACGGAAGCGTCTCGTACATACACGGTGACATCATCTCCCAGGGTGGTTGCTTCCGCCTCGATCTGCAGTTCATGTCCTCGTGGAAAGATTAGAAGCCCGCGCTCGGCGCCCGCGTGCTCGATGGCTACGTGCATGATCCTGTCGATCAGTTTCTCCAAAACCATCTCGCCCGAGACTGCTTGCGAGACTTTGATTACTGTGCTCAAATCGAGAACTTCGATCGGTGTCGCGATTGTTCTCGCGCCTTCGGGAGTCGGTTCTTCTTTCTTCAGGTGTGGATACAACCGGTCGAGTTGCTTGACCTTGCCATCGGCTCCCCAATGGAGATAGCCGTAGCGGGCATCACGCAAATAGGCGTCCGCGATCTTGCCGAAACCGCGCGCCGCGTAAAACCGTGCGGCAAGTTCGTTAGCGAGCGCCTCATTATGGATAAAGCCGTTTAGGTGCGCCGAGCGAATTGCCTTCTCGTAAAGTTGCTCGGCATCGAGCACACGGCCCTCTATGCGTGCGATCTCCGCGCTCACCAGCGCGGCACGATTTTCGAAATTCTCGGGACAATTTTCGGCCCAGACTTCAAGTTGCCGTTGATGTGCGGCCAAAGAGTCAAAAGCCTGCTGTTTCGCGGTAGAAGATGCCGAATCCCAGGATGCGGCGACAGAAAGCGCGCCATAGTAGTGATAATCAACCGCTTCGAAATTCGATGGAACTGACCAAAGCAATCGTTGCGCGCGCAATGAAGCATCCACGGCGGAAGCATGGTCCCCGGCAAGGAAGCGAGCTTGCAGCTTTCGGATCCAGTAATGGCACTCGGGTTGTGCCAGTGCCGAGTCGCTGCCCAAATTGAGCTCGAACCGAAGCTCCTCAAACTGTCCATCGTCAAAGCAGCCGAATTCTGGCGTCAAACCACGAAGGTTTCGGATCAGGCCGAGCTGCACCGTGATGACATCGATGGCGAAACCAAAGCGAGTCTTTCGAGCGAACTCGAGGCCATTTTCGGCCTCTCCCTGCACCTGCGCGAGCGGATCTCCTGCTGCCAACAGGTTTGTGTTGAGGTTCACACAGCTGAATGCTGCGAAGGAGAGATCGCCGATCTTGTTCGCGACCTCGAAGGACCGATGGATCAGGTGGCGGCCAGCCCGGACATGTTTCGCCCATGGCATTACGTGACATGCGAAGACCATATAGGTCCTGGCCTGGAAGCGCGTCAAGCCGCGTTTTTCGACCAGCTCATAGCCGAGGAGTCCGAATCGATATCCGGCCTTATAGTTGCCGAAGTGCGGTCCGGCTATCTGACCAAGCCATCCATAGGCAACACACGAACCGTCGCTGTTGCCCCCCTCGAGGCTGAGGTTGACCGCCCTGCAGATGGCCAAGGAAAGAAGGTTCGCATCCGTAAACAAAGCCGGCGGCAATACCCTGGTCAGGACATCCAGTGTCGCGAGGGACACCGGGTCGTTCATCAACGGCAGTTCGATGAGTTCCTCGATGTCGCGGCCCCCGAGCCGTGACCAGAGCTGCGCATATTCCCGTTCCACTTCCTCTTTTGCCGGATGCGGCGACCATTCCGTACCTAGATGCCCGAGATAGTCGAGGCAGACGGCGATCGCGCGGTCACTCAGGTCGAGACTGGTGTAGAGATCGACCTGCAAACATGTGGCGGCCGCTAATTCGACCGTGTTCGAGGCGCGGGATGAAAGCATGGTCAAGCGTTCTTCTGCACTCGCCGACTGGCCGGTTACGAACTCGCATTCGGCCCGGTTCAATTCCAGCGAGTACATGACATCGTGCACCTGCTCCCAAGAGTGATCAACCAACAATGATGTACCGGTAGTGAAGTATGTGAGAGCTGAGGTGTAGGCAGCGGAGGCCTTGGCGCGTTTGCCCGCGATCAGGTTGAGTTCGGCCAGTTGTTCACGTTCGTCTCGTGAGGTAACCAAGGCTTCGCCACGGTTAAGCTGGTTAACGATGTCGAAGATGCGCTCCTCTCGGCTTTCTGGCGGAGTGTGCGCGGCGAGCAGCCTTCCTATTCGGAGATGGGCTTCTGCGCGTGTCTCTTCCGGGATCAAAGAATAGGCTGCTTCCTGGACGCGGTCGTGCAGGAACCTGTAGGAATCTTCCATGCGGAAGATGAGGCCTGCTCGAACCGCTTCCCAAAGCCGGCCATGGATTTCCTCCTTCGACTCCTGAGAAACCATCTCTAGCAGGGCGAACTCCGCGCTGTTCCCCATGCACGCAAGTAGCTGCAGTGCTCTCTGGGTTTCGACGGGCAGGCGGTTCAACTTGCTAATCAAAAGGTCCACCACATTGTCGGTGTAACCCTTGGCGCGAATGCGATTCAGGTCCCAGGACCATCGCCGCTCGCCATGATCAAAGATGAGTAAACCCTCTTCGGTAAGTGCAGAAATAAACTGAATGGCGAAAAACGGATTGCCCGCCGTTTTCTCGTGGATCAACTGCGCCAACGGGCTGGCACACTCCGGTTCACAATGAACAGAATCTGCAAGTAACAATTCCAAATCTTCAACGGCGAGGGGTGCAAGGACGATCTCGTGGACTCTTGCTCCAACCTGGCGGATCGCTTCCAGCTTTCGAATGAGCGGATGGGAAGAATCGACTTCGTTGTCCCGGTACGCGCCGATCAACATCAGGCTCCGCACATCCGACTGAGTAAGAAAATCCTCGAGCAAGTCGAGCGTTGCCGCATCAAGCCATTGCAAATCGTCAAGGAACAAGGCCAGCGGGTGCTCAGGTCGCGCGAATACGTTGATAAATCGCCGGAACACCAGCTGAAAGCGGCCTTGCGCGTCCTGTGGCTGAAGTTCAGGGACAGGTGGTTGTTCCCCTATGATCAACTTCAATTCGGGAACCAGATCCACAATGAGCCGACCGTTCGGAGCCAGTGCTTCACGAAGAGCGTCGCGCCATTTGCTCAGCTCTGCCTCGCTCTCGCTCAAAAGCTGAAATAGAAGGCTTTGAAAGGCCTGCGCCAGAGTGGCATATGGGATGTCGCGCCTGTACTGATCGAATTTACCCGATGCGAAAAGACCTCGCGACGGAACAAGCCGTTTATGGAGCTCGTTGACGACAGAGGACTTGCCGATACCGGAGTAGCCGGAAACAAGAACCAACTCCGGCCTGCCTCCGGCTACAACCCGGTCGAAGGCGGCGAGCAGGGCGGCGATTTCTGATTCTCTTCCGTACAGTTTCTCTGGAATCAGCAATCGGTCCGGCGTGTCTCGTCTGCCCAGCGGAAATTCGTCGACGCGTTGCTGCGTTTCCCATTCAGCTAGGCAGCGCCGAAGATCGCTCTCCACGCCTGCGGCTGTCTGGTATCTCTCCTCAGCAGTTTTGGCCAGCAACTTCATGATGATTGCCGACGCCGGGCCAGGAATGCCATGCAACCGTTCGCCTGGTGGCAACGGCTGTCGCGCGATATGGCAGTGCACCCATTCCATCGGATCGGACGCCGTGAATGGAAGACTGCCGGTCAGCATCTCATAAAGCGTGACGCCGAGAGCATAGAGGTCGCTCCGCGAATCGATCGATCGATTCATTCGCCCGGTTTGTTCTGGTGCCATATATGGGAGTGTTCCGGCGATGAACTCGGGAGGTTCGGGCGCCTGACGCTCACGTGGAAGGCGCGAGGCGATCCCGAAGCCCATCAGCCGGACGTGACCCGAGGGGTCAATCAGAACATTGGTCGGCTTCAGGTCTTTGTGAATCAACTCCTTTTTGTGCAATCCGCTGAGTGCCATTGCGAGACCGACAGCGAAGCGCAAGAACCGCGTTATCTGCATTGGTCCTGAAAAGAATTGATCGAGAGTTTCGCCGCCAGGATCTTCGAGCATGAGCGTCGTCTGCCCGCGGTGCTCGCAAAGGGCCAAGGGCCGAACCGCCCAGGCGGGATCCAGTTCATCCCTTAAGGAGAATTCGTGCTCTATCTTCTTTAGGGTCTCGAGCGCCGGATGCGGGGAAACAGGAACAAGCAGGAGAACAGATCGTGAACCGGGCTGGTTCGAATGCTCGTCACGGTATAGGACGAACTCCTCGTCCTTACGGAGAGCCTCGAGGGCATGTTGTTCCACGGTTTTGTACTCCAACTTCAGGGTCCTTATCGGTGAACAGTCACCATTCCTGCCTGGCAAGCATTTTGACGAAGTGCACCTGCGAGATCTTTGGGGGAGAGTATCCCACTAGATGATCCAATTAGGTGTCAACGAGCAATTGACACTTTCAACGGCCAACTATCGCGTGCCCTTAGAGCCACGCGAAATATCATTATATTTCTTGGAATTTAGCCGCGCGACCATGCGGCCCGATTCGAACTAGCCCAACGTCTTCGTTGTTTTGTTTGCATAGCCGCATTTACGCAATCGACATCCAGCATATTGCACGACATTGGAATCCGACGTGCCTTGTATTAGGCATTCAAACGACTCCAATGGCAACGACAACAGTAGATATCAACAGTCAGTCCGAAGCGCCCACCCCTGATCGAGATCGCATCGAAGAATTCACCAATGTCGTCACGCGTTGCCTTCCAGCCTTATATCGGATAGCGCTTCGCCGTCTCGGAAATATCTCCGATGCCGAAGATGCCGTTCAGGACGCCTTATTGTCCGCTTATAGACATTTGGATCAGTTCAAGGGTGAAGCGAAGTTCTCCACGTGGCTAACCTCAATCGTCGTTAATTCCGCGAGTTCTAGACTGCGTCGGCATCTTCGACATGTGCATATTCCACTGGATGGAGAAGATCAAACGTCGAACTATCACTCTTCGTCCTTTTCGCTATCGGACCACAGACCAAATCCGGAAGAAGTCTACAGGAGGTTGGAAATCGCCGACCGGGTGCTGCGACTCTCAACGCGTCTTTCACCGAAGTTGCGAAGGGCCTTTGAACTGCACTATGTACATGGATTAAGCACCGGAGAGACCGCAAGTACTCTGGGAGTGTCGAACAGCGCTGCAAAAACCCAGCTATCAAGAGCTCGCGGACGACTCAAGCGTCTGGCGCTGGAATATACAAAATAGAAAGTCTGTTCTGATGCGCGAGAGCATTGGCGAAGTATGTCATACAAGACGATGACGATTAGACATTGGCGCCGACCACGCCGCTGTGGCATCAAATTCTGTTCGGCCGCACTGAGAAAAGGAAGCTATGAACGACCAAACTGGAAAATTGCTAGTCGTGGAGTCTGACGACGCTCTGAGAGCAACCCTCATTACTGTGTTGGGACACGCAGGATACAAGGTTTCAACTGACTACCGCGGAGGAATGAAGGCCGTTCTGGCTTTCGAACCCGACCTCGTCATTCTTGGAGCGGATCCACCGCAGCTGAATTGTTGCGATCTTCTCTCTGAGATCAAGGGTTCAAAGCACACTCGCAATATACGAGTCGTGATGTTAGTTCATGGGAGTTCAGCAGAGCGGACTCGAGGACTGGATCTCGGGGTCGACGATGCGTTGTCGCTGCCCGTCGATCCATCCGAGTTGCTTTCGAGGATACGCTCTCAGCTGCGGAGTAAACAGATCCCAGACGAGCTTCTAGAGCGGCTCCGCCTTAGCGAGGACAGCAAGAAGACGAATCAGCAAGTGGTAACGGCGGTCAACGAGGAACGACGGACATTTCTTGTCGGCGCTGTAGCGATTGTTCTTGTGTTTATGATTGTTGGCCTCGTCGGATTTTCCTTCTACCGTCGTAACCACGCGGAGAATGTCCGAGTCTATGCCGCCATCACGCGTCTGCAAACCAGCATGCTCTCGCAACAAGGCTTGCTGGAACGGTCACACCTGAACCTTGGAATCCAGACGCCAGGAACTACAAGCAACCAGCCGGAAAAGACTGCTGCTCTCGAAAACCACGTAACGGCAGTAGAAGGCCGCCTTCAGAAACTCGAAACCGAGGGTAAAGCTGCACATACAATTATCGACGCTTATGAACCGAGCGTCTGTCTTATCCATGTTGTGCTGGCGTTCCGCGATCACAATACCGGGTTGAAATTGCACTACGCGGCGCTCACCAGTACCGGCGAGCCTGAAACCGACAACTCCAACAATCCCTTAGTGAGCCTCACTGGGATCGGTCCGGAGGTACACCTCGATGTTTTTGGGACCGGGTTTCTGGCATCCGATGATGGACAGATCCTCACCAACCATCACGTCGCCGAACCCTGGTGGCAGAACGACGAGATTAAGGAGATGCTCGATCAGGGTCTCGAGCCTGAGATTGCTGAGATGACGGCCTATTTCCCCGGCGTGACTCATGGCATCTCGATCACAACTAAAAGGATTTCTTCCGCTGCAGATGTCGCAGTCGTGAAGGGGAACGTTTCGGGGTTGGGTATTCGGCATATTGCCCTGGCCGATGGTCGCAACTCGGCTGTGGGCGGCAGTCGGGTTCTGTTGCTTGGCTATCCCACTGGCGTAAATGCGATTCTGGCACGGACTGGCGCAGCAACTCTCCAGGCAATCGCAGCTTCATCGAAGGGGGATCCGAGGCAGGTGATGGAAGAACTCGCGCATCATCATTTAATCAAGCCTGTGGCCACTCAGGGACACATCGGCGACGTACTTCCCGACAAGATCATTTATGACGCCCAGACCACCTCAGGCGGTTCCGGTGGCCCACTTTTCAATGATCAAGGTCAAGTCATAGGAATCAACTTTGCGATGGTACGTGACTTCGGGGGATCGAATTTTGCCATTCCGGTGCGTTTTGGAGAGGCACTCTTGAAGCCCTAAGACATGTAACCAAAAGCGCTCCAACTACCTCTTATTGTCGGAAGCATCCTAGAAAACCCGAAACGGAGTTACCTACATGTTTGATATGAAAAATCTCACTCGGCTGAAGAAGCTCGATGAGAATGCACCTGAAACGATGAAAGCCTTTTGGGCTTTTGACAAAGAGGCGTTCAAAGACGGTGCCATTGATGTCTTGCACAAGCAGTTGATGGCTGTGGCCGTTGCGCTGACTACGCAGTGCCCATACTGCATTGAGTTGCATGTAAGAGCAGCCCGTCAAGCCGGCGCAAATAACGCGATGCTGACGGAAGCAGCGATAGTCGCGGCCGCGATGCGCGCGGGCGCGTCGATCACCCACGCGACGCACTTGTTCAAAGAGTAATGAGAGTAAATGTTGCGAAGCAACGATGTCGGTGTCTCATGTCTCAACGAGACATGGGGCTCAATCTTCGATGTTTTCGAGTGACTGTTTGGACTTGCCCGGCTTGTGGAACAAGAAGCTGGGAGTGCTGGAAAGTCCTGGTTCAGTGTTTACCTGCGCAGCGCCGCTCACAATCATCCCCTTCACGGCCGAGGGTCGGCGCTGTCAGCGGAACGGATTTCGGCAATGGCTGGAAGCGTGGCCTTTCTGACGAAAGAGGCAGATTCTTAATTGGCGCAAAAACTTCGCTCCTAGTAAGCTCGCTCCAGAATGATCATGGATTAGGATACTGGTGCTGTTAACTAATCAACCCCTTACTGCTTGAACCGTGTTCGGCCAACTTATAGCTCGTAGATTCTAATGGAGCACCGGGCGGGAATCGAACCCGCGAATATTGGTTTTGCAGGCTGGTGGATCTTAGTAGAATGTGCAACTTAAATAGATCGTGATGCCCTCAAATACCCTTGAATTTCCTGTAATGGATTCTCTCGATGGGGTGAAAGTGGGGTTTTTCACAACCGAGTTGCGAGGTGCGTCTAAAGAAACTGTTTTAACGTTTAGCGTTGTCCAAGCCTTCGTCTGATCCCAAGGATCGACGCCTCCTCCAGCTATTTACTCATGCCTCAGGCTCTGACAGAGGCCGGGACCATCGCTTCTTCCCTTTTAGTGGCCCTATGGTGTGTGGGGAGAGGGATTCGAACTTTCGGTTCCAACTGCTCGCTGGAATTGATAATCGAGAAGGTGACACCGCTCTTCTAGCCTTATTTAGCAACCACGAAAAACCCTTAATCGGGCGATGGCGAAGTTCGGCTTCTTCAACACGAATCCTGACAGTTTTAACGATTGTCGCTCTAGCGGCAAGTTACCGTTCGCATGTTTCGTTTCGATGATCCAACCGCTTCTCCCTACGGCCTTGACCAAGGGATTCACAGTGCCTCTTTCTTTCCGGTTAAGTCATGCATTGTCCCTGCTCGGCCCAGCCCACAGCTGCCATCTATGGTCAGACAAGCTCCCGTCATGTAATCAGACTCGGAAGAGCCAAGAAAGCCATATCCGGCGCCGATCTGTTCAGCGGTGCCGAATACTCCCAGCGGAATACGTGCCAGTAAAGTTTGCTTTAGGCCTATGATTCCGCATGCCGATCTAAGCAACGCTCGAAGACGTCCTATTAGTCGGATAAGTCCCTCTCTTGTCGATTGCCGGATTGTTCCATCGGAAGGACGTCGATGCTAGAGTATCGAAAAGCTGAATTTCGACGCTGGAGTTGAATTTGCTGGTCGATTGCCACTCGCATGTGTGGGCCTACCCAGGTCATCTCTCTGATGAATTCGTGAACGAAGCCAACGCACGCTCACGCGGGCATCGCCTGGACCTCCATGTGCCGCCTGAGAAACACCTGCACGCAATGGCCGGAGTCGACAAGGTGATTGTCTTCGGCCTGCGGGCGCATCATTCGGGATTGTGGGTTCCGAATGATTACATTGCCAGCTACGCGGCAAGCTATCCGGAAAAGGTCATTGGATTCGGCGCCATTGACCCGGCGGTCGATCCGATCGAAGAGACGCTCGATGCGATCGTAAGCCTGAAGCTACGCGGCGTGAAGCTTGGGCCTATCTACCAGAACATTCATCCAACTGATCCAAGAATGATGAAGGTCTACGAGTTCTGTCAGGCGCATGGACTTCCCATCATGATTCATCAGGGAACTACCTTCGTCAGGACAGGTCCTCTTAAATATGCGTTGCCCATCCAACTGGAAGATGTGGTCATAGAATTTCCTCAACTGAGGATGATCATCGCCCACCTGGGGCATCCTTGGATTGCCGAGACGCTTGTTCTTATACGTAAACATCCGCACCTCTATTCGGATATTTCGGCTCTGCACTATCGTCCATGGCAGTTCTACAACGCACTCATTATGGCGAAGGAGTATGGCGTTCTCGACAAGATTCTCTTTGGATCAGATTATCCCTTCACCACCCCAGAGGCGCAGATCGATGGCCTGCGCAATATTAATCATTTTGCCGAGGGCACCAATCTTCCGCGGCTGACCAGTGAAGAGATCGAGAAGCTTATTTACAGTGCCACGCTGACGTGCCTTGGATTGGAGACGGCGTGAAGATCACCGACGTCAACGTGATCATCCTTGAATCGCCGGGGTCCTATCAAGCGACATCCGGGGGAGAAGAAGCCTACGGCATAAAATATCTCGGCATTGTCAAGGTCGAGACCGACGCCGGCATCACCGGTTATGCCGATCTTGAAACGCAGCCCCATGTCGCGCAGGCAATCGTCGCTGCTCCTTCGGAGGGCGCAGCGCCCGGATTTCAAGGACTCCGGTCGGTTCTGATTGGAGAAGATCCCTTCGAGGTCGAACGTCTCTGGCACAAGATGTACATGGCTTCTGTGTACTACGGCAGGCGCGGCGCGGCGATGCAGGTGATCTCCGGCATCGACATCGCATTGTGGGACATCGTCGGCAAGAGAGTCGGGCAGCCCATTTACAAGCTGCTTGGAGGCGGCTACCGTGATCGGGTGCGCGCATACGCCAGCACTTTATTTCGGTCCACTCCGGCAGGCATGCGTGACGCCAGCCGCGCTTATCTGGATCTAGGCTTCACTGCCGTGAAGTTCGGATGGGGTGTCTTCGGAGAAGATTATCAGCGCGACGTAGAACTGGTGGCAGCGGCGCGGGAGGCCCTGGGAGATCGCGTGGAGTTGCTCATCGATACAGGCTGGTACATCCATCGCACAGCCAAAGAGGCCATTCAGATGGTGCAGCGGCTTGAGCCGTATCGACCCTTCCTGATCGAGGAGCCTTTGTCGCCAGAAGACTATGACGGGTACGCGGCGCTTGCCGGTGCAGTAGACACACTCATTGCCTGCGGCGAACAGGAGGCGACTGAGTGGGGCTTCCGCACATTGATCGAGCAGGGCAATGTCGATGTGATCCAGCCGGACCTGTCTCGCTGTGGAGGCTTTACGGCGGCTCGCAAAATCGTGCACCTGGCGGAATTGCATAACCGGCTTTGCATTCCGCATGCGTGGATTTCCGATCTGTTGACGGCTGCCTCTCTACACCTGAACGCCTTCATGCGCAGATCGGTGTTTCAGGAATTCAACGTCACCAGCGGGCCGCTGAGCCGTGAACTTTGCCTTAACCCGATCCAGCTTGAAGAAGGATTTTTGCGCGTTCCGCAAGGTCCCGGACTTGGCGTCGAGGTAAACGAGAAAACAATCGAAAAATACCGGGTAGGGTGATCCATGGACCGACTGAGCGGCAAGGTTGCCATTGTTACTGGCGGCGCGAATGGAATCGGAAGAGCAATCGCGGAAAGATTTGCGGAAGAAGGCGCCTGGGTCCTTATCGCCGACATCGAAGAAAAGCCCGGACAGGATGTCGTAGCGGCGATACGCGCGAAAGGCGGAGCGGCAGAGTTCTGCGTTGCGGATGTGTCGAACGAGGAAGATGTTCAACGCGCGGTTGGGATTGCGTCGGCGCGCAATGGACGCATCGATGTTCTCTGCAACAATGCAGCCTATCTGTCTCCGAACTTCCATGCGGCGCTGGAATCGACGAGCGATGAGTGGCGCAAGTGCATCGATGTAGCCCTCATGGGCACGCACTACTTCACCAAGGCAGTCCTTCCATACATGATTGCGCAGAAGGCCGGGTCCATCGTGAACGTCGTCTCCATCCAGGCGATGGAGGGGATGATGACATCGGTCGCCTACACGACGACGAAAGCGGCCCTGCTCGGCTACACCATGAGTGTCTGTTATGACTACGGGCCGCACAACATCCGCATCAATTCACTCTGTCCTGGTCCGATCCAGACACGCATTGCCGATCCTGAAGGCGATCCGCACTACCAATGGCAGTGCGACCAAACGACTCTCGGCCGCGTCGGCTACCCGAACGAAGTGGCATGGGCCGCGCTGTTTCTTGCTTCGGATGAATCCTCGTTTGTCACGGGGATAACACTCCCAGTCGACGGGGGCTGGACGGCGAGCTCGGCAAGAAAGCGGTCATGAAGCAAAGGACATGATGCGAAGAAGAGAGTTTTGTGCGGGTGCGCTTGGCGGTCTGTTGCTTTCGCTGCAGCGATCGGTTCTTGGAGCACAACCTTTGTTTGTTCCCGCCAGTTATGTGCCTTTCTCGGTTGATCTGTCGGGAGAATGGGAATTTCGGATAGACCCTCTCGATGTTGGCCTTACTGAAAGATGGTTCGAAACGCCTGTCTCTTTTGAGCGAAAAATTCAGGTACCGGGTGCATGGAATGCCCAAGGCGTTGCCTTTAAATCAGAAGAGCAACTACGCGAATACGAAGATAAGTCTCAAAAAGAGCGAATGGCGATGCATGACGTAGTGATGTCGGATGGGCATCCGGAATCCGATCGGCTCTTTCATGTTTATCCCGGTCCGGGCTGGTATCGAAAAAAAGTCACGATCCCGGACGATTGGAAGGGAAAGGTTCCATGGCTTGTCTTTGCTGGTGTCCATCGCGAGGCAGACGTTTGGGTCAACAATCAACCGGTGGGAGCACATCGGTCTTATCTCACCCCTTTTCGCATTGACATTTCCTCGCATGCCAAAGCGGGTGAGACCATCACCGTCGTAGCACGAGTGGATGCCAGACGTAAAAGGGAAGTGGACCCGCTGTTGGGCTGCATGGACACTCTCGATTTTCTTTATGTTACGTGGGGAGGAATTCATCGCCCAGTAACACTCGAGGCGACAGCTCAAAGTCGAATAGAGGACGTCTTTATCCTTCCGCATCTGGCGACCGAAACAGCTGAAATTCGGATCAGCATTCGAGGCAAAAAGGCCGCTCGATTTGCGGTTGCCACCGAAATTCTGGATGCAGAAGGTGTTTCGGTAGCGTCGGTTCAACAGGCGGCGACGGACGACGGGGCTGAGACGGTGTTGATGCCTCGTCTTGCAAAAGCGAAACTTTGGTCGCCGGAGACTCCGTATCTTTATACTGCCCAGATCCAGTTGCTTTCAGGCACAGAAGTGATCGACGCTCGCTCGATTCGCTTTGGGATGCGCGAATTCAAAGTGGAAGCGGGAAACTTCCTTCTTAATGGAAAGCCGATTTTCCTGCGTGGCTATGGCGATGACTGCATCTTTCCCAACACAATCTGTCCGCCTACGGAGACAAGCGAATTTCGCACTCATCTTTCACGCGCCCGCGAATATGGTTTCAATTACGTCCGGCATCATAGCTGGATTCCTCCCAAGGAGTACCTGGATGCTGCCGATGAACTTGGCATGATGCTCCAGCCGGAATTCCCATTTGTCGGTCGCCCGGATTTTTCAGGTGCTCCTGAAGCCAGGCGCGTTGCTCTTGAGCAATGGATAGAAGCTATCCAGCGCAATCGAAATCATCCGTCGATCGTGACCTGGTGCATGGGGAATGAAATCTACAATTCCTTCGATTTGGCGCCCGCGATGTATGAAGCGGCGAAACGTCTTGATCCGTCCCGACCGGTTATCGACACAGATGGCTGTGATTTCAAAAACAAGGATCGCAAGACGCTTGACTTCATGGTGGTTCAGTTCAATGAAGGAGATTCGATGGGCTATCAGGACGGGAAATACAGTTTCCCGTCCGACATTGGTAAGCCTGTCATCGCACACGAGATGGGTTACTTCGCAACGTTACCCGACCTGGCTCAATTAAAGCTCTTCGAAAATGGTTTGCGACCCTACTGGATATTTGACACTCAGGCTCTAGCGCAGCAAAAAGGTGTTCTCGATGTTTATGCCGACTGGCTGGCTGTATCTTACCGTCTTCAGGCCGTGAGTCTAAAAAGCAATGTGGAGGCGGCTCGCAGGTCATCGTTGAAGGGCACGTCGGTGTGGCTTTTCCAGGATTATCCGAACTGCGCCGAGGGAGTGACAGATATGTTTCTTCGGCCTAAAGGACTTCCTCCAGAGGAATTCCGGAAGTTTAATTCCCCGACGGTACTGCTTCTGGATGCACCCCGGCGGAATTGGTGGAGCGGTGAGACCGCTGAATTCAAGTTCGTCGTCTCGCGATTCGAGGACGCTCCATCAGATAGGGCGAAGCTCCACTGGGTACTGAAGAGTGGAAGCGCTACTTTACTCGAGGGCGTTCAGGAGAACCTTCAGATTCACTCTGGCGGAGTGCAGGAACTTTCCTCGTTCCAATTAGAAGTACCGGCACGGTTTCCATCAGAACGTCTCACGCTCACGGCAGAACTCATCGATGCGAACGGTAAAATCGAAAATTCCTGGAACCTGTGGGTCTTTCCTAAAGAACTCCTCACGGAAACCACTCACAAAGGGCGCACGGTTAGATGTGACACGTCTTGTGCAAAATACTTCTCGGCACAGGGATATTCAGGCGGAACGATTCCGCTCGAGACTGGGCTCTTCATCACGACCAAGCTTGATGAGGAGGTTCTTGAATATCTTAAGTCTGGCGGCCGAGTCCTATTGCTTGAACCTGAGCCAGTCTTTCCCACAGAAGAAACAGACTTCCGGCTTTCAGCGTGGGATGGAAAAGGGCCTGCGGGCACGATCTTTGACGCAAAGCATCCAGCGCTTTCCGCCATGCCATCGGAGGGTTGGTGCGATCTCCAGTTTTATTCTCTGATCCAAAGGTCGAAGACTATTCTCCTGGACTCACTCCCGGCGAAGATTCAGCCGTTGGTGCGGTGCATTGATCGACCTACGCGCTTGGCCAATCGGGCATATCTTTTTGAAGCACAGGTAGGTCGAGGCAAACTCCTGGTCAGCGGTTTTAACTTTGCTGAATCGATTGGGTCGAAAGATCCCGCCGGGATCTTTCTGCTTGATCGATTAGTGCATTACACACTTGGGCCAGAATTCGAACCGAAGGCCGTCATCCCTGAAGCGGCCTTGAAAGCCGATGTTATGAAAGTCTCTCTTGCTCCGGGTGAAGTGTCGTTCCGCCATCGGGGTTACTCACGATCAACGTAGTTGAACCGGAAGAACGCACCGTAGATTGAACTCTCAGGTGACAGGGAACCTCATAGCCCTTGAATACCTCCAATCAGCATGAATAACGCCTACTTTTTCAGAGAGGACGCATCGATGAAAGTACTCCGGTTCCTGACAGTCGCTTTAATAGCCGGACTCACTACCGCCGCCGCAGTTGCACAACCCCGTACCGCAAATTTGAATCTGGACTTTTCAAAGAACCTCGGCCCGATGGAGATGGACCACATCTCTCTAGGACAAGGCGGCCTGTCGCCCGACCCTATATGGGACAACCGCATTGCAGAGGTTCGCGCTCTCCATCCCCGTCTGATCCGCCTGTTTGTGCAGGAATACTTCGATATTCTGCCGGCCAAGGGACAGTATCACTTCGACACACTCGATCAGTCCGTTCGTGAGATCGTCGAGGCTGGGGCACTGCCGCTGATGACCATCACCATCAAGCCTAAGGTGCTCTTTCCCAAAGTCGATCAGGACATCATCGATCCTAATGACTACAACGCATGGGAGCAGCTCATTGCTCACATCGTGAGTCATTACAAGGCCCAGGGGCTGAGCGGCTTTTATTGGGAGGTAGGAAACGAAGGCGATATAGGAGAGTCGGGCGGATCGCCGTACCGTTTTACGCCGGCGAACTATACGCGTTACTACCAGCACACGATCGAGGCGATTCTAAAGGCAGACCCAACCGCGCATGTGGGTGGCCCGGCCATGGCCCACTGGAAGTCACCAATCCTCCCCGCGCTGATCGCATTCTGCGACAAAAACAAAGTGCCTCTCAACTTTGTTTCCTGGCACATCTATAACAATGATCCCAAGGCGATCCAGGCGACCATCGAGAGCGTAAAAGCTCTTCTGGCACAACATCCGGCGATTCACGCGGAAACGATTCTCGACGAATGGAACATGGCATTGTCTCTTCCTCCTGAGAATCCGAGTGTCCAACCGGCCTTTGTCGCTGAGACTGCATGGCGAATGAAAGAGTCCGGATTGACGTACTCCTGCTTCTACCATATTCGCGACTACCATGTAGATCGCGATCGTTTCGCGCCATTCTTCTCGCCGGGTGGAGCATCATTTATGGCGAGCTGGTGGAACCGGATGCCGCAGTATTCAGGGCTGTTCGATTACCAGAATGTTATGCGGCCAGCATACTTTTCGTTTGAGTTGCTGGCGCGGGTGACCGGAGATCGTCTCGATGCCACCTCGGATGATGATGCGGTTCATGCCTTCCTTTCCTACGATAAGACATACCGCATTTACAACCTTCTCTTCTGGAACTTCTCAGCATCGCCCGTTACGATCAAGCTGCAGGAGCATGGTCTGCCAGAGACATTGGTTGCAAGGCGGAGGCGGCTGGATGCCAAATCTCCTTCTGAGGATGAGAACGCCCGTCTCCATCCTCTGCCGGATCTAAAGCTTGATCCCAGCGCTGCACCGACGGAGATTCAACTGGAGCCATATGGCATGGAAACGTGGGCTCTTGAACCTACGAACTGGGTAAAGCAGTTGCTTGGGCGGTAAGCGCAAAGTGAGAAGAGAAAAGTAAGGCGGCCGGGTCCCCTAAAACGACCGGCGGCCTTACTTTTATTGCCAGAGTGGGGCTGTGATTACGCCGTAAAATGTAGAGGAAGAGATCAGACTCAGAAAGGGATCTGAGCGTGCTTACAGCACGCCATATTTCGCGAAAACGTCCTTCAAGTAGGCTCCCTGCAAGAGCTCAGCCCGGCTTCCATTTTCCTTTTCAACTTTCTCCATGGCGAGCTGAATCACGTTTGGCAGCACCTCCGCGGGCACAGTGACGACTCCGTCATAATCGGCGAAGACCAGGTCACCGGGAGAAACCCGCGCCCCCGCGCACTCAATCGGAACATTGTAGTCGATGATCGTTCCACGGCCTTTCGAATCTACTGGCTTGATGCCGCGCGCAAAGACCGGAAATTCGAGGTCTTGTATCTTGCGCACATCACGCACGAGGCCATCAATCACAGCTCCCCTGGCTCCTCTGGCGCGCGCCGCTGTCGACAGCAGTTCCCCCCACGGGGCATTCTGCAGAGAGCCGGCCGTAGAGACGACGACGACCTCTCCGGGAAGGATGGAATCCAACGCGGCAATTTCCATAGCATAAGGATTTTCAGGGATATGGTAGATATCCACGTAAGAAAAGGTACGCGCCCAGCCCACGAATCGATCATTGGGAGAGAGAGGTCGCATGAATTCCCGGAGTGCCTGATTCCTGTATCCAAGCTCATCCAGTGAGTCGGATATAACTGCCGTGTACAGGTACTGTTCGATCTGTCCGAACAGTTCGAGGTCAGCAGCGGTTGCGGGATTTCTTACGAGGCGATCAGTTTGGTTATTCATGGACACAGACTAACTACAAATGGGAGTCTGCTAAAGGGGGAAATGTTAGAAAAGCTGTGAAGTGTCCGATACTAAGGACACTTCACAGCTTCGATTCGATAAGTCCCAATACTGTTAACTAATATTCAATTCTCTCTTGCAACATCTAAACTTCAGCATGGTAGTTATGCACCAATCCGTGAAGAATTGGTCTTTGTTTTTCGAGTGCGAGTGGACTGATATGCTGCGATAACAGCGCCGCAGCTTCGATTACACGACCCGCTCGGGCGGAGATGTCTTCGATCTGAGCCTTCATGCCGGAAATGCTGATGGCGGCAACAACTTCACCAGCACCGTTGTGTACGGGTGCTCCGATACATCGAATACCGATCTCTTCTTCTTCATCATCAACCGCGTAGCCCAGCTGTTGAATCTGTTCGCAGGCTTTCTTGAGGATTCGTCTCGAAGCAATGGTGTTTTCGTTATATCGGATGAGTCCCTGCTTCTGGATAAGATCATCTAGCTCGGAGGCAGGCAAATGAGCGATGAGTGCTTTCCCCAGAGCGGTACAATGCAGGCCCATGCGTTTGCCGACCCAGGTGGCCAGCTTCGGTGTTCCTGATGGCTCAATCCTGTCGATCAGGATAACCTCGCCTTCTTCCAGCACGGCAAGATGTACGGTAAGACCAGTGTCCTGCATCAGATGTTGGAGAATCGGTGCAGCATGTCCACGGAGGCTCATTCCTCCGAGTGCCATGTTTGCGACCGCATGCAGGCGAAAGCCCAGGTTGTACCGACCGGTTTTCTCATCTCTCTGGACATAGCCGCATCGTTGGTAGGTGAGAAGTAGGGCATGTCCGGTGCTTCGTGGCAGATTCAGCTTCCGCGCCAGCTGTGATAGAGTCACACCTCGCCGCGACTGGGCAAGGTATTCAAGCATGAGTAGTCCGCGCTCCAGTGCCGGCACCGATTGCGTTCTAGGTCCAGTCCAAGGGTCCATAGACGATTTTACCCCGAAAGGCAAATTATGCCGTAGAGAAAAAGCAAGCTGTCCAGCCGTTCGGACAGTTTGTGAAAACCAGACGCCATGGGCGTTGCGGTATGAACTCCAGCACACGGCCAATGCTAAAATAGCTCCATCCCCGTTCCATCCAGCAAGGAACCAATCGCACAGGGCGTACGGCTTCTGTTCGACTGGCCGGACATTTTTATCCTTTGCCCCTTTACATGGATTCCTAAATGTTTATGCATGTAGCAGAATTGGCTAACTCAAGTTCCTTCAGGGCAGGACTCTTCGCTGAAAGATCGACAGCAAACTAAGGGGAGATTATATGAAAAACCTTTTCATCTTGATGCTATTCATGTTGGCTATTGCAGCAGATTTAAGAGCCCAGATCGCAAATGAGGGAGGCATTCTCGGTGTTGCCACGGATCGCAGCGGTGCCGTTATCCCCGGACCGGAAGTGACGGTCACGAATCTGGATACAGGTGCGGTGCAGCAAATTTCTACTGACGCATCAGGTAACTACGAAATACTGGCTCTGCAAATCGGCCCCTATTCTTTCAGTGACTCC
>Ga0206862_1084_pt1 | contig 26884 bp, 30 predicted proteins | sample Alteio_BWOrgCont_43_FD_152625 | JGI IMG/M metagenome (GOLD analysis project Ga0206862, IMG submission 152625) | Enriched cells from forest soil in Barre Woods Harvard Forest LTER site, Petersham, Massachusetts, United States -... | ecosystem: Environmental > Terrestrial > Soil > Temperate forest >... | reverse complement strand
TATATCAAGAAATAGATCTCCAATTGCAATGACAAGTCGCCGCACTCCAACGGAAGTTCACCCCATTTTTTGATAAAAAAACCACTCTCATTGCGTAAGAGTGGTTTTTTTAGACCTTTTTTGTGTCCACTAAAATATATGTACAAAAATACTTTAAAATTATTTGCAAATAAATATTCCCATGCTATTATGTAGCCACTAATGCAGTGTAGGTTATGTATGTTTATAGCGATAAATAAGTCTAAGCATAGTTCCGGAAAGGTTTATCAATCCATTTTACTACGTGAATCATATCGAGAAGGCGGAAAAGTAAAAAAACGCACTATTGCAAACCTATCTAGCTGTAGTGAAGATGAAATCAATCTAATAAAAAATGCGCTAAACCAAAAGAATACCCCTAAACCTCTAGCTGGTGGTTTTGAGATTCACCAAGGACGGTCTGTCGGAGGTGTTTACGTCCTTTATAAGATTGCTGAGCGACTTGGCATCGTTTCTGCTTTAGGGAATAGCTTTCAGGGTAAATTAGCATTATGGCTAATCATTTCACGGATTATAGAACAAGGTTCTAGGCTTTCAGCAACACGCCTTGATGCACAATACGATATTGCTTCCGTAATCTCTCTACAACGCGGCTTTGATGAAAATAACCTTTATGATTGCTTGCACTGGATTAGTGAGAATCAAAGTGAAATAGAAGATTCTTTATTTAAAACTAAAGAATGCTCACAGAGATTTTTCTGGTATGATGTCACAAGTTCATATCTAGAAGGTGTTCATAATGAATTAGCGGCCTTTGGATACAATCGCGACAAGAAAAAAAGAAAACGCATTATTGTTGTAGGCCTTTTATGCCAAGATGGAGGAGATCCTATCGCAATCGAAGCATTCAGAGGAAATACACAAGATACTCAAACTTTTGAAAATCAGCTTATCAAACTAAAAAATAGATTTGGATGCGAATCGATCACAATGATTTGCGACCGTGGGCTAATTAGAGAGAAACAGAAAAAATTACTTGATAAATATGGCTTTCATTATATAACCGCTTTGCCAATGCCTCAAATTCTAGCATTACTCAATGCTGGTGTAGTTAAAATAGATGATTTCACGGATGAATTGAAATCATTTATTAGTGATGAGCGTAGATACATTTACAGATGCAATCCGGAAAGGGCATTAGAAACAAGAAGACAACGGCAAGAACGTTTTGAAACGGCACTAAGGAAAGTGGGTCAAGAGAATCAAAGATTAGCTGAAAAATTAAAGGCCTCGCCTTATATAGCTAAAAGGAGAATTCAAAAAGTTCTGAAAACACTCTGTGTTTATGAGTGGGTAGAAGTGAACATTATTAAGAGACAGCTTGTCTTGCAAATTGATGAGGAAAAACTACAGAAAAAATCTGCATTTGATGGTTGCTACATTTGGACTACCGACCTGAGCGAACAGGAATTGAGCAATAGGGAAATCTACGAACGGTATAAAGATCTTAAGTACGTAGAAGACGATTTCCGTTCATTTAAAACAGGTTTTTTGGAAGTTCGTCCGATTTTTGTACGGAGTGAGGCAAGCACGAGAGGTCATCTTGTGGTCGTTATGCTTGCGCATATGATATTGCGAACTCTGCGTCAAGCTTGGTCGCATTTTGATAAAACTGTTGGCGAAGCACTGGGCGAATTAAATCTATTATGTCTAAATACCATACAATTTTCTGATGGGCGGAGAACCAACAGCATACCGATCCCCAATAATGGAGTAGCACAGCTTTTAAAAGCGATACATGTGCCCATGCCCAGAAATCTAGAAGAATGTGTGGTTCCTGTGGTCACTAGACGTAAAGTTAGGAAGTCAGCAAATCATTGATTTTAAGCAACCTACAAGAAAAAAATCTCAAGAACTGGGGTGAACTTCCGCTCCAAAATTGATTCTTATAAGCGCTAAACTTTTTGAGATGTGTCAAGTAATTAATTTCACAAGGACTTGTCGAGGCTACAATAATAATCGCTTTTTTCATTTATTTCTCCACATTTACAGCTAAAAGAGATTCGATTAAAACTTTCTCAAGCCACGTTTCATAATCATCTGAAGACCAAGCTCGTTCTATTACAAGCATTCGATACATATCCCGACCTGTTAGAGACCAAAGAATATCGCGGGCTTTCTGGAGAGTCACCTCCTTAACTAGAGCTTTATCTGGCATTAAATTTTTGACATATTCCTCTGCCTTTCATACCGACGTTGCTCTCTTTCTTGTTCAAGCTCTTTAATTCAGGACCCCAAAGACCCCAAAGACACTTGAAATTTAATCCAACTAATGTTACAATTATTTTTTTATATAAAAAACAAGATAATGTATTAAAAGACACAAACATTTAATTTTATAACTAAGTTAAATTTTATGATAATCAACAACAAACTTACTGAGCCGATAAATGAAATTCCTCTATTTTGTCAAATAAAGTTTCAAAATAACAGATTAAAAATTCGCACTTTGAATGACATAAGGTGGCATAAAGATTCGATGAGTCTGAAGGCCGCTATTGATACAATAACCTCCATCATTATTAGAATAATGGATTGTATCAAAGCACCTTTCTTAGCCTTTATGGAGCAAATTCCTCTTTCAAGTTTTTCAATCATAATAGAGGCTGAATCCGATTTCATTGTAAAGCATCAACATTTGAGCCCAAGAGAGTTTGTAAATCTAAGAAATAATTTATATAAAATAAACTCGTTTTTACATAAAAGAAATCATCTTTTTTTGAACTATTTCAAAACTCCAACATTGGATGATTTTATTACCGACTTTGAAAAACAGTATGAATCAAGAATGAAGTCTATTATCTCTAGGCATATTGTTTTCCTACGAAAAAAATTAATAGAATCACGCAGACGGAATGAAATTCGATTGCAAGAAACTAAGGAACCTCTGGGACTAAAAGCCCTGAAAACCGGTTTTAACTGTCTGCAAACTGGCATTAACTGGATGAATCTCACTATTGATCTAAGCACCCAAGCGCGAGCCGTCGCGTTAGATGTAGAAAACAGGACAACAGAAACATTCATTGGCACATCAATCGAAGAAATATTTAACACTCGTTTTATAAGCAGCAAAGATCATGGAGAAAGGACGATCTATAAGTACAGTCACCCAACTGCAAAAGAGATAGCACTTATTGTATTCCCGACTAGTGATTGGAATGGTGGTTTTGCAGTAAACTATTTTGTTAAGGAAAACCTCCTATCCCTAAGCGAGAACTATTCAGTTGAATTTGCCTATGTTAGCAATCCTGATGAAATTGAAGCTCTTGTGAGAAAGAATTGCCAAATGGGACCGATTAAATTATTGCAAATTTCAGGACATGGGGATCCCGAATCCATTCAGCTAAGTGATAACAAAAATGAGTCTATTACTAGAGCTACAGACTTAAGCAGCACTTTTGATTTATTACACCCGCAAGCAGTTATCGTTCTTGTAGCCTGTGAGACTGGAAAATTAACTAGAGGAGTAGGAAATATAGCGCAAGTATTAGCCCAGCAAGCGAAAGGGAAAAGAGTTTACGCCCCTAAAGACATTTCCTCTTCTACACAAGTGCATTACCCCTCTACAACGCTCCTTACCTGTAAATTTTCTAATTTTAGAAGGGTTGATGATAGGATTTCTAAAGCATGTCGCTTTGTAGCAACCGCCCTTAATGAACTAACAGATAATACAGAGTGCTATATGCGTTAGAATATGAATCGGGAAAGCATAATTTAAATAGATTCAATACAAAGAAACAAGGGCACAAAGAACTCAAAGGGAAAATCTGAGTTCTTATCAAAGATTGAATCCCTCAAAAAAAATCGGAGCATAAAATGACCCTAATCATCACAGAAGAAACAGAAATCCAAAGAGCCTCGACGGAAGAGCAAATCCGATCATGCCACAGAGTCATGCGCCAATTGCGTCCTCACTTGACGGAAGAGCAGACTTTTGTTGAACAAGTCCAGCGACAAATGAGTGAAGGATATCAGTTGGCGTACTGCCAAGATAGGGGAGAGGTGAGGGCCCTTGCGGGATTTAGGTTCCTTGAGTTTTTGGCTTGGGGAAAAGTGCTCTATATCGATGATTTAATCACAGACTCTGAGACGCGTAGAAGTGGCCATGGCGGAAAACTATTAAAGTGGGTAATCGAGCAAGGGAAAAAGGCAAAGTGCGATCAAGTCCATTTGGATAGCGGCCCTCAACGCCACGATGCACACAGACTATACCTCAACCACGGTTTTAAGATCATTGGCCACCATTTCGCTCTAGATTTAAAGTAAGCGACGTCTTCTCAAAAAGCTGTGTGAAAAGTCTTTTCATAAATGGGTCCAACCCATTCACATGATTTACACTTTAACCCATCATCTATTCATAAACTTTTTAAACATAATTTCTTGCACGCTTTGTGAAAGATCGCTGAATATGACTCCATTTTCGTTAAAAATAAGTTGAGCAGTTGGAGGGTCTAACGAACGAAAAGAATAGGGATGGCCTTCTTCAGGAACAAATGTAAAACCCTTTTCAGATTCTTTTGAATTGGGCAAAAATTTTATTCCCCATTTTCCATTGGGTAATTGTACAGAACTGAGACGAGCTATGGTTTTCCAGCCATCGACGGCACAATCCATGGAAAATTTTTGAGCCTCTTCTCGACTTAATCCCTCAGAAAGAGCATATCTGTGCGGAGGATCTTCATTTGATACTGGAATGATTAATTTACCTGCTATTGTATTCACGATGTTATTAACAAAATTATCAAAAACCGGTAGAGGCAATTTCTCGCAATTCGCAGAAAGAAAGATCGAAAATGATTTCCTGTTATTTAAGAGTGAATCGACCTTAACGTAGCGTGTTATAAAACCTTCAATTCCTCCTGAATGCGCTGATATTTTGTAATTATTATTGTCGAAAAATCCAACCGATAAGCCACGAGCATAATCGAAATTGTTATAAGCTGTAGATTGATCAGGCAAATTAGAAAGAGCTTCGAAAACATCTGGGGGACAATTTCCATTCCACTTGACCATATCTTCCGCTGTCCCAATAATCCCACATGGACCCCAAGTAGTATTGCGAGAGGTAATCAATGTGGGTTCTCCTTGATCATTTAGCTCATAGCCAGGGATTGTTTGTTCTTCTATGGGTTTAGTCGGATTAATAAATCCTGTATTATTCATCCCGCTTGGTTTTAAAAGTTTTTTTTCTGCATATTCGCGAAGATCTTTGCATTTGTGATTAGCTCTTTTCAAAGCAACTTCCACTATTTTTGCCAAAAGATCGTAGTTTGTATTGCAATAGTGAAATTGAGTTCCAGGCGAGGAGGATAAATGAACGCTTTCTTGCGATGTGATAAGATCAAGTTTTTGCTCAGAAGAAGCATCTTGATCAGACATGCCATTCAAAAATTCGAGAGCCTGCATATTCGGCAACCCGCTACGCATTCGAAGCAAATCTTCAATGGTAATTTCTACTTCCTTACCATCAAAATTGAATTTAGGAAGTGGTTGAATATAATCGCGAATGTTGTCAGAAAGCTTTAAAGGAGGATTCTTTTCATTTGCAAGATTGATAATACATGCTGCTGTAAAATGTTTGGATACCGAGCCAAAGTGCTGTCTACTGTTAATATTCGATGGCTCTTTTTTCTCTATATCAGCATATCCCACTGAGTAAGATCCAAGTAGTTGGCTTCCATTCATGACAACAAGATTGACTCCTGGACCGTCCGCAGGAAAGACTTCATCAACTTGATCTTTAACAGCTTTAAATTGGGGAGAAGAAGCAAAACTACTCGCAGTAAGTTTTGTTGAATCGGCTACATCAGGAGTTAAGGTCTGCTGAGAATTCCACGAAGATAATCTATTATTTGAAGGTAACATATAACCAAAACCTCATACATATACTATTATTATAAACATATTTTATTATAAGATTAATTTAAATTATTAATTAGTATATTTTATTATTTAATTATGTGAGGTGATTATGTCTTTAAAAGCCGGGGATCAGAATTTGTCCTCACCATTACCCAGCATATAAGGATGATCTAGCATTAACTCAAGCAAGCACAAACCAACCAGCTCACCTGACCAAATATCGCGGAGCGTTTGGAGTGCGCAAGGCCTCTTGCGCTTTGTTATGATGCGTGCGTTGATACATCTAAAAAAAACTTCATGACCTCATAACAAAGCGCAAGAGGCCTTGCGCACTCCAAACGCGTTGCGCAGCGTAGCGGAAGCCTGGTAAAGGGAATTGTGATTTAATAGTCTTTTTTATCTAAAAAGAAGCTAAAAAAAATAATTTCAGGTGTCTAGAATCGCATTTTCGAAAAACGACGCCAAGGACCATTCCGTGCGTCAGGCCCAATATAAGTCTCCTTTTCAATTATTACAAAGTATGCTAAGATTGAAAATTGAAAAAAATTTGAAAGATTTATTTAGATTTAAGGTGAAATTATGGAATTCAAAATACCCAAAATATTAAACGAAGAAAATTGGTATAGATCCTACAAAATTGACGATGATACCACTCATGTTCAATTTAACTCATTACATTTTGGCTTCAGCCCTATTCCATACATTGACAATCTATTTGATCAACTTATTACAAAAAACCAAATTTTAAGTATTCAAATTTCTAATACATTATTTTACAGCAAAACCAATAAACTTTTGAATGTTTTAAGAATGCTCCCTAATATTTACGAGTTAGAATTAGGAGCCTGCCATTTCACCGGCAAAATATTAAAAAACCTTTCCAAATTTCTTGCCGATAATCAAACATTGCAATCATTGTCCTTAAAAATAGATCACTTAATTTTACTGGAAAATAATTCTGTTAACGAATTTTCAGAAAATCTAGGCAACCATACATCATTGAAAAGATTAATTCTCGAAGGGGAAATTAATCAAATTGTGCAGAGTAAAAATTTTTTTAGGGCAGTTGCTAAAATCAAAACCTTAAAAATTTTTAAACTTGATCTAGAAAAAAATAATGTGGGTGATAAACAAATTATTTTCCTTTTTAACAGTTTTTTGGGCAATCAAACTATTCAGGAAATTTCATTAACATCAATTCGCAAAATATCCAATGTGGCGATTGTAATGATTTCAACTTTTTTAACGAAAAACTATACTTTACAAGGATTGCATTTAAACAGCGACGAAATGTGTTTTGATGATGAAGGATTAATGGTATTATCCCAGGCAATTAAAAATCATCCAACCTTGAATTCCATAATTATAAAAGAGAGTTTTAATAGTAAAAGCAATAACCGAATTGGTGATTTTGGAGTCCAGGCCCTTTTTAGTTCCCTTGGTCCTGCTATGGTGGAAATTGAGTTATCCGCTCCTAAAATAACTTACAAAGGGATGCGAGAAGTTCTTGAACTCGTAAAACATAAAAAAAGTCTCTTTTCTATCCTATCAGGTCCCGATTTTCCTGAAGGAAAGTTTAATAAAGGAGGAATAAATGGTGGGGGGCTGAAGATTATAGATGAAGATGACCCTGGCTTTAAAAAAAATTTAAATGCCCCCGCTTATTCTACAAATCGCGATTTACATAAGGATTTATGTACTGCTTTCAAGAAAAAAGATTATAAGGCATTTGAACGTCTCCTTTCCGATGGCGCAGCGCCTTTTACAGATATTGAGGGGGATCCTCATTTATTGCATAGCGCTGTGCTGAGAAATGACCTGCATTTTGCTGAAATGTTAATTAATTCTCCTTTTGGATCCTCAATGCTTCATCAACTTGCAGGCTTTGATGCTAGAAATTTATACGGCTGGCTTACCCCTTTAGAAGTAGCTCAAAAGTTGGAATTAAAAGATATGTACCAACTGCTTACATCAGCTATAAGAAAAGAACGGGACTGCAATCAAATATCTTTATCACGTCGCTCTCATTTTTTTAAAGAATGGTTTTCCAAGCCAGCTTATTTGAAGGGTCTGGAAATTTCGGAAATGTTTCGACTTCGTGTAAAGAAATTTAATTTAAAAACAGAGCAACAACCGCAACAACTCACGACGATACCCCCTCCTATTCTTTTTTCACCTGAAGAATTAGCTCAGCTAAGAAAATTGATAGAAAAATCGCACCAACTGGAGCGTAGAAAAGAAATTTTGAATGCCTTTTTAATAGAAATTGCAGAGGAACCTCAATTACAAGAATTCTATCAAAAAACACGGTTAATCTTGGACGGCACAGTTCATAGCCTAAGAGCAGTCTATGGTAAATACGTTAAGCCAACTAATGATAAAACTATTTTAATTGACATTGGTCAACAGATCATGATTACAGCCGGAATTTTTTTAGGTGGTTATGCAGGTGCCGGAACCGAAGTTGCCTCCGCAATTTTCTTTACAGCTCTACAGTTATTGAATGAAATAGATATCTATAAGCTAGCTCGTAAGGTATTAACCATTTTTCCTAATTCTTCTTCAACAGGCGAGCTAATTGATATCATTACCATCCTTTTGACTATCGAACTTAAAAAGGATATCCTTTCCCCTCCTAAATTACAAAATGAGAATTTATTTTCGAAAATAAATATTTTTCTTAAAGCTAAGCTGGAGGGGTCTCCCTCACTGTCTAACTTAGATTATTTAATCTTGTTAACAATGGAAAAATTTTTGAATTTTTGTCAAAAGCAAACCCCTTATGGTTTCTTGAACGAAAAAAATTGGGTAGAAAAAATTCTAAGCGAATTGGCTCCTTCTTCCCATATAAATTCCCATCTGAATGAAATTTTCTTTGAAGACAGAACAAGACTGATTCAAGCATCCAAGCAAAATCAATTTTTAATAACGAATACAATCGAAATTGATGAGTCAAGAAAATCTTTTATTTCAAAATCGTGGAAGGAATTATATCCAAAGTCAGTAAAACTCGAACATTTTGAATTTGATCCAAGAGAACTTTTACTTCCTTATGGCGAAGAATTAGTACCATCCAGGCCTGAAATTATTCCACATCAATTTGATATCGATTATATTAGGGCTTGTAGATCCAGCAACTTCACTTGCTGCTTTCCTGAACAAAATATAAAAATTTGCCCCAAGGATTCAGAAGACGGTGAAAGCATCATCAAATACGCCACTGTATTAGCCAATCTCATTTTAAATGAAGCCGAACTTCCTTTTGAAAGCCAAGAAGGCAGAAATCAGCTTACTTTTAGAATCCGCAACTATATCCTTGCTTTTTGCAGCCAACATATTGCAAATATGACAGCAGGTCCTTTAGTTGGCCCTTTAACGATGAATCTAATGAATATTGATGAGGAAGCCGCTTGTAGGGTGGGGAACGTCAAAGTTTCCTTTCAGCCTGTTAAAGAGGATAACGTAAGAAGCTGGAATTTTGGTCAAATAAGGAAAAATCGGTTTTTAGTTTCTGTTGAAATTGACATGCATTTATTAATAAATGGAAAAAACGTCATTGTACGTACCATGAGAGATGGTAAAGAAGAAAAAGCTAATGTTTCTCTTGGCCATATCATCTCCCAATTCGTTTTTATTCCATTTTATGCTAATGGATCATGCGAAATTATAAACTTTAAGTCAGAATTTAGAGCTTAAATATTTGGAAAGCTAGTGAGTGAAATTTTACCCGAAAAACTGGTTAAACCCAAAATACCTTATGAACCTTTAAAACTTGAAGCTATAACTTTAGTTTAATAAATTAATGCTCGATTTACTACTTAACTCCTTAGGAGCTTATATCAATCTATAGTGTATGAAAGTCATTCCTTCTTTTGTTTCTATGGGCAGACTTGAAATTTTTCCAACCTCTGATGTTTTATTTACTTGCGTTCCCCCATGTTTAGAGTAAGTAACCTTAAAGGCTTATTTTTCGGTAAACCGGGCTGAAGAAAGATAGTTTTGCGCTGGAGTTGTTCGTGGCTGACTAAACGAAAAGAAAAATTTAGATCTTGCGCAACCATGTCATTAGCCTTCTTCTCAAGCTCTTCACGAATGTCTTTATCTACGAATCCGTGAAAATGGTTCCTTGGTCTGTTGATTGTCTTCCTCCTCGAGGATAAAAAATCGTTCGATCAAGAATGAATTGCCATTTCTTATCACTCTCCTTATGTAACATCCCATCTTCTGGAATCATTCCTAATTCAGATATCTTATAACCAACAACGAGCTTTTCATTTGTGATAGGGGATGTTTCCTTTAGTGAATTTTCAAGAGTTAATGTCATAATTCAACTAAGCTATTAAATATTAACAAATTGAGTAATGCACACAGAAAAGAACAATTTCTTATGCATGATGGATAAGACATACCCAAAAAAAGGGCAAAACGTGTGCATGAAACGGAAGACATGCACAAGAAATGGCAATTTTGTGTGCATGAGAGATTTAAATATACATTTTTTAGGCTTAAAAAAGCGGTCATATTACCCGATCTCCTTGTGAAGTTCGACCCGCATTTGCTAAAAGGTCGAATAAAGCCTAATTCAGTGCGTATTTACCAGCGGTATCTCAGAATGTTTAACTGGTGAGTGAATGTCACTATTTAAAATTCGGTATAGCTCTAACCATGAATTCATCGAAGAGAGGAACTGTAAAAGCCAGTTCACCATGAGCGGGGCTATAGATCATTCCCTTTTTGATTAATTTTGACCTAACAGGAGCGAGACTTGTTATTTTGAAATTCAAGATATCCGCAATATCTCCACTTCTATGAGAGCCTGGACCGAGTTCAGCCATGGCTCTTAAAAAATTCTTCTCACTTGGAATTAGACGATCAAATCTAACGCGGAAAAAATTCTTATCAAGGCGTTGAATGACCATGCTTGAGGCTTCTTGAATGACTTTTAAGGTAATTGGACTTGATTTAGCATGATTCCATGATTGATAACCCCACTCTTGAAGAAAGTAGGGATATCCTTTTGTCATTGCATTTTATTCCTATTTATTCTTGTTTATACCTGAAATCAAGAATAAATGGGTATAAATTTCAAGGTTCCTTGCAGAAGAATAATGTTTTTCCTCGTAAAAACAAGCTTTTTTAGGCATAAATAAAGCAAAATTTAAGGCGCCGAATGACAAAAAAACCAGAATACAATGAAAGTTTCGGAAACGTCTTTGCCGATTTAGGGATATAGAGACGAAAAATCGATTTTAGGAGTTGGTGAAGCTCAAGTAAGGAATGAAAACTCAGTAATAAAACAACTAGCATTTCATATCGCGGTGTATAGTGCAATGCTTCCAGCAAATGTAATGGTCTACGCAGATAAACATCATGACGATTTTGAACCTTTACCAAAATGGCGAAAAAAGCCGAAGTGTAATACGTGTCGAGCGTTAGTGGGGTTACTTCGAGCGACGATTTTTGGACACCCTGAGGAGCTAGGGTCTCTGGGATTAATAGCTCTACAGATATTAAAAACCTTGCGTCAGGCAGCATAGAAACCTATAAACTATAGATCGACACTAAAGTGTCGATAAGAAAGCAGAGCTAAAGCTCTGACACTCCCAAAGACCTGCGGTCTCGTGAGAGGGGTTTTGCCGCTTTGGTAGTGGGTTTGCGAGGGATAACGTCCCTCGAAATGCCCAAAGCCGGAGTCGAACCTGCGACCTTCGCATTACGAATTATGCTGCGTCCAACTCATCACAATCAACTGCAATATATAACGATATTAAAATAAGCGACTTGGGATTAAATTGATTGTCGTGATGATTCTTACTTTATGGCCATTTTTTGTTTGTCACTGCACCAGCAGTCCACATGAAAATTAAGGCTGAAAAGCCTTTGTTTTTAGGAAAGTTTCGCAATGAAATTTTCTATAATTTGTCTCAATTCTGGATCTTTGCACGATTCCTTCCAGGTACTCAAAACATCATCAGCAATTGATGAAGGAGCATCTATTGCCCATTCTTTAAATTCAGATTCCGATTCATTCTCAAACTGATGAAGAGCAGAAATTAAACCCATGCAACAAGCCATCTCTTCCTCAAACATTTTAAGAGAATGATAACGCTTCATTTTTCCTATGTAAGGATCTATTGCTTCTTTTAACATTCCCCATGCTTCTTCTCCTGGCTCTATGTAACCATCGCGAGTGGATCCACTTCTTTCCCATAAGTCTTCTACATCTATGAAATCTAATTCTGCAAGAACATCGGCTGCGATATCTTCCATATCAATCTTCTGAACCTGTTCAAGAAATAGCTTTTCAATTTGCTTTGCAAGAGTCCGATTGTTTTCACTTAATAGTTTTAGAATTTTTAAAGCTTCGATTGGTTGTATGGTATCTATAATTTTTTGACTTTTACTGATTTTACATTTTGTCATTTTTTTCACTCTCGACTTTCATTTTTTTGCTCTTTGTCAATATATATCTTCTGATCGTTTTTGACTCAAATACCGCGTTTAATTTGAGGTCATTTCTTTTTCCGATTTTTTTTCTTGAGGGTTCTTCAATTACGTATACTGATTGAACAGACATGAGAAAAGGAGCATGATGATGTGCTAGAATTGCATGAGAAAGATATCCTTGAAGAGTAACTTTTTGGTTAATGTGACTTTCACAGAATTTTCTCATGTCGGTTTCTAATCCCAATTGAACTTCAGTCCGATTTGAAACGCTCATGATGTCAGTCATTGATAGGGCAGGTTCTAAAACGGGAGTTTTTGAGGCTAACTCGAATGATCATATTTCCGTGCTCATCAAAATATTGGACGGCATAGGGTTCTTTCGGCCCATAATTTGGTGGTCCTTCTTTTGCACTGACAAAAACCATATTTATTTGTCTCCTTATTATGATTGTATTTTGGCTATTTTATATGATTTTGTCACAAGCTGTGTCATGAGTTTGTCATAAGTTGCGACATGAATTTGTCACAAGTTAACTAAATAACGACGATCATTTGTGGCGCCTTCTACTTTTAAAAGTCCTAACTCAAGCAAATACTTTAATTCTCTCTGGAGAGTTCTTTTGCTTGTCTCAGGAAAAAGGAGCTGAAATTCTTTAATAGACAAACCATTTTGATCTAACGCCTTTTCAATAGCCTCTTTTTCTCTATTAGAAAGATTATGTTGTATGGTAAGAATATCTAGTTTCATCACTTGCTGCCCACGATTTTGCACTTCTTGCAACTGAGTCGCTAACCCATTAACAAAATATTCTAACCATGTTGTCATATCCATATTATTTTCGCGTACTGATTGAATCGCCTTATAGTAATTAGAACGATCCCTATCGTAATACTCGCTGATCGTAAAAAGTCGCTTAAAATCATAACCTGTTTTGTAAAGATAGAGTGTCGAAAGCAAACGAGCTGATCGACCATTACCATCTAAAAAAGGATGAATGTGAACGAGCTGAAATTGAGCTATCCCAGCAACAAGCACAGGGTTAATTTCTTCTTCCAATTTAAGCCACTCTACTAAATCTGACATCATGAGAGGGACTTGAAAGGCAGGGGGAGGCGTGTAAATAATTTCTTTCGTTTTGGAATTAGCCACATAATTTTGTATCCTTCTATATTCGCCAGGAGTTGCAGAATTCCCCCGAACACCTTCAACAAGCCTTTTATGAATTTCTCGAATTAGTCCTTCTCTTATTGGTTCCCCGCTGCCTAAATAATCTGCAACCAAATCAAAAGCTTTTTTATAATTCAAAAGCTCTCGAACATCTTCGGGATCTGCATTCTCTATTTTATGACCTGTCAAAAGCTGTTCAGATTGATCTAGAGTTAAGTGAGTACCTTCGATGTGGGTCGTGTAGTGAGCCTCTAAAATTAAAGTCTTAGCCTGCATCTTTGCAATCCACTCGTCAGATAGCCGTGCAGCTTCTAAAAATCCGCGTGTACGCTCTATTTTTACAAGAGCAGCTGTGATGTTGTTAGTGATATTGAATTTGGGAAGAAATGGCATAGCTCTCAACTTGTGACGATTTTCAGTCAGATTTTGTCACAACTACTTGGAATTTGTCAAGTTTTTAGAATACGAATGCCACACACCTCTATACTGACAGCAAAGAACAGTACTTAACCGACTTATTCTTTGAGAGTTCATATGCTAGCATTGCTGTTGCTTTTTGTCCATTACAGACTATTTTTGAGGATTGCTGTGAAAAAAATGTGTAAAGTTCAAACGGTCCTCTTAAGGAATTCTGATATCCATCAGAAAATAATCTGGCAAAATCTGGCCGAGTCTGGCAGAATCTGGAAAAACAACAAGGACAAGAGGACCAATGGCAGATCTCAAAGATATACTGATCAAATAGCTGCGAATGTTCGTGCGATTCTGGATAGTGGTTCTCGGCAATGCTTCAATGGATATATTAGATTTAAAATTGTTGGATGTATCCAGCATGTTTGAAAATGACATTTCTCCCAGTTGGGTGGCAACATCTTTCGTAAAATTTAATAAGCTCTGATCTTATTGTAAGGTGGCTGGAAGATCTCCGTCAGTCTCATCAGCAAGGAAAGTTTAATCTAAAGGAGTTAAAATTTTAAATTTATAAAGATTGATTTGACGATTTAATTCGCCAATTTGATTCATTACTTCCTTGAAATCAGATTGATTTAACTTATTACTTGTTAGAGCTAATTCAAAACGTTTTTTCTTCTCCGAAAGCTCTTCAATTGTCTTTAGAAAAAAAACTCTTGTATCTCTTACGTCGATTTTCTTTTTAGAATTTAATCGAAGTTTCTCAATATTCCATCCAGCAACACAAGTCCTTGGAATCCATTCTGATCTTGTACAGTCAAAATGAGTATCGTAGTCATGGTCACAAGGGTTTAAAATATATTCATAGAATAACTTTTGAATCCAACTAGCCCAATAATTACCCTTGAGTATATTGCAATCGGCGCAGGAATAAAATAAATTGGAATATTCGCAACATTTTCTAGGAAATACACTTTTAGGCAGGTAATGATCTATATGAAATTTTTTACTACCACCATCTTCGGCTTCATGTACATCGCAATAAGCACAACGATGATCAAATTCTAATCTTAAATATTTTTTGTATGAGCTATATTCACTATAGACTGGGGGATTTTGTGTTCGTTTTTTTAGTACCATAGAAAGAAAAATCAGCCTTTAATTCGATGAAGTAGAGCATCCGCATCTGACATTATTTTTTTTGTATGAGCAATCATATTCTCACGTTCATCTTTCTGCATGGAGATCAATTGATTTTCAAGCAGGTCAATTTGTTTATCAATAAGTCTAATTTCAGCGATTTTTGATTTCCTAAATGACAAAAACCAGCAATCATAAATTTGTGCTCTTCTTTCTAAAAGACCATTTCTCGTCAATAAGATGCTTTCTTTTTCAGAAAAAAGAGGCAAGGTTGTTGGAATTATGTCTGATCGGTATTCTGTTTTTTTTTCTGCACTCAAGTCATATACATCACTACGCAAATAACGTTGAGGTACTGTTAAAACAAATGAGGTAGCGTTTTGAGGTACATCAAAACTATCAAAACTTATCATTCTTTATCCTTAATAGCGCGCGCGTCTTATCTTGTAATAAGTCTTCAAATATCCTTTTCAAAAACTCATGGCAATCGGCAGCCTTCTTTAAAAGAGTTTTTGGATCATTCGTCAATTCATTTAGAGTAAAGGCATCTATGTCTAATATGAATGCAAAACCTGATTCATTCGGTTTTAGCAGATCTGAAGCAAATCTTACCTGTGCATTAATTTTTGTTTCATTAAAAGTTGCTTGTTTAAGTAGATTTATATTAAATCCTGCAGACCCTTGTAGAGTAGGTGATAATGCTAAATTAATACGGAAATAATCAGGAATTATCACATTAGTGTGAGGTATCACAAAACGATTTATACATCGAAATCCGACCTTTTTTGCTATAAGAGGATTAACGCATTCAAAATAGGATTTAAGCAACAAATTTACCATTGGAACGAAGTTTTCCCAACCTGTATAGGCTGTGTCATTCGCTGCTATAATTTCAGGTCCAAATTGCAAACATCTTGTACGTGCTTCATTCCAAGCTTGCACCACAGGTATATTTTTTAACTCCTCTTTATTCAGAGGACGAGTACCGATAACATTAACATTATTTTTTTGGGGGAAGTCATGGGCTATTTTTTCAAAAAACAAGCCAGGAAGCGTGACATCATCAACTACATCGGTCGCAAAGTTGGCTTCAAAAATAGCTTCTTGCAAAGGAGCTTTTTCATAAATGTATCTTTGATAGATCTCTTGTCCCTGTCCCATATTCACCTCTTCCATTACAAAATAGCTCATTCGTCTCTCAAAATTCAACCTTAATCGTTGATTGACATCTCAGATAAGGGTCTTTTAATGGTAATTATTCTGGCAGAAGGTCTTTAGGAGAGCACTGCAGGGCCTTTGCTATAGCAATTATATTTTCTAGAGCTATATTTCTTTCACCTCTTTCGACTGATCCAACATAGGTGGGATGCAAGTCTGCTTTTTCTGCAAACTCTTCTTGAGTGATGCCGATTTCAAACAGATATCAGATTTCGTAAAATAAGAAGCAATGAGCGTATATATTCATACAATCCGGTAAGAACCAGCCGCTTTACCAGTGATAATAGAGCTAAAGGGCATAAAACGCTATTGGATTTTACCGGATTTTATTGGTAAAATGTTTTCTCATTGCACCGCCGTTGCACCGCGGAATAGTTTATAAGTTAAGACAATTTTAGGTCTTTCGCTTATGTCTTGTACGTAATCAGGCCTAGAAAAAGACATATCTGAGGGATGAAGCTCATCTAAAATCCACTCAAAAGGGATTTGGATAAACCCCAGATGCTTGGGTTTTCAGCGTTTTCTACGATATCTTTTTTACATTCATCAAGTACTTCACACCAGGGTTTCGTGTTATTAAAAATCCCGATTTCTTCTCCCCACAAAAAGATCATTTTTAGGATGCGAGGCAATTGCTTAAATGCTTCCTTCGGAGCAATTAGTTTACGTGGAATAAGATAGCAACACACATCGTCGACCTCTGATTCAGTCCAAGTTCCTGGTGTTTTTTGGTGATAATTGTAGGCCAAGTCAGCGAACATGCTGACAAGATAAAGATACTATTTATGGCGTTTTGGCCCCATATGAACTCTTGAGAAATTCTGCCTGAATCGCTTTGCCCCAGTCATATACGAGGCTGCTCATCTCATCGCTGTATTCCCCCGTCTCTTTAAAGAATAACGTTTTAAATTCCATTAGTGATCGTGTCATAGGTACTCCATTGTTGTTATGTCCAGAGATGTTCACGAATTTTAATGAGCCTGATTAACATTTCTGTATCTTCATTTTCCTGTTCCAATTCCATTTTATGGCAAACTTCAAGAATTTGGCGGGCGTGTGCTTTTTCATCTTCTGTCTCATCCTCTTCCAAAACAGGCAATGTTAAATCAAAACCCTGAACTTCGGCTTTCTGTCGTCTCTTGTCGCAGTAAGCACTCCAGCCACTCGCTTCCATTGGGTCTTGGCGTATGGGACGTACTTCTTTCCACCACTTATAAAGAACAATCGTTTCTTGAGCCGCTAAAGCCTGATTTGTGAACTTTCCAAAATCTGGATCGTTTGGATCAACCCAGTCCTCATTATGACGTAAACTGGCAGCCCAATTAAGATATTCCATCCCCGATTCAGGATTGCGGTAGGCACTGAAACACAAGATAGTGCGATACCAAGGAGCTTTATATTTTTTATACGCCTCATCGGAACAAGCCATGTGAAACCATGCTAGTTCAATCTCTACAAAATCTACCAATGAGTCAAAAATAGAATAGAGAAGCCGCGTCTCAAATTCGTGCCATTGTCCTTTCTTGAGGTTGGAAGTGAGCGCGTGGGTTTTGGAAATCCATCGATTATCGATATAATGCCGAGCATCCTGCAGTCGGTTTCTCGGCCAGTTAATGATCTTTTGCAGGTAATCCAAACCTTCTTCTGCAAGCCAATATCGCATTCTTTTCTTTTTTGCAATATTTTCCCAAGCTCGCCACTCTTTTTCAGTTCCGGCGGGGATCTTGGGTGTTCCTCGAACCCAATCAGCAAATCTTGTGCATGACCAATAATTTGACCCCATACCTTATACCACCAAAATACCTTAATCTTCTTGTAAGGGGCTGCGCTGCCGACGTAAAATAAAAAATATGATAACAGGAATTAATAATAGCCAACCTCCTGTGGTTACCATAAGCAATAAGAACATGAAAAACACAATAACCGCCAAGTGCAAAAAATGAATGGTACTAGAGATAAAGTTTTTTATTCCTTTAGTGGCTTTCTTAAATACAGTTGGTGGAGGTGTGTTTTCAAATATCTTTTGAGCTTCTTGGTAAGATTCTTTTGCATAGACGACTCTATCGTGCATATTGGAGTGTTTAGCATTTGGAATGTGATGATAATAGGTAATGATATCATCACTAAGTACAGCGCTCTCCATGCTTCCATCGTAGTAAGGCACGTCTCCAACAAAATATTTTTCATTTCTAAAAAGCATACGCAACTTCAATCGGCGTGCTGGAAATGGATATTCCTCTAGATAGGGTCTAAGTGCTTCACTATCGTTGAGAGTATTAAGTAAATCTTCAGCTACTAGCAAAATGAGTTCTCTGGCTTCTCGGTTGTCGGCGGAATGAAGGTATGTGCATTTAGTTCGAATTTCCAAGATGTTGGGTGTAGGTTTTCCACCTACCATCCATCCGCTGGAACGAAAGCGCAAGCCATATTTTTTTTTCATCTCTGTTTTAAAAGAAGCTAGAATTTGAATTAGTTCATCTTCAAAACCCGCAGTCTGGTGAATAGCCGGATTTGTGATGGCTGTTGCAGCGTGAAGTTTGGTAGCATCTTCAAAAGAGTCTTCAATGCGAGTATAGACCGAATTATCATGAGTTGAAAAGTCGCCAAATGGGTCTGTTGAGGTATATTGAAAATATAAATTTTTAACACTATTTGTATCTTCCTTGGTGTGATAGGAGTAAACGCTATCGATGCTACCATCGTCATAACCCCAATTGTGTAAATCGGCAAATTGAATATTCACTCCCATGGTATCAGGAGTTAAAGACAATTTGTTAAGATAGGAAAGCATTATTGGATCTTCCCTAATTGCTAGGGAAAGTTTGTGTATTAGAACTAATACAAGAGTTCTCGCCTCCTCAAGTGTCGCTCGACGATAAGCATAGAACTCGGGTTGATCGTTAGAAAAATTATGTACAAAACCACCCTCTACCCACTTTAGATTGAATTCGCTTTCCATTTGCTTTCCAAAAGCTCTTTGAAATTCCTTGATATGGTTTTTGTATTGTGTTTCAGCGAGCTCTTCATATGTGTCAAATTGACTTTCTTCACAACAAGCAGGACAAAAGCTTGTTATCAACACAATGACAACAAGAACAATCCTTTTAGAAAATGTAGCTATATGCTTGGTGATATCCATTAAGGGATCGCTTTTTGATATTTTTTTATGACTTGTTGAATCACTTTTTGATAACACTCGCTGTCTAATCTATGCTTGAATTTAGAGTCTGAATCAGGATCTAAGATTGTCAGATTGCTAATTTTAGAAAATTCATTTTCATAATGTGTTGTACGTTGCTTAATATAATGTTCCATCACTTTCAGATTATTGGAATCTAGATGGAAAATAGCATCTTTGAATGCCAATCGGGCTATTATTTTTTCGTCATTTAATCCTTCTTTATACCCGTAGTAACGTTCTAGGGCGAGTAACTGAAGATTTGGAGAACTACAACGACACACAAAATCAGCAGCGCTAGCATAGTTGTGAGAGTTAATCATGTTCATTTTGGCAAGAGCGGCAGTCGCATTGTCGTTTTCTTGACCGTAAAGGGCTAGATCTAAGCCTGTATTTGAGCGAGCTTCATCATGCGCCTTAAGAAGAAGAGATCCCGAACCGCAAGTGGGGTCATAAATCGTTTGATCTGCACTTTTCGCTGAATTAACTCCAATGACTTAGTTGACAGTGTGTTTAGTCGGGTCATGTTATTTGTGGTGATTTTTTGCAGTTGAGTGTGCCATCCTTGTGCCATGCATTAAATCATGTCCCAATTTAAAAGTTAATCTAAATTAATTTATTGTCATTCGCCTAATGTATCCAAGAAGGATTAGCATTATTTGAGATCATTAGAAACATGCTTCCACGATATTCTGAATTATTTTCATCCAACTAATAGGAAAAAATCGATAAGTTTGTATTCTCGGCCTCCAGGAAGTTGCACCATATATTTATTGCGTTTATTGCGAATAATGCTATAATTATGTCATGATGAACAAGGAGGGGAGTATGACTGCTTTACAAGAAACCAAGCCAATGATTCCAAAAAAACATGATATTGACTTGGCGTTAAAATCAAGTAAAGAGTTGGCAGCGCTTTTACCCAAAAAAGAGACGGATTTTCACATTTTCGTCAAATCCGACCATCATGAAAAGCAAATCGCCCTCCCTTTCTCTGCCGTCAAGATGTTATTAGATATTTTAACCCAGATGGCCGAAGGAAATGCAATCACTCTCATACCGATCCATGCGGAATTGACAACTCAAGAGGCGGCCAACCTGCTGAATGTCTCAAGACCATATATCATTAAGCTGCTCGATAATAACGAAATTCCCTTCCACAAAGTAGGAACTCACAGGCGCATTCTTTTTGCTGATTTATTGGCATTTAAAGAAAAAGTCCAAAAGGAAAGCCAAAAAGCATTGGATGAACTTACCAAGCAAGCTCAAGAACTGGACTTGGGGTATTAATGCAAACCCAATTCACAGTCGTCTTTGATGCTTCCGTACTCTACAATGCCCCTGTAAGAGACTTATTGCTTCAGCTAGCATCGCAAGGACTTTTCCGCGCAAGATGGTCAGCAAGAATTCAAGAAGAGTGGATGAGGAATCTCCTTGAGAAAAGACCTGATCTTAAACGAGAGCAGCTTGAACGCACCTGTGAAATGATGAACAAAACCGTTTTAAATTGCTTGGTAGAAGACTATGAAGAGCTAGCCGCCGGCATCACTCTTCCTGATCCAGATGATGCCCATGTTCTTGCTGCAGCCTTGAAATCACAAGCACAAGTCATCGTCACTTACAACCTCAAAGATTTCCCGCAAAGTACCCTGACCAAATATCAAATCGAAGTCCTACATCCTGATACTTTTCTACGTAGCCAACTGGACCTATATCCTCCGTCCTTTCTTTCTTGTATAAAGGCAGTTCGAGCCAGATTGAGAAAACCACCAAAAACAGCTCAGGAATATCTCTTCACTCTATTTCAGCATCTCCCTCAAACAGTCAATATCTTGAGAAAATACATTGATCTAATCTAGGATATGTCATCAGGTCTATTTTTTTTCAGATTCCGATTATGAATATAACAAGAAACGAAATTTTTATAACTATTTCTTTTATGATTACACTTCTTAATATAGGTCTATTGGCTCCTCAAATTTCGAAGAATTCTCAATTGTCGAAGGACTCCCAGTCTTCTGAATAGAATCTCAAGTTTTTCAAAAGACACTTCAGTGTTTATGTTAGTTAACAAATCTTAATTTTAAAATTTCAATACCAAATAGGATTTCATTTAAATCTTTAATTTTATTTTCGGTAGATTCTAATTTTTTTAACCATCGTTGAATCTCAACTTTATTTTCTCTATCATTTAAATTGCTTTTGTATTTTATTAACTTCGATTCACTACGCAACGCCCATTCTTCATGCCAGGCTGTGCAAATGGGGCGCTGTTCTTTGTTCTGCATTTGGCCCCACAAAGCTTAACTCCTTTAATTGGCATATGTTTACCCTAATTAATTTGATCTGGGATTGCTATGTGCTTATGGGGATTGCCTTGAGCGTTATATTGTAATTCACCGTAATATTTTGCACGCTACCATTGCGTTTTTTTCTGTAATTTCTGTATGGCCTCCATACTAAATCCAAGCATCTTTAAACCCAAATATTGGTCTGCAATATTTCCACTAGCAAGCTTACGCATTCCTAGCGTGTGAGAAACAATTATCTGTGCAGCAATAATAGCCTATAGAACATCATCAGGCATAATTCCATGCATAAAAGCGCAAATGTCTTCAATATCTTCGTTTGTGATTGGTCTCTGTCTTGTGAAAACACAAAGGTGATCCTTTGCACATTGCTGTGAAAAAAATGTGAAAAGTAGAGCTTAAAAAGGAAACACAACCAAACTATTCAGTCTAGATGGGTTGTGGGCATGCCTAAAACAGGAGTCGAACCTGCGACCTTCGCATTACGAATGCGCCCTATCCGGACAATGTCACCTCATCTTGCAGTAGCTGACACGAGAGCAAGATAACCCATCTTTTCTTTACAGTCTACCGCCATTTGAGGTGGCTTCCATTGTTTTGTTGTCCGTATTTGGTCCACCGTTGGTCCATGAGCCTTGAATTTTCGAATGAATGCTAAAAGATAGCAATTGCATTTAAAATGCTTTCTCTTTAATCTCGGTCTTTGAAAAAGAAAAATGGGAGTCCTCTTGAACTTAAGAGAATATCTGTTTAGGAAGAGAATTACGCAAATTGACTTCGCGAGAAGATTGGGGATTTCACGAGGACACCTCGGTCAAATCTTACATGGCTCTAAGCATCCAAGTCGTAAACTTGCAAAGAAAATTGAAGAAGAAACTGAAGGGAAAGTAACTGCTATAGAACTTATATTCCCAGAAACCAACAAACTTCAGGAAGAAATATGACAAAAGAAATCGATACTCCTCATCATATGATAGTTTTTAAAAGTAAAAATATCCGAAGGGTGCTGCACAATAATGAATGGTGGTTCGTTGTTAAAGATATCGTTGAAGCCTTAATTGATACATCTAATTCTACCGACTATATAAAAAAAATGAGGTTACGTGATCCCACTCTTTCTGAAGGGTGGGGACAAATTGTCACCCCCCTTTCCATTGAAACATTGGGTGGTAAGCAAAATTTGAATTGTGCCACTACGGAAGGTATTTTTCGAATTATTCAATCTATCCCTTCTCCGAAAGCTGAACCTTTTAAAAGATGGTTAGCTAAAGTGGGCTATGAACGTATTCAAGAAATCGAAGATCCGGAGCTTGCCTCTAAAAGAATGCGAGCCACCTATAAGGCCAAAGGATATCCAGATGATTGGATTGAGAAACGGATGCGTGGAATTGCAATCCGAGAAACATTGACAAATGAATGGGAGCAAAGGAGGGTTAAGGAACAACGAGAATATGCAATACTAACGGCCGAGATTTCGGAAGCTACTTTTGGACTTAAACCATCTGAGCACAAAAAGTTAAAAAGCCTCAAGAAAGAAAATCTTCGCGATCACATGACTGATTTGGAACTGATTTTTACTATGCTTGGCGAAGCTTCTACAACAGAAATCGCCATTCAGCAAGATGCTCAAGGCTTCCAAGAAAATAAGGATGCTGCACAAGCCGGTGGGAAAATTGCAGGCAATGCAAGAAAAGAACTTGAGACAAAAAGTGGTAGGAGTGTTGTTAGCTCATCAAATTTCCTATCACACCAAATAGATTTGGAGACTTCAAAAATCACTTCTATAGAATCGAAAGACAATGAAGATTAACTGATGCGATCTTTTTACTCATGAGCGAAAGAAATTTAGGAAAAACATGTATAAATTTGCTTATAAATTTAATGAAGAAGTTATTTTTTATTTTGATGCATGTGGAAATAAGTACGTCGCCTCTGGAGGCAATTTAGCATGGCGAATCAAAAATCCTGGATTGGTAAACAGTCATAGCCATTTTGCTAGAGCTAATGCTTCGATAGGAAGTTGTGGTCGTTATGCAATTTTTGCCCATCCGCAAGAAGGGCGAAAGGCATTAATAGCTTGGTTAAAGTCCAAAAAATATTCTAATTCTACACTACAAGCTATTGGGGAGCATTATCAACCTAAAACCTCCGATGCATTTGCTAACCAGCTTTCTTCCTTAGCTAAAATATCCCTCGAAACCAAGGTAAAATCTCTCAACAATTCTGAATTTGATCGACTTCTTATGGCTATTGAAAAGCTTTGTGATTACGTTTCTACTGGTACTGAGACATTTTCATTACTGCCAAAAATTACTGCTAAATTTGAGAATGGAAAAGATTTAGAAGACACTTATTTGGTCGGCGATAGCATAGTTCTATCCAAAGATGAAGCGACAAAATGGATTTTATCACATCGTTTGGATGCCGTAATTGTTCATGAAAAAAATGGGGGAATACATCTGCGTTCCAGGCCTAATCATTGCATTTGGAACATAAAAATGCATGAGACGATATTGCCGCCATTAGAGGGGCAAATTGACACGCTTATTAGGGTCATAGGAAAGGAGGTGGATCATCAATGCATTTGGGGCTTTATTAACGGCGTAAGTAATACTCAAGATAAAGCTTTAGCCTCGGCGGAATTAATATCAAAGGCAACGAAAACGGAAATGGTTCTTTCCATGCCAAATGATACTGCGTTTTTGGGTTTGAAAGATGGCGCGGCATGTATTCTTTTAAAACTTGGTATTGATACACCCATTGTCCAATGGGCAGCAAAATTTTTCCGATATCTCCTTAAAAAATCTGATGATAGCGCTTTCCATCCCCCTGTCGTTGTATTTGCGCATAGCCAAGGAGCCATTATTAGTGAACATGCTCTTGAATTGCTCAAGACTAGTGAAAAAAATAGAATTCGCATTTTTACATTTGGCGGAGGTTCATTTATTGCGCCAGGCAAGTGTCATCCCGATTCCCACAATTACGCTAGTGCAGCCGATTTAGTTTGCAGTTTGGGATCTCCTAATCTTCGATTTTTGGCCATGCAAATCTATCTTGGTAATAAAGAAGGGAAGAGCCAAGAACAAGTGATTTATCAGTTAGCTTTCCAAGATACAATGCTGCATCTTGATTCCACAAATCTTAAAGTATTCGAAACATACTTGAAGCAACGAATTAACAACTATAATCAAGAAGCCTTACCCCTTGCAAATGTCACAATCCTTGATCCAGATATTGACTGTAAATGGAAACATGAATTCAAAAGTCACTGTTATCAAAAGGAGGTCCAAAAGATTATTGATAAATACAAAAGTTCTAGTGAGTCCAGGAGGTCTTAACCATGGAGACAGAAAATGAAAGTACTGATCTTCAAACAATTGAAATTTCACCAGAACAGAAAAAAGCAAGACGCTTTGTTACAATTTGGACATGCTTATATATTATTTTATTTCCTTTTGTTTTTTGGATGAGTCTTTGGAGTATTTTGGTATTTGACAACCCAAGCATGACAGTACCCATAGGCATTTCAATTATATGCGCGTTTCTCTGTGTTCCTTTTTCAATGTTAGTTAGCATTTGGAAGATGTGGTCGAAATATTTTCACGAACAGTACGATAAGATTTACTGGTTTTGTGCACTGCCGCTTTTTACACTTTTCTTTGCTATTTGTGTTAATGTAGTTCTACAGCTCTTTGGAAGTAATTTATGAATGTGATTATCAGAAAAGCAGAACTGAAGGATGCTGCAAACATAGTCAAAGCTGAGCAGGAAATCGCTCAAGAACCTGGCTTCTTCTGCTCCCAGCCATCCGAACTAAGCGCGCAGAATGTAAAGGATACTATCGAATCTTCCAATGGCATCTATTTTGTAGCCGAGTGCAACGGCTCTATCACAGGCCATGCATTTTTAGAAATCCTTCCTCTGCAATCCCTTAAACATATCGCCCAGCTAAATATCGCTGTCCATAAAGGATTTCAAAACCGCGGAATTGGAACCCAGCTTATGCATAGAATCATCGAATGGGCGATAGAATCGGAATCCATCGAAAAGATTGAATTGAATGTCAGAGCTTCAAATACCCAGGCCATCGCTCTCTATAAAAAAATGGGTTTTTTAGAAGAAGGCTGTTTGAAACGCCGTGTCAAAACAAGCAATGGATATCTCGACGATATTTTGATGGCTTTGCACGTCAAAGGTGCTTTGCCAGATCGGAAAATCAGCAGAACAGGCGTATACGGAGTCGCAAGAGAAAACGGAAAGATTCTGCTGGTTATCCAGAAATCAGGACCTTTCGCGGGGCTTTTCGATCTTCCAGGAGGAGGGATTGAATTCGGAGAAGACCCGGTTCATGCACTGCACAGAGAATTTACCGAAGAAACCGGAATGGATTTCAGATTGATGAACCAAATTGACAATTTCTCGGCAGTAACCCGCGTGCCAGCCCTACACGGAAAACCAGGATATGAGTTCCATCAAATAGGCCTGATTTATTCTGTTAAAGGTCTTCATGATTTGGAAGAAAACCAAAAAGGCTGTTTGAAGTGCGATGGGTGGAAATTCGAACGCTTAAGAAAGATGCTGTCTCGCCATTTGTCTGGGCAATAATCCAAACTGATTCGCCATAAATCGGAGAAAATGCATGTATAAAGTGATCGTCGATCATAATCCTAGCCAGTCCGACAACGAAGTCGTAAAAGAAGGTTTGATTAGGTCTTATGAAGCTCAATTTGGCGAACGAGATAAGGAATTCTCTGTCTTCTTAAAAAACGACTCGGAAAAAGTTCTCGGGGGCGTCCAGGCAATGTTTGATTCAGAAGCGATCTATATTGAAGCATTGTGGATTGAGGAAAATTTCAGAAAACAAGGGTATGGCAAAAAACTGTTAGCTGCTGCGGAAAAAGAAGCCATTGAGAATGGCTGCAAATTTTCTTTAGTTGACACTTGGGATTTTCAAGCAGAAGAATTTTATTTAAGGAACGGCTATGAAAAAGTAGGGGAGCTCAAGAATTATTGGCACGGCCATTCAAAACTATTCCTTAGAAAAAGATTACACTCGTCAGAATTTCATTTTTCGCCTGCTGAATCATTCCAAATTCCTTTAATACATAAATG
>Ga0206862_1060_pt1 | contig 27066 bp, 22 predicted proteins | sample Alteio_BWOrgCont_43_FD_152625 | JGI IMG/M metagenome (GOLD analysis project Ga0206862, IMG submission 152625) | Enriched cells from forest soil in Barre Woods Harvard Forest LTER site, Petersham, Massachusetts, United States -... | ecosystem: Environmental > Terrestrial > Soil > Temperate forest >... | reverse complement strand
GCCCAGGCGCATAGGCAACCGCCGCCCACCCACTTTGCGTAAAATGATCGGGACCGCCATGTCGCGCATGCCGCATAGTGGGTGGGCGGCGGTTGCCTATGCGCCTGGGCTTGGAGCAAGCTTGGCGCCTTTCAAGGACAAAGCCTATAAGATCGGACCTGCCCTTGGCGCGATGCAGAGCGTCGACGATCTCTATCGCGCGCTTGTCGCGGAATGGGGCATCGGCTCGACCCCGGCTCTTGGCGATGCGCGCTTGCCGACCCGGCTCGATGCGGTGGCCGGCTCGAACAAGCTCGCCCAGCCCGAGCATCGCATGATGTTGCTTGATGGTCTCACCTATTTGCCTGACGACATACTCGCAAAGGTTGATCGCGCGGCGATGGCAGTCAGCCTCGAAGCCCGCGTTCCCATGCTCGATCATCGTGTCGCCGAAGTCGCCTGGCGGCTGCCGATGTCGATGAAAATTCGCGATGGCCGCGGCAAATGGGCGCTGAGGCAGATACTGTACAAGCATGTTCCCAAGGGACTTGTCGAGCGGCCTAAGGCTGGGTTCGCTGTCCCCATCGGGCAGTGGCTGCGCGGACCGTTGCGCGATTGGGGTGAATCGCTGCTTTCCGAAACTCGTTTGAAGAGCGAGGGATACCTTGACAGCGGCGAAGTGCTTAATCTTTGGCGGGATCATTGCGCCGGCCATCACGATTACGCCCATCGGCTGTGGAACCTGCTGAGTTTTCAGGCTTGGCTTTCTTCCCAGAGCTTGGCGGCGTAACTTAGAGACGCCTCCACAAACTAGAGGGAAGCATGCGTTCCGTGCGGGGCAGCTTTACATTGTCGCTTGACTGCGAAGGTCTGTGGGGAATTGCTGATAATCGGACGATCCTTTCCAAGGGTCTTATCAATGACGAGTCCTTGAAAAGGGCTTACGATTACCTCCTTTTCGTGCTAGGAAAATATTCGATCAATGCTACCGCTGCTTTCGTTTCTGCGTTTGCCGTCGATCGCGGCGCATTGTACGATCAGATTGAGCTGATTGAGCGCCTGGCAGAGCTTAACCCGACCTGGTTCAGTTCGATATTGGCTGCATTAAAAAGTGGCAAGTTGAATGGCTGGAGCGGATCGGCCTTCTACCGGCTGACGTCAGCGGCCGGTATGGAGATCGGCTGGCACGGAGCCAGCCATTTGCCTCTTTCCGAACAAACGTCTGAGCAATCGGTGGCGATAGAAATCGAACTCGCATCGCGGTTGTCCGCCTCGCTGGGACAACGGCCTAGGACGGTTGTCTTTCCGCGCAACCAGGTTGGTCACCTACCCTTGCTTCGAAGCATAGGATTTGAAAACTATCGAGACGGCTTGGCGAACGACGGGATAGATAAGGTGCGAAATCTATTAGCGGAATTCAATATAAACGCTGGTTGTAAGGCCCACGCTCTTAAGATTGAAAATGGCTGGGGCGTCTGCTCAGCTGGTAATTTTCTCAATTGGCCTTCAGGTGTTCGTCGTCTTGTTCCTGTTGCCATAACGATCAAACGCTGGAAGTCAATGCTGCGGGCGGCTGCGGAGCATGGCGGGCACGTGCATATGTGGTTTCATCCTCATAATTTCATCACCGCGCCGCAGATGAAAATCTCGTTTGAGGAAATCGCACGCTTTGCCGGAGACTTGGTAAGAAATAATGATCTGATCAATTTGACGATCGGTGAGCACGCAGCTCTTGCCAGAGACTCGCAATGAGTATCAATTGCTCGACCAGTACGTTCGAGATTGGTCAGCTCACTTCGTTATTTAAGCTGTTTTCTGAACATTTTGAACCCCACGACAAAGTACTTAGCAAGACATATTCAGAATGGCTCTACTTGAACAATCCATTTGGACCAGCGAAAATTGTCACCGCCACGGAAAAGGAAGATGGACCTTGGTTGGGGTTCTTGGCGATGGTCCCAGTATATCTCGCACGACGGGATGAGATCAGAACCGGCTATTTCGTGGCCAACGTTCTTGTTCAGCGAAAACAACGCGGCAAAAATATTTTTGGAATGATGATAGAGAAGGCGATGGAGTATGTTAAGACTGAGCGCGCAATATTAATGGGGCATCCGAATTCGATGGCGTACGGTGCCTGGCAGCGTGCGGCCATGCGTTTTCAGCCACCACTGAAATCGTATTTCGTGAGTCCAAAGATTATCCAGTGGACAACCGCCGTTCATAGGGTTCGACAAGTCAGCGGATTTGAGCCATTTATTAACGTACTCAATGAACAAGGACGTAAATCGCCAGAATGGCAAGTCGTTTTATCCGCAGATTATCTGGAATGGCGGTACTTACGACATCCGACAAACCGCTATTCTTTGCGGGCAATAAACGTCAAGAAAGATCCTGTGGGATTTATCGTTGTCAAGAAGATTCATGCTAGCCTGAATATGCTGATCGATCAATTCACGCTAAATGGTTACATGGAGGCGAGTTTGGGCGGCGCACCCTGGTTCACGGTGGCGTTCCTGCCGGAAGCTCTTACGCGGGGTTGCCGCAGGCTTTGGGCCGTGCCAACCAGAAAGGCGCTTTCTTTTTTCTGCACGGATTACGAGAAACCAATTGGAGGGTCCGAGGTCATGCGTCTTGGGTTGTCCGCGAGCGATTTTTGAACATGATCAAGGTTTGCGGATTGACCCTGTACGGCACTCAAGCTGCGAGTACCCGTTACAGATTGGGGCAATACGTTCCGGGACTTAAGGCAGACGGAATTGACCTGCATATCACGCCTCTGTTGGGAGACGAGTATGTTAGATGTGCTTTTACCGGGGAAACATATAGCATCAAAAAACTGCTCATTGATTACGCGAGCCGACTCGCGAGTCTTATGAAACAATGGAGGTATGACTTAGCGATCGTTCACGTCGAGTTGTTTCCATTGTTGCCCGGCGGCATTGAGTCTCGGTTGTTGCGCATTCCGTATATTTACGATTTCGACGATGCATTCTTTTTGAAATATCATCAGGAGCGGTTCCGGCGGGTGTCTTTTTTTCTAAAAGACAAATTCGCGCCAGTACTTTCGCGCGCGGCGGCGGTCCTAGCGGGTAATCACTATCTCGCCGACTATGCGAACCGATTGAACCACGCAACGACTCTCCTGCCCACGGTGGTTGATACGGATCGCTACGTGCATCTGCGCCGAGAGCTGGATGATATATTCACCGTTGGGTGGATTGGATCGCCTTCGACATCGGTTTACTTGAGCGCATTGGCTTTGCCTCTGGCGCAATTGGGTCGCGAAGGGCCGGTTCGCTTCATTGTTGTCGGAGGGCATTGCGAACCGATTGAAGGTGTCGAGGTTGTGAACCTGCCGTGGGAAGAAGCCACTGAGGTGCGCCTCATCAATAAGTTCGATGTCGGCGTCATGCCTTTGTTCGACGACGAATGGGCGCGTGGCAAATGCGCACTGAAACTGATCCAATATATGGCTTGCGGCGTTCCAGTAATTGCATCGCCGGTCGGCGCAAATCTCCACGTTATCAACGGTTCATGCGGCCTGTTGGCCAGCGATTCCGACGCTTGGCTCGTAGGACTGCGCCGGATGAGAGATGACAGAGCGCTGCGGCGCAATATGGGCGTTGCGGGACGCCAATGCGTCGAAGAATATTATTCACTTCGCACGGGTCTGCCTGTCATGACCAACGCCATCAAAACCGTGGCGGCAATGAGATAATGTCGGGGCACATTTTAGAACGATTCAAGGTCACATAAATCTTGTGAATAGAGCGAAGAGATGAGCAATATTGATCCCCAGACGGTATCGAGTTTTGGCGAAGAATGGTTGCGATTTGACCAATCGGGGATGTCTATAACAGAGGCGCAAAGAGCCTTCGAGAGCTATTTCGCTGTTTTCCCTTGGGCGGACTTGCGACCGGACGCCGAAGGATTCGACATGGGCTGCGGGAGCGGTCGTTGGGCGCGTTGGGTAGCGCCAAAAGTAGGGCGTTTGCACTGCATTGATCCGTCGATCGCGATCGACGTGGCGAGAAAGAACCTAGCCGATCTGAGCAATTTGTCCTTTGAGCGGGCCGGGGTCGACGACCATTCGTTACCGCCCTCTAGTCAGGATTTTGGATATTCGTTGGGCGTCTTGCATCACGTGCCGAATACAGCGCAGGCGATTCAATCCTGTGCGGAACTGCTGAAGCCCGGCGCGCCGTTGCTTTTGTATCTCTACTACGCCTTTGAGAATCGTCCGTGGTGGTTCCGCACTTTTTGGCGGCTGACCGATCTGGTGCGACGACTAATATGCCGCCTTCCCGCGTTATTGAAACATTTGGTCACCGATGCGATCGCGTTTCTTGTGTATTGGCCGCTGGCCACGCTAAGTCGCATAGCGGAACGATTGGGCGCAAATGTGAACAGTGTGCCGCTTTCCTCTTACCGCCATAGCAGCTTCTATACGATGCGTACGGATGCACGGGATCGTTTCGGAACGCCGCTTGAGCAGCGCTTCGACCGTGGTCAAATCTGCGACATGATGGAACGCGCAGGCTTGACGGATATTCGTTTCTCGGACGGTGAGCCATTCTGGTGTGTGGTGGGTTTTAGGTCGCCCTCATCGCCTAAATTGACGTCCGGGAATAGTTCGCATTGAAAATCATGTTCTTCGCCAATTCTGACTGGTATCTTTATAATTTTCGGCGTTCGCTTGCTGCGGCTTTAAAGGATGCCGGACACGAGGTGCTGCTCGTCTCTCCTCCCGGTCCCTATGGCGAAAAGCTTCGGGCTTGCGGTTTTCGCTGGATGCCCGCGCCGATGCGGCGCGAAAGCCTCAATCCTTTTCGCGAACTTGCTTTGCTCTTTTGGCTGTGGAGGCTGGTGTGGGCTGAAAAGCCTCAACTGGTGCATGGCTTTACGATCAAATGCGCGGTTTACGGGGGGCTTGCCGCCCGTTTGGCAGGCTTTGGACGGGTCAGCTCTGTCACTGGCATGGGCTATGTGTTCATCAGCGATGCGCCGAAAGCCAAACTGTTGCGGCCAGTGGTTCGCGCACTGATGCGCTTCGCGCTCGGCGGGGAGCGAGCGCGACTGATCCTGCAAAACCCCGATGATGTGCGCCTTTTTGACCAAAGGGCGATTTTGCCGCGCACGGAAACTCGTCTGATTCCAGGCTCCGGCGTGGACTGCACGCGGTTCTTGCCCCCGACATCCGGCGATGAACGAGCCGCCGGCCAACCGCTGCGCGTGGTGCTGGCCGCACGCATGCTTTGGGATAAAGGCGTCGACGAATTTGTTCACGCGGCGCGCCTATTGAAATCCGAGAAACGGAATTTGCAGTTCGTGCTCGCCGGGAACCCCGATCCCGGGAATCCGGCCTTCATCTCCGAAAAAACCTTGCTCGAATGGCAAGCGTCGGGACTGGTTGAATGGCTTGGCCATGTCGAAGACATGCCCGCTGTGTTCGCAGGCGCCGATATTGTGGTATTGCCAAGCTATCGCGAGGGCTTACCGAAGAGCTTGATCGAAGCTGCCGCATGCGCTCGACCGTTGATTACGACCGATGTCCCTGGGTGTCGAGAGGTGGTGACAGACGGAGTTGATGGACTGCTGGTTCCGGCGCGAGATGCAATCTCACTTGCACGCGCGATTGCTCGCCTGCAGGACGACCCGGCGCTCGCACGCCGCCTCGGTCAAGCCGCCAGGGCAAAGGCGTTGGCGAAATTCGACGAGCGAGTTGTGATTGCCCGCACTTTGGCCGTATATGACGAAGTCGCGGCATCCTAACGAGCAGCGCGGTGCGTGCGGCGGACGAAATATTTCTGTCGATGCCGGCCACTTAAAGCCCGGGCGCGTCGTCAATGGTGAACGCAGCCAATCAGGCGGTCTGCGAAAGAAGTCGCGGCGTAGCGAGATCGAGGCGGCGTTCGAGAAGCTTGCATCGATAGGCTCAGCTGGAAGCCGTGGGTGAATCGCGGCAAGAACGATGACTGGCGCAAAGGCGCTTTGCGAGGCGCTGGAGCGGGCGCGCGATGCTCGTCCGCCAATGAAGCCAACATGCCCCAATCCTGTGCATTGCGCGCTTGGCCCGGGGCATTGTAGACCCACGATCGCGTCAATCGCATCTGACGTCTCCGGCGTAGGCCAGGGTCCGAGCCATAGTTACACCACGCCACTGGACACTATCGCGTATTCAGCTTTAGAGTGATCCTGGCTTTGCGGGACCGAACCTCGCGTCCTTCCAGAGACAGCGCCTAACACCGAATTGCGTCCCTACGACCTTCGGTCCGTTGCAGGCCTCACAAAAAACTGAAGCGTTGGGGAGGGTCATTATACTGGGTCACCTGATCGGAAAGTTTCTAGAGTGCTCTCGATCGGATTGAAGTCCTGTGATTGGCAGGCCGCTATTAGCCAACTTGTCGGAGCTCGGGGCGTCATGGAGTTATCAAAGCCAATACGTAGTCTTTCGACCGCAGCTCGAATCTTTCGAGATGAAGGTTTCGAGGGCGTCCTTGATGTCCTTCGGAGAATGGCAAACGCGAAACAAAAAGAACGCGATCTGCGTGCGATATTGCAACAAGGAACACTTGCTGACCGATTTACGGAAATCGACAGAAGAAAGTACTGGTACTCGCCAACGAATAAAGAGTCTAGATCTGGAGAGGGGTCGACGCAAGCGTTCACGCGCCCATACGTTGATTGCCTTTCCTCTTTTCTTGATCAATTTAAGAGTAAACATCATGGCAGGATGATTTTCCTTGATGCGCCGTGCGGAGACTTCTCCTGGATTCAGCCAATTGCCATGCGAGACGACGTAGATTATATCGGGGCTGATATAGTGCCATCAATCGTTGTGGACAATAGGAAGAAGCATAAAAGCCACACTGTACAGTTTATCGAGCTTGATATTACCACAGACAGCTTTCCGGACGCGACATTTTGGCATTGTCGCGATTGTCTAATTCACCTCTCTTTCGCCAATATTGTGCGCAGTTTTGAAAACTTTGCCCAGTCGAAGATCGAATATGCGATGATAACTTGCGCCTACCTCTCGGACGATCAGAAGAACTGCGATATTGTTGATGGTGATTTTCGATCTCTTGACTTGCGTAAGCCTCCATTCAAACTGCCTCATCCAGTACACGTCATCCCAGACGCATACCTAAGAGGGCCGCGCTTTACACATGTCTACACTCGTGATCAGATCGCGGGGTCGTTAGCTTGACCGGCTCTTCACGCAACCGCACAACGGGCCTAGTCGATGTTCTCCAAATCATCAGGAGAACTGATCGTCGCGGGCTCGTCCGTTCGATCGCCGCCTCGGTCTTTGGCGCAATTATGGACGTCGGTGCATTGGGCGTCCTCGTTCCCTTCCTCACCGTGGCCACCAAACCGACCTTAATCGATACGCACTGGCTATTATCTCCCATACGCCAGCATCTAGGGATAAATTCCGGAGCAGCAGCTCTTATCGCGCTTTCATGCGTAACAATTATTGGGCTGTTCGTTCTAGCTGCCGGGCGTATTTGGGCGCGCCACAGGATCGTGCGGTTCATACACGGACAACGAGATATGCTTTGCCTCTTAATTTTGAGAGGACAGTTTTACACGGCCTATTGGGGGGATAAAGAACGCTCAACTCGTGAGCTACTTGAGTCGGTCTTCGGCGATGTGGACGTGTTTGTGGACAAGGCCGTCCGGCCAACAATGGAGCTCTTTGCGAATCTCTTGGTGTGTATCGTTTTCGTGATTGCACTACTTTATGTCGATTCCTTTGCTACTATGCTGGTGGTCGCTTGCGCCTTGCTCTATTTTGCAATACTCTTTCGGATAACGCGATCAGGCATTGATTCTGGCGCTCGCGCAAGAGCTGTTGCGAACGCGAACCGGTTTCGGTTCGCGTTGAATATTTTGGACGGGCGCCGCGACATCCGAATTTACGGAGTTGACCGACCATTTTTTGCAGCATTTGAGAACGCATCAAGCGAATTCGCAGACAGTGTTTCGACGAACACGACCTTGGTTCAACTCTCCTCTTATCTCACGCAGGCGATTGCATTCTCAGCGATCGTTGCAGGGGTTACGGTTGCGATTGTGACACATGCAGATCCTTCTCTGGTAGTACCGATGATTGGGACTTTTGTTTTTGCGGGCGCACGACTCGCGCCAGCTCTCGCGGGCGTCTTCTCCGCTTGGAGCGAACTCCGCTATTGCGGTCCCGCAGTCGACGCCTTGCAGTCGACTTTGGACCATGTGGACGCTACTCTGGGCAATCCCAGCCATGAAACGCGAAATGACCGCATTCTCCTAACGGACCGAATTCTTTTGAGCGGCGTCTGCTTCGGGTACCCTCGCGGCCGTACGGTCCATTGTCGCAACGACATGTCGATTCGTGCTGGCGACATCATCGGCATTACGGGCGAGAGCGGGTCCGGGAAGTCCGCTTTCTTGCTCAGTCTGATGGGTCTCCTGCCCCTGAAGAGGGGCTTAATCGAAATTGATGGGACTCCAGTTGGGCTTGAAAATCGCCGAGCTTGGCTTAATAACATCAGTTATCTCGGCCAATCTCCGTTCTTTTTGGACGATAGCGTCGCGTCCAACATTGCTTTTGGCGTTCCAGCCGACAAACAAGATCGCATGAGAATTATTGAGGCTGCAGAGGCGGCCGGCGCTCACGAGTTCATTATCCATGATATTCCAAATGGATATGACGGCTTCATAGGGGAAGCAGGTTCGCGCCTTTCAGGCGGACAGCGTCAGCGATTAGCAATCGCAAGAGGTTTGTATGCGGGCAGACAAGTGCTGCTGCTCGACGAAATGACATCTGCGCTTGATGCGGCCTCGGAGAGAAAAGTACTAGACACGCTTCAGGGCCTCCGTGGGACACACACCATCTTAATCGTTACACACCGTCGTGAGCCGCTCGAAATCTGCGATGTCGTCTTTCGTATTCAAGATGGAGAGCTCAGGCAACACACGAGTAGGGACGATATTTGCATGGACGGACGGTCGCTGGTATGAATATTGGCGTTGTATATGAAATTGTGGATGGGGGCGGTGCTCCGCTAGTCGTCCGGAACCAAGTCCGGCATCTTTGTGATCGCGGCCATAAAGTTACGTTCGTGACCGCTCCACAGACGATGGAAAAGGCTCGAACATCATTCCCCCAGACTAGATCCATAGCATTATTGAGAGAGTCGCAATCTGTATTGTTTAGATTGTTTTGGCCAGGGCGTATTATTCTGGCGATTCTTTTGTTGAGGCTTGAGATTGTTATCATTCACTCCGTCCGTACAGCATCCTACTTCGGCTTCTTTGCTACTTTGTGCGGGTGTCGTGTAATTGTAGTGGAACACGCCAACCCCCCCACGACGTTTTCATTATTGTCGAAGCGTCAAAGAAGCTTCTTAAATGTTGTCCTAAGGCGTTCGATCGCAGTCTGTGTCTCACATGGATCCGCACGCGCATTCGAAGAGACGTTCGGCAAGGAAGCGCAGGTGGTCTATAATTTTGTTCAGTTTGAGGCAAGCTGCAAGACAGCGCAGACCGGAAAAAGGGATAATACTATTGTTTTTTTGGCACGGCTAGCACCCGAGAAGCGCGCGAGCGTCCTTATTGATTGTTTTGAGAAAATTGCTCCAGAATGCGACTGGCGACTGCAGATATATGGTGCCGGTGAAGAATTGGAAATGTTACAAAAAAAAGCTGATAGGTCACATTGCAGGGACCGTATTAAATTTGGCGGGTGGATAAATCAGCCGCGCGTTATCTATGAGCGGGCGGGTATATTTGTTCTGACCTCTTCCTACGAGGGTTTCGGCATTACATTGATAGAAGCGATGTCTTTAGGGACCCCGTGTGTCTCGTTCGATTGCCCGTTTGGTCCGAGGGAAATTATTGAGCATGGGCGCAATGGTATTTTAGTCGATAATGGCAATGTGGACGAGCTAGCCAAAGTCCTTCTCGATCTGATTCGAGACCCCAATCTCCGTCAGCAGCTTGGAAACGCCGGTATTGACAGATCGGCAAAGTTTAATATCAATGCCCATAATTGTGCTTGGGATCGCTTGGTCGACGGTGCTTACCGCTGGACGTCCAGGGGTGTTGTGGAAAGCGGAGCTCAGGCTGGAACACCTAAGGCGCCGCGGACAACCCTGAACGGGCCGCCGGCGCGAGGCCACCACCCCGGGCTGGGCCCCGGCCCCGCACAATAAAAGGTGGATGAAGGCGTTGCGGTGGCGATGCTCCCCGGCAACCCCCTGGGTCCGACCGACGCGAGGGTCGCCTTGCAGCAAGGCTAGTTTCATTGCCATGCCAAACAAGTTTGAGCCTGAAGGCCTTGCCGTGGTGCTACATTCCCGATCTGACGCCGAGCGGTTCAAAGGCGCAGCCCGGGGGCGTCGACTCGGTCGGAAGATCGAAGCGGTATTTCCGTTGTGGGCAGGCTGACCTTCTAGGGTCTGTTGGGATTCATCGAGAGTTTACGACGGCGGCGGCGAGATGGATCATGGCTGCGAAGCTCTGATCGGTTTTTTCGGCACGCAGCGCGGTGCGCTTAAACTCCTTGAGCTTGCCAAAGAGGTTCTCGATCAGGTGACGCCATTTGTAGATCTCGGTGTCGATTTCGAGTGGTTTTGAGCGGCGCGGATGTTGTGAGATGACGATCTTGGCGCCGCGCTCATTCAATTCGGCGATGATCGCGTCGCTGTCGAAGGCCTTGTCGGCGATCAGCGCGTCAAACTGGACGCCATCGATCAATGGAGCGACGCCGACGGTGTCGAAGCGATGTCCCGGCAGCAACACGAAGCGCACAAGATTGCCGAGCGCGTCACCGAGCGCCAGGATTTTGGTGGTCATCCCGCCTTTCGAGCGCCCGATGGCCTGGCTTTGAGTCCCCCTTTTGCGCCCTGCCCGTGGCGATGGACCTTGACGATAGTGCGTATTCCATATCCGGATCGTCCGAGACGGCCTCGAACAACCGCCGCCAAACGTCTCCCTTCACCCAATCGCGGAAGCGCGTGTACACGCTGCTCCAATGCCCAAACCCGGCCGGCAGGTCGCGCCAAGGGCTGCCTGTGCGGGCGATCCACAGCACCGCCTCCACGAAAAGCCGGTTGTTTCTGCCACTGCGCCCCGGATCGCCAGGCTTGCCAAGGCAATGCGGCTCCATCTTCGCCCACTGGGCGTCGCTCAAAACGAATCGGTCCATCCAAAGCTTGAATCACAATCAAGCCTCAATGAGAATCTGGAGGGTTATGTGAGGTCGCCGACGCGTAGGTTCGTGCGTCACGAAAGGCGACCTCACATAAGCCGGATTGAACGAAGGCGCCGCGTTCCACGCGGCTGGGGCAGGAGCCCTCGGAGCGATGCTGTTAGCGGGGAATCGCCACAATTGGCCCCTATGGAAAAATCGTCAAATCGTCACACAACGATTTCAGTCCCTTAAGCCAGTTTCGCCACAATCGCTCTTGTTTCTGTACCGGTCGTGTTCGCAATTCCGGCGTTCTCAGCCACATTTTGGGAGCGCGCTGCATGTCGTGCCGCCGATCGCGGGCCACCGGCTGGTTCGATGGCCTGCCGCACGTCTATAACAATACGGACAAAGCGACCTCCAGCGAGGCCGTTTTTCGGTCGAACTGCGCCCTAGACGTTGCCACCTCCAACAGTCTCGAATGTCCGCGCGAATGTCAAAGCGATTGCGCCGACGAAGTCGGCTTCGTTGTGTGCCGGGCATGTTCAGTAGCTTGGAGGTGAAAGTCTTCTACCCAACCTGATGGAGGTGAAGGGTTAGCGATGCGCAAGGGCTATCGCCGCGAGGCGGGGTCTGAAGGAAGCGCGGAGCAAATGTGCGAGTTGATGGACAAGAACCGGATATGAGGCGCGAGCGTCGGACGAGCGGGCGACTAGTCGCGAAGTCCATATTCATCAAGGACGCGAAGCGTAGATTCGGCAACTGCGCACGGAAGGCGACTGAACTTACCCCGGGAGGTCTGCTCCACGTTCCGACTTCGGAACTGAGGGCGTCGCAAGGCGTCCTGACCGCGGATGCAGAAGTCAGCAGAGGGCATATTAGGCCAAGCAGTCGGTGAGGCTAATGAGGCACTCCAAAGCCGAAAGGCGGAGAAACGGATAGGCCGAGCCGGGAACGAGGGCCGAAGGCCCGAACGATTGAGAGTGGCGATTAGGACTGACGACTCATGAGCGGAACGCGGCAGAAAACTCTGGGCGAGCAATTGTCTCAGACCTTGGCGGCGGAAGGTCGGGGTGAAGCCCTGGACGCCGAAGCCGAGGATGCCGAACCGTTGATGGCGAAGCCAGCACCCGAAAGTCCGGCCTTGGCGGAACAACAACTAATGGAGGAGGTGTGTGATCGAGGGAATCTCGAAAGAGCGTGGAAGCGCGTTCGAAGCAACAAGGGCAGTCCTGGCGTTGATGGAATGACCATCGACGCCGCCAAGGATTACCTGCGTGAGCACTGGCCAACCATTCGGACTCGATTGCTTGAGGGAACCTATCAGCCGCAGCCGGTCAAACGGGTCGAAATCCCCAAGCCGGATGGCGGGATCAGAAAGCTCGGCGTGCCATGCGTCGTCGACAGACTGATCCAGCAGGCTATGCTGCAAGTTCTCCAAGAGCGGTGGGACCCGACGTTCTCCGAGCACAGTTACGGCTTTCGACCGGGGCGCTCCGCCCAGCAGGCAGTCGCTCAGGCGCAACGTTTCATCGCCGACGGCTACAACGTCGTGGTCGATCTCGATCTCGAAAAGTTTTTCGACCGAGTTAATCACGACAGCCTGATGGCGCGCGTCGCCGCGCGAGTGTCCGATAAGCGTGTGCTCAAACTCATCCGGGCGTTTCTCAACGCCGGAGTAATGGAGGACGGTTTGGTCCGCCCGGTGGATGAGGGTACGCCGCAGGGCGGCCCGCTTTCGCCCATCCTAAGCAATCTCGTGCTTGACGACCTCGATAAGGAACTGGCCCGACGCGGTCACCGTTTTTGCAGGTACGCCGACGACTGCAACATCTATGTTCGCAGCCATCGCGCCGGCGAACGGGTCACGGCCTCGCTGAGCCGGTTCTTGACCAACAGGCTGCGGCTCAAGGTCAACGAGGCGAAGAGCGCGGTGGCGCGACCGGAGGAGCGAAAGTTTCTTGGGTTCAGCATCTCGAATGACGGGAGCGAGCGGCGCATCGCGCCAAAGGCTCTCGACAAATTCAAGGGGCGGATCCGAGACATGACACGCCGGACACGCGGGTTCAGTCTGCAACAGTTGATCAAAGAGCTGAAGCCATACATCGTAGGATGGCGCGGCTACTTCGGCTTCTGCCAGACTCCGCGAGTCCTCACAAACCTCGAAGCGTGGATCCGTCGAAGATTGCGTTTGTATCTTTGGCGGCAATGGCGAACCAGGCAAAACCGCTTCGCGGAGTTACGCCGTCGCGGCGTAGCAAAGTTCCCGGCAGCGGTCGCCGCTGGTTCACCAACCGGGCTCTGGCGCATGTCCGGACATCCGGCGGTCCAGCAAGCCCTATGCAACGCCTATTTCGAGTCGCTCGGTCTTCCCCAAATCTGTGCGCCCGCCCAAGCCTAACTCGGTCGAACCGCCGTGGTACGAGACCCGTATGCCCGGTGGTGTGGGAGGGGTGGCGTCGCGAGGCGTCCCCCTATCCCGATCAATCCTGAATCCCAACAGACCCTAGAGCGGGTTAACGGGGGAGCGCCGGCGACAAAACGCCGATTTCGTTGCAGAACCTGTGGACATTCAGGAAGGCAGGTCAAGATCCAGGATACGGCGGTCTGAAATGCGGCGCGTGTGTTTCTTTTCCGGAAATATCGGTCGGTCCGGGGGGACCGAGCGGGTGACGACGGTTGTTGCCAGCGCTTTGGCTGAGCAAGGTATGGACGTCTCGATCCTCAGTTTGGTTCATGGGGAGAAGTCGCATTTTCCTCTCCATCCCGCCGTATCCCTGCATTCGCTGCACATGGAACGCCACAGCGCCAATTTCAGTGATATTCGCATCTGGTCGCGTTTGCGCAATTTTTTGCGGCGGCAGGCTATCGAGCGGATTGTGGACGTGGACATTGCGAACAGCTGGTACAGCATCCCTGCCGCATGGGGCACTGACGCAAGAGTGGTTGCGTGGGAACATTTTCACCTCTTGATCAACGTGGGCGGCTGGCCGCAGCGCGTGCGCCGATTCGTTGGCCGTCGACTGGCGGCGCGCTGCGCGGCGGTGTTGGTGACACTGACGGAAAAAGACAGGCAGCAGTACTTGAGGCATTTGTCTTGTCATGTACCCGTGGTCGCCATCCCCAACCCGATTACCATTGCCCACAGGGAGCGTGCCCGGCTAGACGCGCGGCTGGTGCTGGCCGCCGGCCGACTGGTGTCTCAAAAAGGCTTCGACATATTGCTCGAGGCGTGGGCGAAGATATCGCCTCGGCACCCCGAATGGCGGTTGCGCATCGTGGGTTCTGGCCGTGACGAGGCTCTGCTCAAATCGCAAGCAACACGCTTAAATATCGTCGAGAGCGTCCAGTTTGCTCCGAACACCATAGATATGACCTCCGAATTTCAATCGGCTTCGATCTTCGCCTGTTCGTCGCGCTTTGAGGGCTTCCCACTGGTTATTGTGGAGGCGAAATCTTTTGGGTTGCCCGTGGTGAGTTTTGATTGTGATTGTGGACCGTCAGAAATCTTGCGCCACGGGCAGGATGGATTGCTGGTGGCCAAGGAGAATGTGCCGGCGCTGGCTGCAGCTCTAGATCGCCTCATGAGCAACGAAAAAGAGCGAAGGAACTTTGGCCAAAGCGCGATTGAAGACACACGTCTCGATTTAGGCCGGATCCTGCCCAATTGGCAGCGTGTACTTGCATAAGTGAAAAATGTGAACTACTGTTCGTTATCGACACACCAGCCGCGCGTAAATCGACGCTGGCAGAGCATCAAAAACCCCGAAACAGTCTGATCAGCCTGCTACCCGAACTGCGTACTTGCCTCGACAGGCGCGCAATACTCGTCGGATCTGGGAACTCTGGCCAAGCGCGCCGCGGGCGCTCATCCCCTGTGGAGATGAGATGCCCTGCTCGACCCCGCGGCTGCTTTGAGGCGGAAAGAAGAAATGATGGTGCTGCTCGATAAACAGCCGGAGGCTTATCAAAGCGTTTTCCTCGAGGAAGGATGGGCCCACCAACGCTATTTCGGGTGGAAAGTTGTGCTGGATCTTCCTGGACTGCGGGTCTTGCGTAAGCGCCGCGCGGTGTTCAGCCGTTATCTTATCTTGCTCACAAAGCGAGGGGAGCCGTCTCTAACCCAAGCCGTCAGGCGTGCACTAAGGTGGGGGCAGTTATCGGATATCATAGTTCACGATTTCGATAATTTACTCCCAAAAGAGGCCGAGCTGTCCGGCTGCAAATTCTCGCGCGCTGGAAAAGCGGAACGTCTCCTAAACACTTCAACGTTTGTCGTCAATCTTACGCAGAATAAAGACGAACTTTGGCGTAAGTTCGGTGATAAGAGTCGGAATATGGTACGAAAAGCAGAGCAACTGGGTGCTGGATTTGGTCCGGGCGCAGACGTTAACGAAGAACTAGCGGAATTCTACAGGCTGTATAAAAATATAGTGGTAAAGTATGGCATAATACCTCCGAATGAGAAGTTGCTGGAGCGAATGGTCAGCGAAGGAGCTGCGAAGATTTTGGTCACTAGAGACGCCCGCGGCGGCATACTTGCCGTAAGCATACTTTACCTCGCCCAGGACAAAGCGTACAACCTTTATACGGCCGCCTCCGAAAATGCCCCTACTGGGCTTGGGCAGTTCCTTTATTGGAAGACAATTGAATATTTGAAGAATGGAGGGTTTCGTTGGTATGACCTAGGCGGTGCTGGAGAAAAGGATGAAAAAGGCGGAATTTATGTATTCAAGAAATCTATCGGTGGTACCTATGTGGATCTTGGAGAAGAGTATTATTATTGTAATGAATTTACTAGAAGTGCAAGAGGCCTCGCCTCATTGGCCTTAACGCTTAGAGGCCGTCCGGCTGGTTAACGAATCTTTGGAATCGCTTATGGTTCACGGAGGCAAACCCGGATGCTAGAGTGCTGCCTATGTTGAGCAATGAATATTGCGCTACGGGCGCACTCGTCGATACGCTAATCGGGACCGCGACGGCGGCGCGGCGCTGATGGCGGCAACCGTGCTGGTCGCCTTCCGTTCCTGACCGGCTTGTGCCGAGGCTACCGCTGCTCGCGCGCCTTCCGACAAATTTTGGGCGCGGTCAAGGTCGAGATCGTCAAGTGGTCGGACAGGCCAAGGCCCTCGTCCTCCCTAGGCGCTCGCCGGCCGAACGACCCCGCGCCTGGCTCGCGCGCTGCCGCAGACTGGCCAAGGATTGGGAAGACCTCACCCGCAGAGGCGCTCGCTACGCCTCGCCTTCCTCCGCCTCTATGGGCAAATACAATGCAATCCTACGTAATGTTTCGGACACACGCTTAACAAGGCTCATCGAAGAATACTTTAGCCATCGGAAGGTAAGCCGATCAGCGAAATTCACACGGCATGTTTTGATTAGTGGCCAACTAATAGTTCACTGTATTTGCCAAGTTGACCGAGAACCAGGGCTGCTACTAATGTGGCTTCGGATTGTCCTTCTGCGCAGAATTAAGAACGCTATTTGACACTAATGGCGGAGTAAGTATATGTTGGAAACATCTATCGAAAGGCTTAGAACCGGCATATGGTTTCTCCAGCGTCCGAGCCATTGGGACCACGCTTCTCAGCTTATCAAACGTAAGTGGCTTCCAAATCTGGACAGGCCGGCAGACGAACAAAAAGCGCGAGCTTGGGCTGCGGCGCGGACAGTTTCCATAGCCGATGCGCTGGTCCCGCTGGGATTGGCAGTGCCTGGCGCGCCGCTGCCCTCCCTTCCCGCCGCATTGCTCGAGGAAGCACGTAATTCCGCAATGCGATCAGGGGTACGTATGGGCGGGCCTGGTGATCTCAATCTCCTCTATGCAGCCACCCGTCTATTGGGAGCGCGGCGGATCGTGGAGACCGGTGTTGCTTATGGTTGGTCGACCCTAGCAATCCTTGCCGCACTTGATGGCCGGGAAGGCGCAAAACTCGTTAGCGTCGATATGCCCTATCCAAAAATGAATAACGAACCTTTTGTTGGCATCGTAGTGCCAGATCGCCTGCGCGGGCCCTGGCAAATCATCCGCGAACCAGATCGTAAAGGCATTGTGAAAGCAATCGCTCGCGCCGGCGGGATTTTAGACCTATGCCACTACGATTCCGATAAGTCATGGTGGGGGCGGCAATATGGCTACCCGCTTTTATGGAATGCGTTAAGGGCAGGCGGGTTGTTCATCTCTGATGATATTCAAGATAACATGGCATTCGCGGAGTTTGTCGCCGCGCGACAGGTAGCCTGTTTCGTAACCGAATGTGATGGAAAATACGTAGGGGTAGCAAGAAAACCTTGATATGCTCTTTCCCGAGGGGTAGGTCAATCTCGCCTTGCGAGGAGAAGGTGGCGGGGGCTGGTCGATACTGCCGCTGGCCTTTTTAAAAGTCCAATTGGAAAGCTGATCGAAAGCTGATTCCGGCAAGTTAATTGCAATAAGCAAGCTACTGTACTTAACGTCACTTATGGTGGGATGTTGAGCTCTGCTCGCCGGGTGCAAGCGCTCCTGGCTGCATCCCCACTCACCTATCCGAACCGGTGAGCCCTTATATGCCAAATCCGCACAACAGTCTCGAGAATCCGAAGCCGCGCGTGCTCTGTGTTACGCAAGACCTCGGCAGAGGCGGCGGAGCCGAGCAACTATTAGCTGGTCTGCTACCCGAATTGCGCAATCATGGCTATCACTGCGAACTCGTCGCGCTTTGTGACTGGCCTGACGACATTGGCTATCTGCTGGAGGAGCGGGGTGTCGCAGTTCAACGCTTCCATCTCTCGCACCGCTGGCATTTCCTTGCAGGGATACGGAAATTGCGTGTGCTGCTCGCCACCAGGACATACGACCTGGTCTGGGGACACCTATTTGACGGTAATCTTTATGCCACTTTCGTGCAATGGCTCGCTCCCAACACGAAATCGGTCATCACCTTACACACGGAAGGCTATTCGAAAACGCCGCCGCGAACCATTAAGGGACGCATGTTCGTATTCCTGGAGAAGTTGCTGCTCTCGCGAACAGCGGCGAAAGTCGCCGTTTCGGCTGCAGTGGCGCGCGATTTCGAAGCCTTTTTCGGCTGGCGAGACATCACCGTGATCCACAACGGCGTGGTCGCCAGCGAGGTCCCGCCGCCGCCGGACGACGCCCAGCGGATGCAAATTCGGGCGGCATATCATGTATCGCCTGACGATTTCATGATCGTGACGCCGTCACGCTTCATCCCCAAGAAGGGCCATGGGGTCCTCCTCAACGCGCTGGACATTTTGAACCGGGAGAATTCGTGGCTACCCAAACTGGTGGCCCGGGGCCTTGTCACGCCATTGCTCGACCGACTGCGCGCGCAGGCAGATGAACTCGGTTTGAGAGACGCGGTTCATTTTGCGCCACCTGTGCCGCATAGCGAGCTTTTTCCCCTTATCCAGTCCGCGGACGCTGTCGTTATTCCCTCCTTGCGCGAACCTTTCGGAATCGCCGCAGCGGAGGCCATGTTGCTCGGCGTTCCCGTTGTGCTTACTCGGGTCGATGGCTTTCTCGAATTGGTGGGCGATAGCGGGGGCGCAGTCATGGTTTCTCCCAACGACCCCAGGGGTCTCGCGGACGCGATCTGGTTGCTGAAGTCAGATCCGGAATTGCGCTCGCGGGTGGCGGAACGCGGACGAGCGCGGATTGCGGACAATTTCGAAATGTCCGTCTGCGCTTCGAAGTGGGCGCGGCTGTTCGATCGTCTAATCTCGCCGTCCTAGCGCCACAGCCAATCGAACCCCCACAAAGGCGATCAGTGGACGGGCGGCGCGCCGTGGCACGAGGGAGGCGCGTGATTACTCGTCGCCTACCCCTGTTGGGCTTGCCGCGGATTGGGCCAGGATCCTGGAACCCACAGTTTGGATGCCAACATTGCGACTGCCGCGCAATCGTGCGGTCGCGTGGGGCGACTTCACGGCGGCCCGGTGCGCGAGAAAAAAACGGTTGCTTGGGCGGTCGAGTGAGTTATGGCGAGCGGAGTGGTGAGCCGAAGCAAGCCCCCGGGCATCAGAATCCTCGGCTTGACAAGCTCAGGTAGTGGTCGGGAACGCTCCAATCCCACCGGGACGGTTCCAAAATGCGGCGAGTATTTATTACCGGAACGGGCGGCTTTATTGGCTACCACCTCGCGCGGCGACTCCTTGACGAAGGATTTCGTGTGGGGGGCTATGACGGCATGACCGACTATTACGACGTCGCTCTCAAGCGCCGGCGTCACCAATTGTTGCGAGACCACGGAGCGCACCCGTTGACCGAGGCGATGCTCGAGGATGACGCCAAGTTCTGGCCGGCGATAGAAGAATTTTCTCCCGAAGTGATCGTTCATCTCGCCGCTCAAGCGGGCGTGCGCTTCAGCCTCGAGAATCCGCGCTGTTACATTGACAGCAATGTGATCGGGACCTTTAACGTTATCGACGCGGCGCGAAAGCTCAAAGTCAATCATTTGCTGATCGCTTCCACATCGTCGGTTTATGGCGCCAACGAGGATATGCCGTTCAAGGAAACTGAGAAGGCGGACACCCAACTAACGATCTATGCCGCCACAAAAAAAGCAAATGAGTCGATGGCGCACGCCTATGCACATTTGTGGGATTTGCCGACTACGGTGTTTCGATTTTTCACCGTCTATGGTCCTTGGGGCCGTCCCGACATGGCACTGTTTAAGTTCGTCGACGCGATCCTTGAAGACAGGCCGATCGATATTTACAACAATGGGGACATGTATCGCGATTTTACCTACGTCGGCGACCTGGTGAGCGGAATTCGATTGCTTATCGACGCTGTCCCCTCCCGTCCCGCGAGCGCGGAGGGAATTGTTCCTGGCGACTCTCTGAGCCCAGTGGCGCCGTTTAGGATCGTCAACATCGGCAACTCGACCAAGGTCAGGCTTCTCGATTTCGTCGAGGCGATTGAGGCGGAGTTGGGTCGGAAGGCGATCCGCAACTACATGCCCATGCAAATGGGCGACGTGCCAGCAACCTGGGCGGATGCGACGCTCCTTCAGCGTCTGACCGGTTATCAGCCGCAAACCAATATCCGAGAAGGCATCGCCCGATTTGTCGAGTGGTTTCGAGAGTATTATGAAAAGTAACGCTCTGGTTGATCTCGAACTTGCATTGCACCGCTTCGGATGCCGCAGTGCTTTTCTATGATAGGAGCCTCTCGCCTTCAACGAGGTCAGGCGCCGCGCGTCAGCGCGGCAGCGGGCTTGACGGCCTTATCAATGCGGCCTCGCTGGCAAGCGCGCCGCCGCGGCCGGCATAGCCGAGGCGCCCCGCAAAGAGGTTGGCGGATCGCTTTCGCCAGTTGTTTTGGTGGTCGGTTCCGGCTCTCCGTGGCCGTCCAGCGATGACGGCGCTTGATAAGCCGACGATTCTCTATCTCACCTACGACGGGCTATTGGAGCCTCTCGGCCAAAGCCAGGTTCTCGCCTATATGGAGAAACTCGCCCACGAATGGCCAGTCCATATTGTTTCGTTCGAAAAGACTAAGGATCTTCGGGACAAGGCGCGGATGAAGACGATGGCCGCGCGGCTGTCCGCGTCAGGTATCAGCTGGACACCGCTGACCTACCACAAATCTCCTTCGATCCCGGCTACAGCCTATGACATCGCGCAGGGCGCGCTTGTCGTTTTTTGGTTGGCCTTGCGGCGCAGGGCGGCGATCGTTCACGTGCGAAGCTATATTCCGGGGCTGATTGCGCTTCCGACGAAGCGATTCACGGGCGCGAAGCTCCTCTTCGATATGCGTGGCTTTTGGGCCGATGAGCGCGTCGATGGGGGTCTGTGGTCTAAGGGCGGGGGCCTTTATCGCTTGGCCAAGAATCTCGAGCGGCTTCTCCTCGAAAGCGCCGATCACATTGTGACGCTAACTCATGCCTCCGTCCCGGAGTTGAGGCGCTATCCCTCTCTCAAACACCATATAGCATCGCTTTCGGTGATTCCAACTTGCGCCGATCTCTCTCGTTTTCGCCCTCAAGTGACTAGGAGCCAGGAGCAATTTACGTTCGGCTATGTCGGGTCGGTCGGAACCTGGTATCTTCTCGAGGAAATCCTAACCTTTTATCTGACGCTATTAGACGCGCGCCCCGAGGCGCGCCTTCTCTTCGTCAATCGTAACGAACATGCTCTCATTCGCGAGTCTTTGGCGCGGCGTGGAATATCGTCCGAGCGTTTTGAGATCGTGTCGGCCGAATATGAGGACGTTCCTCACCAAATCGCGCGGATGCGCGCCGCAGTTGCGTTCTACAAGCCCTCTTATTCAAGAGTCGCGTGCGCGCCGACGAAACTTGCTGAGTATCTGGGTTGCGGAGTTCCGTGCATCTGCAATGTCGGGGTCGGAGACGTGGAGGAGGTCTTAGAGGGAAAGCGCGTCGGCGTGGCCTTGCGTGATTTTTCGCCAGCCGGTCATAAGAACGCCGTCGATCGTTTGCTCGCGCTCTGCGACGAACCTGAGCTGAGAAGCCGTTGCATCGCGACAGCACGCGAGCTCTTCTCGCTTGAAGCCGGTGTAGAAGCCTATCGCCAAATCTATCTTGAGCTTTGTGGGATAGCAGTGGTGGCGGCGGTCGGGTGTGGGTCGGAGACAGTGAAGAGCGGATGACGCAGCGCGTGCGGAAAACGACGCAAATACCGTCGCTCCGGAGCAGCCCGGATTCCGGCATTCTCGCCGCGCCAAATCCTTGTACAAAGGCCGCACCCGCTCTTTCGCTGGCGTTCACTTGCCGTTGCCCGCTCCACTGGCTCTCAGAGGACAAGGTCTCAAAGTCAAAAACTTACGCGGGCGGCCAATCCTTCAGGATGTGAGAGCCGAAGGCCGGCGCAGATCTAAGTCCGAGCTGGAGCGGGGGGCGTCAGAGACCCATTTCGCCGGGGTCCAGCTAAACAACCAGGGCAGCTCAGATCTTTATCGACTTCTCCAAAATCATTGGGTTTTTCGGTACGCCGTCGGAGATCGGCCTGATGTTATGCGCCTTTGGCCTCGCCCTGTGCGTTACCCGTTTCCGCGAGCAAGGCCTCCGATTCGCGACCGCAGGCGCGGGGATGCTTGTCGTTATGGCCTTTACGCCACTCGGTCACTTTCTCAGCGTTCCGCTGGAGACGCGATTTCCAGCGCCATCGGAGGATCTCCCGACGCCAGATGGCGTGATTGTGCTCGGCGGCTCCGTCGATCTGCCTCTTGCCGGCCAGCTTGACCGCGTCGTTCTCACCGACTCCGCCGAAAGGCTGACTGCGCCGGTCGGCCTGCTGCTTCGCTTTCCGAAGGCGCGCCTGGTGTTCACGGGCGGCGCAGCAGTTGTGGCGCATGGGTCTACCTTCACCGAGGCCGGAATTGCTAAGCGCTTCTGGCGCGACATGGGGCTCGATCGGGGCAATGTCCTCTATGAGGACCGTTCCAGCAACACATACGAAAACGCCGTGTACACTCGCAACCTCGTCAAACCGAAGCCCGGCGAGCGCTGGCTGCTTGTCACCTCGGCCATGCATATGCCTCGCGCCGTCGCCGCCTTCCGGCGAGCCGGGTTTCCCGTCATCTCTTATCCGGTCAATTATCGAACGAATGGAAGCCTATGGAGTTTGAGCATGCCGTCGAATAAATTGAAGGCCCTCCAGCTCGTAGATGAGGCGACACACGAATGGTTCGGGCTGGCCGTCTACTGGCTAACCGCTAGGACTGATACGCTGTTCCCGGCACCCTGAAGGGCACTTGCAATATCGCCACTAACGCCGGCCAAACCGCGCAGTTAGCGCCGGCGCGATGCGCCTTCCTATGGAGCTTCAGAGAAAGTATTTTGTGCGCTAGGTATTGGGGAGTCCACAACCGCGTCAGCTCACATATCCTATATATTTTATGCATATCTCCGTCAACGGAGGGCAACGGAGCTGTCTTTAAACTGGCACAGACTGCCAACCAAAACATTAGAGGCGGCGGAGATACTAATAATTTTCGGGATCCGCCACAAGCACACGGGAGCTTCGTGCGAGCAACGGCGGTTATCGGGATCGTATTCGACCTTCTATAACGCGGTTTTATGATAACAAAAGGACAAGGTCGAGGTGGTGATAACCACCGAATGGGTGTTATATATTAGGCCCTGGGGTCACCGCCCGATCAGGTGGGACGATTGTCGTCGCCGAGCCCACCTGCCGCCCCAGCCGGTCATGGCCTGCAACGGCTCATTGCAGATGCGCACGACGGTCAAGGGATCGCCGACCGAACGCGAGTCGCGTCGCTTGAGCCAAACGCGCGCATATTCGGATGATACTGCGCTGAATGCGGCAAATGCATCTTTCTGTCAATCCGAAAGTCTGTGACGCGGCGGTGCTTACTAAGCGAGATGTCGATTATCCAGAATCAACCCTGAAGCTAAGGCAACGCGGCGCCGCCTCTTTGAGGATCTCGGCTTCCAGCGTTTTCTTCACAAGCAGTCGTTGCAGCTCGCGAATCTGGCTCTGCACGACCTCTTCGCTGCTGCCGGCGGCCGTCAGCGCCCCCTGGGCCTTCAGCCGGCGCCATGCGAAGATCTCGGCGAGCCACCACGTCTTGTGCGGCTAGAAAAAACGCGAATATCATGGCAGATCGGCCGAGCCCGGACGGCCGACAGGACTCAACGTTAAAGGTGGGAAATGCCCTCGATTGAAGAGAATCGGTCCTGGGAGAATACTCGTGGCCGGAGGAAGGCGATGAGTGGTCACGTAGCTGGGGAGATGTCGACACTCACTGGCACGCTACTATTCTCCCTCGAATTCGGCGTTTCATACCGACCCATCGGGTGCTCGAAATTGCGCCTGGACACGGCCGATGGAGCAGCTATCTGATCAACTGTGCCGATGAGTATATAGGTGTTGATTTAAACAGCGAGTGTATTTTTGCTTGTCAAAGCCGCTTTGCGGAAGCCCGCCATGCGACGTTCGTCGTGAATGATGGAAAGTCATTGGCCGCCGTTGCCGATGGGTCGATCAATTTTGCTTTCTCTTTCGATAGTTTGGTCCATGTGGAGATCGACGTAATTGAAGCTTATCTCATGGAATTATCTCGAAAGCTCTCACCGGATGGAATTGCGTTCATCCATCATTCAAATCTAGGTGAATACAACGACATACTCCTCAGCGTCTCGCGACGCCTTCGGGGCCCGGCGCGAAAGTGGCCCCTCGCATACAAGGCTCTTGTACGATTGCAACTTATCTCTTGGGAACATTGGCGGGCGCCCTCCGTAACATCATCAAAAGTTGTAGAACTCGGAACAAAAGCGGGTCTAGTCTGCGTTGGCCAAGAAATCGTAAACTGGGGCCGTCATAATCGACGATTGGTCGATTGCTTCTCCGTACTGACGCGCCCTGGGTCGAGATGGGTAAGACCAAACGTGGTAGTTCGAAATCCGGATTTTATGAATGAGGCGACTTCAGCCAATGTGATTTCCAATATATACACTTCGCTGCGGGTCCGCGGTTAGATCGCGCCGCTTCCTCGCGAAGATTCGGATATTGTGAGTGCCCGGTTGCGAGCGTAGCTTTTGATGGGCAAAATCTAGGCTTTAACGAAGGCGAGGCGCAGGAAGGCGAGCGCGTTGCGGGTGAGGTTTTCGCAGTCCCTGGCACCGAGATCGAGACGGGCAAAGCCCCTGACGCCCTTGATCGCCTTCGCGCTGGTCGAAGCCCGCCAGCCGCGACAGACTGTTGCCTGGCGTGCATTTCATCAGCGACCTCATGGCGCACAAGACGCCGTTCCTGGTCGCCGAACTCCGGCCTTGACGTCGACCCATTCTTGTTGCCGCGTCGTCGCCGAGTCGCCGTTTGAACTTTCAAGCGTGCCCGCCGAGAGGGTCGCCTCACATGGGGAATCATCGTTTGACCCGCCATAGCCCAGTCTTTGCTTCACGAGCGATTTGGACTGGGCGTCTGAAGACTGTGTCCGCGAGCTGCGGTCGGTCCTGGACAGCTCGGAATTCGCCCGACGCTTTTTGTCACGCATAGCAGTGCCGAGGTCGCCTCGTGGAGCACGGCTGAGAAAGCGGTACATCCCAACTTTTGGCCTGCCTCTTCGCATGGGTCTACCCAAACCGAGATCATTGAACATTGTCTTCTCCTTGGTGCCTGCTGCGGAAAGCTATCGTTGCCATCGCTTCTTCGATTCCACTCCGGTGGCCGTCGAAATGCGAGAACGGGGGATTCGTTATGACAGCAACATCTGTCTTGACCTCCAGCCCAAACTGGCTCCGCTCCACGTCAGCGGCCTCAGCGGTTTCCGGTGTTTTGGGAAGATGACGGAACAGAAACTGGATCTGGATGCGTTCTTCACACCTGGACTCAAAATCCTCAACTTTCACCCGTTTATGCTGGCCACGAACTGCCCAGGCGCCGAGCACTATGACTTGATAAAGCAATTGATCCCGATCTTGGACGAGACTACAGTGGAATCGGCAACGTACTCCGGACAAGGGAACGGGATTTTCTGCTCCGGGTGTTGAGTACCGTCACTTCGAGAGGTTTCCGATTTTAAACCTGACCTTCACCCCGGCAAAGCAACCCGCGGCCCTAGTTCTTTCGATAATCTGCTTCGCGGGATTCATTGTCTCGCTCGTCATAAACTATCCGGGCTTTATGAGTTATGATTCCGTGCAACAATTACTAGAGGCGCGAGCCGGTGCGTATTCGGACATGCATCCGCCGTTCCTGGCCTTCCTATGGCATTTCACAGATAGAATTATTCCCGGACCATTTGGCATGCTGATTGTTGAAACGGCGCTCATATGGTGCGGCACTTATTTGATTTCTTTGTTCTGGTTTTCGGACGCACATCCGATTCTCCGGCTTGCGCCATGTCTGCTTGTCTTCTACCCCCCTATATTTGGGATTTCAGGGGCCATATGGACGGATATCATGATGTGGGCGTTCCTCACACTGGCGATTGGCATGGCAGGAGCTATAAAGCCCGTCTCGGCGACGACCGGATATGGGTCTCTCCCAAAATTTGCGCTTGGCTTGATGTTTTTGTTCGCGGCCATTCTGTGTCGCCATAATGCCCTCTTTGCCGTCATGCCGCTTGTCGCGCTGGGCGTCGTGCGCGGCCTCGGCGCCGATCGGAGCCCGCGCCGGCTCGTCGCCGGCACCGTGATTGGAGGTTTGGTGTTTGCAGGCATGCTGTTCGGAGCATGGCTCGTTAACAACGCCCTCACATCATATAGGGTGGCAACGCTGCATGTAGCGGCTCTCTTCGACATCGCCGGAGTAATCCAGGGGCTGCCGGACGCGGACGAACAAAGAGCGATCTACGATCGCGTGCCTGCGGAGGCGATAGGCAGCGGATCGCTCGAAAACCTTATCCAAACCTATAGCCCGGATAACGCTGTGACATTGTTTGAGCAGGAGCACCCAGCATTCCGGCCCGAGCCGGTCACGCAACATAAGATCGTAAATGAAGAGTCACCCCTTTCCGCGCAGGATCGGCGCGCCCTGACCAATCTATGGCTCGAGACCGTCTTCCATCATCCGCTTGCCTGGCTACGCCACAGGATAAGCGTGTTTGAGGTGGTTATCGGCCTCCACCACGATGTGTCTACCATGGTCTTCATGAAACCAAACGGATACCCCGACTGGGTCGCGCGCATTTATGGCCACCACAGCCCGGAACTCAACGTCTTCCAGAAAGGCGTGAACTGGGTGCTGGCCCATTCGTCGGAGCAAACGTTTTTCTGGCGGCCGTGGTGCTATCTGGTGCTGACCGTTCTGTTGATCGGAGCCTGTCTCGCATTTAGCACTCTGGAGCGAATCGAGATAGCCCTTATTGCCGCCAGCGGACTTGCCCATGAAGGCGGGCTGTTCCTGTTCGCCCCCGAGCATGAGTTCCGGTTTTCCCATTATATGATTTATACTAGCGGGTTGGCGCTGCTGCTTTT
>Ga0206862_1083_pt1 | contig 27320 bp, 20 predicted proteins | sample Alteio_BWOrgCont_43_FD_152625 | JGI IMG/M metagenome (GOLD analysis project Ga0206862, IMG submission 152625) | Enriched cells from forest soil in Barre Woods Harvard Forest LTER site, Petersham, Massachusetts, United States -... | ecosystem: Environmental > Terrestrial > Soil > Temperate forest >... | reverse complement strand
CTTAGCATCGAGTACAAACCACTTGCGGGCGGCTTGTGCCTCTTCTTTAGTTAGAAGAATTGTTCGGTTGTTCTTCGCTTGTGCCATAGCGATTTAGCCTATACGATGTAATAAAAGCCAATATAGTAAGCACATCTTCCTTTTTTTCCAAGCATTCTTTAGAATTCTCGCATCGCATAAGGAACGGACACCTCCTATGGCTTCAACACCCAAGCAAGTAAAAACTTTTTTTATACGTACTTACGGCTGCCAAATGAATGAGCTCGATTCAGAGATCATGATCGGCCAGCTCATCAACCGAGGCCTTACCCGCATCGAAGATGAGAATGAAGCCGACCTCCTCATTTTCAACACCTGCTCTATTCGTGACCTGGCGGAACGAAAGGTCATGGGCAAGATCGGCAAGCTGGGACTATCGCGTAAACGAAGGGCTGTGATTGGGGTAACGGGGTGCATGGCGATGGCCAAAAAAGAGTCGATCTTTCGCAAGCTTCCCCATGTCGATTTTGTCATAGGGACAAATAATATCTCTGACTTGAACAGTGTCCTGGACGAAGTGCTGGAAACAGGACAGAAAATGATCCGGACGGATGATCAGTTCGAAGAGAATCTGAACTACCTGGTCGCTAAACGCGATGACACCGTCAAAGCCTATGTATCGATCATCCGCGGCTGCGATAAATATTGCACCTATTGCGTAGTTCCCTATACCCGCGGCCAAGAGGTATCACGCCCTCCCGAAAGCGTGATCGAGGAATGCCGGATGCTGGTGCAGCAGGGATATAAGGAGATCACTCTCCTAGGGCAAAATGTCAATAGCTACGGCAAAGATAAGCCTGAATGGAATTGCCTTTTCCATGACCTGCTTTATAAACTCGACAAGATCCAGGGGCTGGAACGCATCCGTTTCATGACGAGCCATCCCGTGGACATCACCAAAGAGCTCATGCAGGCCATCCGCGATCTCCCCTCCATCTGCGAATTCGTCCACTTCCCTATGCAAGCAGGTTCTAATCGCATCCTGAAAAAGATGCATCGCATCTATACGATCGAGCAGTATCTTGAAAAAGTGGCTATGCTAAGAGAAATCGTTCCGAATGTCTCTCTTGGCACCGATATCATCGTCGGCTTTCCCACAGAAACAGAAGAAGAGTTTATGGAAACCTACCAGCGCTTTGCTGAAGTGGGCTTCTCTGTCGCCTTTATCTTTGCTTACAGTCCGCGTAAAGGAACTCCTGCCTTCCGCTGGCAGGATGACATTTCCGAGGAGATCAAGCAAGATCGTCTGCAAAGACTGCTAGCCCTTTATAACGAAATTTGCGCCGAGCAGCGGCAGGCGGCGCTTGGCGGCGAAGTTGAAGTCCTCGTTGAAAGGCGGAATAAAGATGAAAAGCTGCTCAAAGGGAGAACGCGCTGCTGGAAAAACGTGGTCTTTGAAGGGGATGATACAATGATTGGAACTTTGCAACATCTCAAAGTACATGGCTATAGCCATCAGACCCTTTTAGCAGAAATTGCTAATAGAGATAGTGCGGTAACCTGAGAGATTTTTCTATAGAGAAAACAGGATCAGCGAAACGCCGGCATGATGGACAGGATGAAGAAAGATGAGATAAATCTATCTTTCTTCATCCTGTCCATCATGCCGGCGTTTCGCCGATCCTGCCTACCCTGTCTTTATCTTATAGAAAAAAAGCTTTTTAGGAACTGCCTTTTTATTTCGGATCGAGTCCTATATAAATTAACGCTTTCTTCAATATCTCACCCCATCCACTCTCCTCGGGCCCATCCTTTTTTTTGTTACTACTGCGCTCTTTCTTGTTCCCGGCGTCTGTGCTATCGGGGGTTGGGGTTTCTTCAGGACGCTCTTTTGTTTTTGGACCGTTGTACTCAGCTAATTGTCGTCTCGCAAGACTCTCTTCAGCCGTTATACGAATTTTCTCATGTTGTTCAACAAACGCAAAAGGATTAATTGCTTTTTCTTTTTCAGGCTTTATCTTTGAAGAAGGAGAAGGCTGTTGCGCCTCCCTTGCTTCTTCCTTTTCAGGCTTTCTGTTTAAAGGAGGAGAAGGTTGCTGCACCTCTGTAAAAGCTTTATCATAGTATGATTCAAGGTCGTTCCATAATTCAACCTGATCTGGACTATAAGCAACAAATATTTCTCTTATCGGCTTGGATCTTTGCGTTTTCTCGGTTTCAAGTACTCTCGTTTTTTCAGCAAGTACTCGCTCTTCTTTAGACTTAAACGGTTTTGGCTTTCTTATGTTTTTAAGAATTTTTTTATAACTTTCTATGCTTTTTAGACTAAGAGAAAATGCTTTGAAATGATTGTGACCAACAGAACCAGTTCGCCTATACTCATTAATGTTTAGTTTAATACTAATTATTTTTAATTTTTCTCCAAGTTTGTTTAATTTTTTTAAAATTGGTTCCCCTTCCTTAAGAGATACCGACGTCAACGACCGATTGGCCAATTTACTAAGCTCTCTGTCAATTTTCGCAGTATCGTAATAGCCAAAAGCTCTCTTCACGATTTGTACAAAATGTCCAAATCCGCTCTTCTTTTTTTCTTCGAATTGCAAGTTTGTATCAAGAAGATGTTTATTTGGATCGAAATTAACAAGATTGTTAATTGTGGTTATTGGATTAACCATAAGAGTTCACCATTTATTGTTGTTTTGATATTAACATTAATAATTAATTAATTAAATTATACAACAATAGAAATATACAATCATCAAAAAACCGATCTAACAATATAATTAAACAAAATATTTAAAATGCGGTTTTTTTCCAGTTCTTATGTCTTTTAAGATCAATGTGCTAAGTTGATTTTTTTGAAATTAAGAACCGTACTCAGATGGACGAGGGGGATGAAACGGCTGCCGTTTATATTATCTATAATAATTTGTTGAATTTTTCTTCGGTGAGAAGGGTGACATTCAATGCTTTTGCCTTATCGAGCTTAGAGCCAGCATCTTCTCCCACGAGAAGATAGTCTGTCTTTGCACTCACAGATCCTATAACCTTCCCCCCTCTCTCTTTGATGAGTTCGCTTGCCTCATCACGGGTGTATGTAGCAAGGGTTCCCGTAAGCACAAATGTCTTATGATTAAAGAGATGGCCGGTGTGTATTTTGCGCCGGCGGACCTCGGGTTCTACGCCAACTTTGAGTAGATCGTGAATGGCTTTTTTGGCTTGGACATCATGGAAAAACTCCACAACTGCGTTACCGACGATCGTACCGATCCCTCCAATGTCCTTCAGTTCTTCGATAGGCATTTTTGACAGGGTTTCGAGGTCTCCGGCTCTATCTGCGAGTAATTCTGCTATCCCTTCTCCGACATGTTTAATGCCTAAAGCCAAGATCAAACGACTTAAAGGCACTTTGCGCGACCGCTCGATGCTCGCCAGCAAATTCTGGATCGATTTTTCTTTAAACCCCTCAAGCTTAGCGAGATCGTGTGCAGTGAGCCTATAAAAATCGGCATAGGTGTCGACGAGTCCTTTTTCGACGAGTTGCTCAACGACTCTTTCTCCTAGATGCTCGATGTCCATCGCATCTTTACTCGCAAAGAAAATGAGGCGGCGAATTTTCTGTTCTTGGCAATTCCAGCCTTTTGGGCACCGCACCGCCACTTCCTCTTCACTATGCACTACGTTGGCGCCGCAGCTGGGACAATGCGTAGGCATTTTCCAAACGTGACAATGGGATGTTCTTTGTTTCTTCTCCACTTCGACCACTTTGGGGATGACATCTCCCCCTTTTTCGATCACGACGAAATCCCCAATACGAATGTCTTTGCGCTGGATCTCCTCTTGATTGTGCAAAGTAGCTCTAGCAATCGTGCTGCCAGCCAAGGATATAGGTTTGAGCTCTGCTACTGGCGTAAGAACTCCTGTCCGGCCCACTTGTACGGTAATAGCGAGAATCTGGGTTGTAGCCTGCTCAGCTGCAAATTTATAGGCGATGACCCATCTGGGGGATCTGCCTCTTGCGCCAAGGAGGTCTTGAAAACGAAATTCATTCACTTTGACGACAATCCCATCGATATCGAACGGAAGCCTGGGGCGCTCTTTTTCTATTTTGTCTGCAAAAGACATGATCTCATCGCTATGACGACAAACAACCCAATGACGCTTATGAAACCCTGGGAACCCATGCTCTTCAAGCCATTCGTGGCTCTTTTCCTGCGTGGTGATGCTTCCCGAGCTTTCTTCTGCGATGCCATAAAAAACAGCCGCTAATTTTCGTTTAGCGACTTCTTTAGGATCGAGGAGTTTTAACGACCCAGCCGCAGCGTTGCGCGGGTTTGCCCATAGCTCTTCCCCGGCTAAGGTTTTCTCTTTGTTAAACTCTTCGAAAGCGCGATGCGGCATGTAAACCTCGCCGCGAAGCTCGATGATCTCAGGGACTTTTTTGCCCTCGATTTCAAGAGGCAAGCTCATGATGGTTTTGATATTGGCCGTAATGTCATCCCCTTTTTTTCCATCGCCACGCGTAAGGGCACGCACTAATCTCCCTTTTTCATAGCGCACGCTAATAGCTGTGCCATCCATCTTGAGTTCAGCCACAAAGTCTACGGCTTTTTTTTCTAGTAGCTTATGGACCCGTTCGATAAAACTTTCCATCTCCTCCTTAGAATAGGTATTGTCGATGGAGAGCATAGGCACTTTGTGTATGCCTTGCTTAAAGCCTTCATGAGGCGCTTCACCAGCTCTTTGCGTTGGAGAATTAGGCGTTATCCAATCGGGATGCTCTTTTTCTAATTCACAGAGGGTCTTGAAAAGTCGATCGTATTCGCGATCGGAGATCCTTGGCTTGCATTCGACATAGTAAAGATAGTCGTGATGACGGATTTCATCGACGAGCTGTAAATATTCACTTCGCGTGGGCACGTTTTCTAACTTCCAAATTCTATTGTGAAAATCATTGTAGAAAGAGGAGCGAGCTGTAGTTCGATGCTTTCGCCCACGACCACCTTCGGCTGCATGTTGACTTTACCGGAGCCGCCATATTCCTTCCGATCGGAGTTGAAAACTTCTTTCAAACTGCGAACATTGTTGACTTTGATTACATAGCTTGGAAAATAGGCGGGGGTAAAATGGTGAATGCAGAGTAGGCAAGAGGTTGCGCTCTTTCGTAAATAGCTGAGCACTGAATTGAGATGGTCTTTGAGATCGATCCATTCAAAGCCGCGATGATCAAAGTCATATTCCCAAAGCGGTTCATTAGCTAGATAAAAATGATTGAGGTCCTTCACCATTGTTTGTACGCCATGATGTGTAGGGTAGCTCGTAATCTGCCAAGGGATCGCCTGCTGAACACCCCACTCCTCCCACATGCCAATCTCTCCGCCCATAAAGAGGACTTTCTTACCCGGTTGACAAATTTGATAGCTGAGCAAAAGGCGCAGGTTGGCAAAGCGCTGCCACTCATCCCCTGGCATTTTAGAAAGAAGACTCTTTTTGCCATGCACGACTTCATCATGAGAAAGCGGCAGCAAAAATTTTTCCGAAAACGCGTAAATCAATCCAAAGGTAAGCTGATTATGGTGATAGTGGCGAAAAAAAGGATCTGTGCAGAAATAACGCAGTGTATCATTCATCCAACCCATATTCCACTTCAAGTCAAAGCCTAAACCTCCGCCCTTAAGATCATGTGTCACCCCTGTAAACGCTGTAGATTCCTCCGCGCACATGAGCACCCCTGGTACGCGTTCGTGAATGATGGCATTGAGATGTTTAATGAACTCGATTGCCTCGAGGTTTTCTCTACCGCCATAAAGATTCGGAATCCATTCTCCTAGCTCCCGTCCATAGTCAAGATAGAGCATCGATGCTACAGCGTCGACTCTAAGGCCATCGATGTGCATTAGCTCTAGCCAAAACAGGGCGCTCCCAAGGAGAAAATTGACTACTTCATGCCGTCCATAATTGAAAATCAGAGTATTCCAATGGGGATGCATCCCCTTTTTTGGATCGGCATGTTCATAAAGATACGACCCATCGAATTGCTCGAGAGAAAATCCATCGACAGGAAAATGGGCTGGCACCCAATCGAGGATAACGCCAACTTTTTTCTGATGAAGATGATCGACAAAATATTGAAAGTCCTCAAAGTTTCCATAACGACTGGTCGGCGCGTAAAACCCCGTCACTTGATAACCCCATGATTCATCCAAAGGATGCTCTTCAATGGGAAGCAGTTCGATGTGCGTGAATCCCATCTCATTGCAGTAGCCAGCCAATTCATGCGCTAGTTCCCGATAATTCATGAACTGCCCGCCCTGCTTTCGCCATGAACCCAGGTGCACCTCGTATATATTCAACGGAGCAGCTGGCTGCTGCCGCTTTACTCTTTCATCAATCCATTTTTTATCTTTCCATTGATGGTTTTTCCAGGTTGTAACAACCGAAGCATTATTGGGGCGCAATTCGAATTGATTCCCATAAGGATCCGTTTTAATTTTGATATGCCCTTCCGGCGTACGAATTTCGAATTTATACTTCTCACCCGATTGGAGGCCTGGAACGAATAGCTCCCAGATCCCACTAGTACCCATGCTGCGCATAGGGTTGACTCTGCCATCCCAGTGGTTAAAATCACCGACAAGGGCCACTTGCCTTGCATTCGGCGCCCACACAGCAAATTTTGTCCCCGCACAGCCTTGATGATCGACGACATGCGCACCTAAGACCTCGTAGATCTTATAGTGCGCGCCTTTGTTAAACAAAAACGTATCGGTTTCTCCGATCGTCGGCCAAAATGCATAGGGATCAAAAGCAAGGAGCCCATTGTTGTGATAGATTCGATAATCCAAAGGCCCAATTCCACGCGGCAATTCCACTTCGAAAAGCCCTGCATCGTCGATTTTGTTGGCATCGATCCTATTCCCTAGTACTTCGACAAGGATGCTCCTTGCACCTGGCCGCCAAAGGCGTACAACGGTCGTACCATCACTATTCTCATGCACGCCTAAAATAGCGTGTGGATCAAAGAAGTGGAGTTTTAACCTCTCTAACATAGTTATACACTGCATTGTTTTGCTCTCCAAAACCAACTTAGGATCGAGAATGTAAGAAGCATCGCGAGAAAAAGTTGTTAAAAACAACCTTACCGAAAGTTCTTCTTTTTCCTCTAGCTTCTAAGAGGCAGAGTGGGGTAATTTACTTTCCTGAAGAAAATTTTCCTCTAGGAAAATGTTTCATCTGGAAATGTTCTTTGAAGAGGTATACACCCCATTCATTGCTTTAAAGGTTGAGCGTTTGATTCTTTGTGGATGTTTATGAGCGTAAGATTCCCTTGTCTTATGTTTTCTTGTAAACAGGTAGAACTCTCCTTTGCCGTTGGGGAATTTTCCGTCATAAGCTGTTTTAGGATCATAGTAACGTTCTACTTCACCAAGAAATTTGCAGTGATGTGTTTCGCTTTTACTCAATTCATCACGAACGTAGTCCCAAAGCTCTGGGGCAACATCATTGGATACTTCAAGAATGACATGGTCACCGAGTTTTAATAGATTTTGTAAAAGTTTGCCTCTGACATCCATTGATCTATCTACTTGGTGGATAACAAGCATGGCAAGGACAACATCAAAATGCTCTTCTTTATTTAAATAGTCTAGTGTTGGAAAGGAAATCTCTTTATGGAGATAAGATATGTTCTTCAAATGAGAATTCAAATGACAAAGCTGATAAAGCATATCTTGATGGTGACTATAATGTTTTTCCTTGTCATTAGTATGTTCGACCATCACACATTGAGCTTTTGGAAATTCGGTTCCAACCCGGAACGAAAAGTATCCCTGAGCAGCACCCAGATCTAAGAGGGAAAAATACCCTTTATAAGATTGCAAGATGGGTTTGATGATGTCATACCTTGTATCACAAATATTCACTCCCTGGAAAAGCACTTTGCCTTTAACGAAAATGTCTTGGTAAAGCTTAGGACGATTTTGGCGACAAAAATTTAAAAATTCATCTCTACGGCAGAGTGGCGTACGGAGAAGAGGGTTTGAGTTGTGTTCGCCGGGCTTATGTTTAGGGTGCATAACACCACCTTCAAAAACCGCTTTCATAGATTGTATCCTTACCGGTAAGGGAACAGGACGTCCATCTTTACCAAAAAATACCACTCTCCCAAATTGGGGATGGGCTAAACACCCCTTGGAAGATGAAGAAGATATAGCAACCAGGAGCTTTTGGATTTTTTTCTGCTGTTCATCAAGGCTACGTCGAATAAGGGAATAGTCTTTTTTAAGCGAGGTAGACCCATCAACCTTTAAGGCAATTGATTTAAGCCGTTGCGCAATTGACCCGCATTTTTTTGAAAGATCAACCAAAGTCTTTTCTCCGCGAGAGAGTTCAGCAATGCCCCGTTTAAAAGATCTTCGCGCATGATTAACAAGATATAGATCCATCGAGCATGTGTTTAGGACTGTCCTCGCATGCGAGGCAGGTGTAGGGGATGCCATAATTTGTCCTTGGGGAGTGTTGTCGAATGGAGGATTCGTTGTTTCTTGCGGGATTATCTTATACATAGCGATCAATTTTTTCACTCGCCTTTCTAACTCATCTTACGCACATAGGGGGTCTTATGGACTGTTTCAAAGCGTCGAAAATCGAATCACGCAAAGTGGGTTGTATTTCATTCAATACAACCCACTTTGCGTGATTCGATTTTCGACGCTTTGAAACAGTCCATAAGACCCCCTATGTGCGTAAGGTGAGTTTCTAAGTTTGAAAGGAAGTAGCCCAGTCAAGCGAAGGGCTATGCCAATGTGCCTAGAAGCCTCCCCCTGATACAAGTCGCTAAATCAAAGAAGATTGTAAAATTGCGTAAGTTATTAATAATAAATACATTAAAACCATATCTCCACAAACAATTGAATGCCAATACCATTAATATAACATTAATAAAACATATACAATTAAATATTTTAATGTTATAATAATTAATAGCTGATAATAGCGATTTCAGAATAAATAATAATTAATACATACGAGTACTATGACACTAATAACAATGGCCAACCCCACCTTTTTTCCACTACAAAAAGGTAATCGAATCGCCGATGGCGCTAAAGAAGGAGACTATCAAAAAATTAATTCAGGCTCTGTAAAAGTTATTTTTAAGAAGATCGCTTCCGACGGCAATGGCGGACTCAAATTGGATCCCAAACGAGTCACATATTTATCGGAAACATTTCTTGGCCGCAGAGAACTAAGCGGAGAAGCGGAAACAGCACGGGATATTCAGAGTACACTGCGTAGAATACGCGTTGTAGGGGAATCTAATATTCAAACTGACATGCAAGTTAAAGAGGATATTCCAGGAGTAGACAATGCTATAGATGCCCCTGCGGCAGTAGGAGATTTGGACGGATATATCAAAAAGCCTGAACTTTCTTTAGATACACGCCTAAGTTTGGGACTTCAGGTCATAAAGGGAATGCATAACATGCAGAAAGCCGGGTATGTAACCGGTGACGCCAAGCTGGAAAATATCCTTGTATTCGAGACAGATGCCGGACCTATTGCAAGAATCTCTGATTTTGGCAAGGCTAGAAAATTGGCAGAAGAGGGTGTTTCCTTGGTCGATGGAAATCCCCGCTTTACTGCTCCGGAAGGTGTTCTGACAAGAAAAGGTGAAGTCTTCAGCACTGGTCTTATGTTGCTTAGGATTCTCGAAGAGGGAATCGATCCCGAGCAGTGCAAAAAATTGCAAGTTGGAAAAAGAAGGGGGGTTGAAGCTCTTCTGCTTCGTCAGGGTCGACCCAACAAAAAAGGCGTCTCAGGCCAAATAGCTTTTGTGAAAAAATACATGGTTGCCAAAACCACCGGGAATATCAGTCTTGACCAGGGTAAGAGTGAAGAAGAGGCCATCCATCGTCACATTGATAATTTGTCCAGTTCCTTTTTTAACAGCCCTAATACAGATTCCCCTAAGGGTAGAGCCCTTCTCAGTATTTTTGAATTGATAAAAGATATGACACAGGATGATCCTGCGAAAAGGCCCACCATGGAAGAAGTCGAGAAGCGGTATACTGCAGCGCTGGACAAAGCAGCTCCCGAAGAAGAATCAGAGTACGTATTGCCGGAAACCCTGGCCTCTGAAGGAACACCTACAAGCCCAGTTTCCACCAAGCTTACAAGCCTGATAGTGAACGATTATTTTAGTTAAATTTCTGCCTCCTGAACTATCGGTCTTTTTCATAGTAGACCTATTTTTCGAAACGGTCTAGGAAAAGGGGTTGGTGGCTATGCAGTTCAAGAGGCTCACCTCTTTTCAAAGTGCGCCCTCGGTCTTTCAAACTCGAACGCACTTTGCAATGGCGAAGTTCTTTGGGCCATTCCAGCATGACCGTACGATCAGCAACAGGTCGAAGAATCGCTCGGCGTAGCATTCCTTTAGACCATTCCAGATCTAGGCCATCTCCGTCTTCGGTAAAAAGATTTACAAATCTTCCCGCGTAAAAACTCGGAAGTAAACAAGGAAGAAGGGATAAACGCCCATCTGCTTGCGAAACAAAAAGACCTCGGATACTTTGCGCGCCTTCGCTGAGCAAAAGAAGGGCCGTTTTCAAATCTTCTTCTGGGACATCGGACAAAATTCCTTGGTGATCTGCATCGTGCATCCTCGGATTGAACATTCCACTGAAGCCAGCTAAAAAGAGGTAGCGAAGACGGATTTCTAGCTCGCGCCGCTGTCTTGTCTCTAAAAGATGCTTGCATTCATCCAAGAGCATAAGGCTGCCTCGTCTGACTCCTTGAGTGTCCTGAGTCTCTACATGCGGTGTCATAGCGCCAAGGTAAAACCAGAGAGGGAGGATTTCCACCAACTCTCTACGCTGTTTGATCCCCTCCCATTCTTGCTTTTTATGCACTCCCATGGAAAGCCTTGGAGAAGTATCGCAGCTGCTTCTTTCTTTCCAAGGAGAAATCGAAGCAATCTGAAGAGGCGCATTCTTTCCTTCGACAAATTCTAGTTCTCCTTTCCGGCAAAAAACGAGAGAGCGGAGAAATTGTTCACCGGTTTTTCCCAAGATACGCACTTCTCTTTTTTCGAGGTCTTGTTCAATGGTAAATTGTTCGAGGGGACCTCCATGGGAAAAAGGGTAAGTGACTTTTTCTCCTAGCGGGCCGAAAAATTTGATCAATGTTGGATACACTTGCGCCCGCCATAAGGTGCCTGGAATAAGACAAGTCGTTCCTGGGACATGAGAAAAGAGTTTGAATCGAAGCGCTATGTCAATGTGCATAGGAGCCCCTCTGGGGTATTGCATTGGAATTGGGCATTGACGAGATCGTTCTTTGAAAGTCCCTGCTCTGGAACAAGGGTGGAAAGAAAATTGCTCGTATGTCCTGATAGATAGCCAGGATGAGAAGACGATGGGCTTTCGATGAGCACTGACATTTTTCGGCCAATGAATTGCTCTCTCCAAGAGTATGCATTCATTTCAGCTTGTTTGAGGATAAGAGCTTTACGCTCCTGAATCACTGGAGGAGCTATGTGGTTAGGATAGAGTGCAGCTCGCGTGCGCGGCCTTACGCTGTAAGGAAACATATGGACTTTGGCGAATTGCACTTCATGCATCATGGCCAGCGTTTCTTGAAAATCGCTTTCAGTTTCACCAGGGAATCCAACAATGACATCCGTAGTAAATCCAAAATCAGGATCTGCTGCGCGCAGCTTCTTTATAGATTCGAGGAAAATCTGCTTTGTATACTTGCGGTTCATTCTCTTTAAGATGACGTTAGAGCCCGATTGCAGCACGATATGCAAAGAATGACAGGTTGTCTTGCCATCGAGAATCGCTGACTGCAACTCCTCATCGACTTCATCGGGATCGATCGAAGAGAGACGAAGACGCTTTAATCCTTCGATATTGTCAATACGACGCACCAGGCCGGCAAGTCTTATAGGACCATCTTCATAATCACCGATATTGATCCCCGTCAAAACGATCTCTTTATAGCCATTTGCGATGAGCTCGTGCACCTCCTTTTCGATTGCGTCGACCGAACGGGAGCGCGATCTCCCGCGTACATAGGGAAGAATGCAATACGTACAAAAAGAGTTGCAGCCGTCTTGTACCTTGACAAAAGCTCGAGTATGACCATCGAATTGCTTGATGGAAAACTCAGGCCAGGTCTCCTCTGGAAGCACTATCTGTAGAAGTTCCTCCTTCTTTGCATTGGGGATCACCGCACTGACACCTTCGATCGCCCTAGTTTTCTCCGGATGGCTATCAGCCATGCACCCAGTAACAACGAGCTTGGAATGAGGATGTTTTCTTGCCAGCTCACGGATCGCGTGACGGCTTGAGCTATCTGCTGATTCGGTCACCGTGCAAGTATTGACAATGCAAATCTCAGCTACTTCGTCATCGCCAACTTCTTCATAACCAACGCTTTTGAGCTGATCAGTATACGCTTGTCCTTCGTACTGATTTGTACGACACCCCAAAGTTACGACCTTAAATGTTTTTCTAGACGACACAACCTTTCCCTCATTCGAAGTCCAGGAATTATGGCATGCCTCCACCAGTTCAATCAAGTCTCTATTTCTCGATCATCTTTTATACCGCGCACCGAGGTTGTGAAAAAATAGAGATTCAAAGCGCTTTTGCTAGCTTTTTCACAACCTCACCGCTAGGTTTTTTTCACAGCGGTCTCGCATTAAATTGTTTATTAGAATAAATAAGAAATTATGACTTCTTCCTTTGGCTCGATCACCCTTTCTCTTTTTCTCGTCCTCAATGCGATTGGATTGATTCCTTTTTTCATTGGGCTTTTAGCTAATTTCTCTCCTAAACGGCAACGCCAGATCGTACTAAGAGAGCTGATCATTGCTCTCATCGTTCTTTTAATTTTTACCTTCTTCGGCGATGAACTGATGAAAGTTCTTGGCATCTCTCAGCCTATCATAGGAATCGGCGGGGGGATTTTGCTCTTTATCATTGCGCTGAGTATGATTTTTCCTAAAACCGAAGATCATAGCAGTTCAAAGAAAGAGCCTCTCTTCGTTCCTTTGGCAATGCCACTCATCGCTGGCCCAGGCTCTATTTCTGCCGTGATGGTCTACTCTGAGCATGTACAAAGCTCTCTTCTTGTCTCCGGCGCTTTAATTTGCGCTTGGATCCCCTCTTTGCTCATTTTACTCATCGCCTCGAATATCAAATATTGGCTAGGGGAAAAAGCCCTTTCAGGTTTAGCCCGATTTGGGGGAATGCTGCTTTCCCTGATTTCTGTACAAATGTTAACACAAGGGTTGATCTCGCTAATCAAATTGAATTTTTGTTAACTCGAGTTTTGGATAAGCCGCTTTATGCGCTTTTTGAACCAGGTTGAATTTTTTATTAAAAGAACAGGCTTGCCCAGGCAAGAATTCCAAAAGAGGCAATGATGATGCCTGCAATACGATTAATCCACATCATTGCCTTCTGATCTATTTTTTTGCGAAATAAGGTAACCCCCTCGCTCAAAATCAGCCACCAGAGTGTCGATCCCAAAAAAACGCCCAGAACAAGCCAACTTGCATCGAGATAATCCGTGCCCAAAGCCACCACACCAATGCCTGCAAAGACGGCAACGTAGGACAAAATGGTCATAGGATTGGTCATCGTCAAAATAAATGTGGTCAAAAAATCTCTAAAAAATGTCGTATGTCTTAACAAACGAGTTTTCTCCAGCGGCTTAGTAAAAAATGTCTTCCATCCTATACCTATCAAAAAAATACCTCCAACTACTCGGAGCCAAAACTGTCCTGCCAGCAATAGATCGGAAATTGCTGTAAGGCTAAAAGCCGCTATGATCCCATAGAGCGTATCCGCAACAGCTGCACCTAATCCGGAAAAAAAACCTGATAATCGCCCATATTGAACTGTCTGCCGGATACAATAAATGGCAACAGGGCCCACCGGAGCAGCAATCAAAAACCCAATGATCATCCCCTTTAAAAGAAAAGAGCTCTGCATACTAAACCTCTACGAAACGTCTCTTTTTCATACGAAATGCCTTTTTTTCATCTGTACTTATCTATTACGAAGTGCCTCTTTTTCATCTGTCGGGGGGACTGATAGATCCCCCCCGCGAGCCCCTTTGAGGCTGACTCTTGCTTTGAGCAATGGAACGACTTCGTCGTTGCCTATCGCGTCCTCGGCACTCGCCGTCCGTAGGACTGCTCTTCGGTGCCTGCGGTGCGATTGCTCTTTGCCATAGCAGCCCGTGGGCTGCTCGTGCGCTCACCTCCCCACCGGACTTAATCGTCTCGGGGTGGGGCCCCTTCTTCGCGTCGACTCGCAGGGCCATCTTTTTTTCTATTCCTTTAGTCAGGCCGCCGTCGGTGTGTTCCGGACAGGCTTCACCTGTCCTCGCAATGGAGTCAAAAAACATCGATTTTATCGTATTCAACATTAGACATCTTGCGTAACCTCATTTGCTTACTAAAATCGTTCTTTTTTCGCGGATTTTTCTCGCACTCACTCAACCACTCTTTGGAGTGGCTTCGCTCGCTTGATCCGAAACTGCAAAGCAGTTTCTAAAAATCGGCGAAAAAACCTCCGATTTTTTCAAGCAAAGCAGGTTACGCAAGATGTCTATTGTGTATCCTAATTCTATTCGCTTTGTACGATCCTTAACGCATCGTCGTAAGGTTCTTCAAAAAGAGTTACTAAGCCAACCGGACGGGGTTCTCTCTTGTTATAGACTATAGTATTCCTCACCTGAAACACATACGCTACACTCCCGTCTTCATAGGAGTGATTGTTTTTCTTTTCAAAGCAGATAGCAACCTTCGCTCGAAAAGGTTGAACAGGATACTCTCTTAAGAAGGGTCTTATTTTCTCATGTGCATTAATCGCCTCGATAAATCTTTCCGTGACCCTAACTTCTAATTCTCTCGCTTGCTCAATAGTCGCTCTTTGATAAGAGATGAATTCCACGGACATTTTTTGCACATCATGAGGCATACATCCCCCTTCACCTATACAAATAAGCCCAAATTCTTTTTTCATTTCCCTCGCAAAAGAAGTGACAAGTTGATTGGCGTATATTTCATAATTTTCTGAGTCGTTCTTTTGAACATTCACTTTACTGCCTAGGAACAAAAACAAAAAAACAATGAAAATATTAAGGTGCGTTCCTTTCGTAAAATCTAATGGCATGTTAAGGACGATTTTCTGTGGTGCGGGAGTTTTGCAACTGTCTCTCTCAGGGCGCTACCCTCGCAAGGAGGGAAGTGCGGACTCATTTGGAAGAAGGTTTTGTAGCGACCAGCTTTCCCTCTTTGTAGAGTCTTTCTCCGAGCGATCCCCCGCCCCAGAATGTTACTGGCCCTTCTAACATACCATTTTTGTAATTCGAATCGGATTGTAGGTTCCCATATTGATAGCAGGTTTGTTGCACACCATTCGGCTTTCCTTGTGCATTATAGGTAAGGAGACGTCCATAATACGTGCTATCTCCGTTCATCTTTTTCCTGGGCAAGAAGGCCATGTGGATTCCTTGTTTGACACCTTCGCTGAAAAACCCTTTGAATGCGTCAGATCCATCTGGATACCATCCATGGATATGTCCATCGGCCAGTCCCTTTTTAAACGCTCCTTTAATCTTGCGTTTACCATTTTCCCAATAGTCCGCGTATTCACCACTTTCGACGCTTTTTTCCATCTCGATGAGCTTTTTCAGATCTTCTTCACCAAAATAAGGGTCGGTGATCCCTGTTACCAGCTCTCGAATCGCTCCCGAAAGACTCCTACGAGTAGTGTTTTCAGCTATAGCTCTCAATTGCTCCCAATTTTTTATAGCCTCTTGCAGCTTAACTTCCCGCGTCTTCACTTCCTCACCGCACAACATGCATACCCCCAAGAGACTCATCGCAAAAAAGATCGATTTTATCGTATTCAACATTGTGTATCCTAATTCTATTCGCTTTGTACGATTCTTAATGCATCGTCGTAGGGTTCTTCAAGAAGCTTCACAAATCCCGTCGGACTTGAGGAATCACTTTTTTTATAGAATATTTTATTCCTCACCTGAAAAACACGTGATACGCTCCCATCCTCATAGAAATGATTATTTTTCTTTTCAAACGAGATAGCAACTTCTGCTCGAAAGGGTTGAACAGGATATTCTCTTAAGAAGGGTCGTATTTTATGATACGCGTTGATCGCTTCGACGAATCTTTCCGTCACTTTTACTTCCAACTCTCTTGCTTGTTCAATGGTGGCTCTTTGATAAGAGATGAATTCTACGGACATTTTTTGCACATCATGGGGCATACATCCCCCTTCACCTATGCAAATAAGACCAAATTCTTTTTCCATATCCCTTGCAAAAGAAGTGACAATTTGATTGGCGTATATTTCGTAATTTCCCGAATCATTCTCTCGTGCATTCACCTTGCAGCCTAGAAATAAAAACACCAGAGCAACAAAAAAATTAAGGTGCGTTCCCATCGTAAAATCCCCAGTCTTCTCTTTCTTTGTCCAGAGCGTTTTTCAAAGCCGTATCATATGTAGTTCCATCACTAGCATGATCGGCAAAATAAAGCGTCTTCTCATCCCAGCTCGACATACAAGGCACAATTTTTATGTCGTAATTCGGATCATTAAGGTATTTTATTGCAAACCACATTGTAATATAATCTTTCTTGGAGTAAATATTGAGCGCTTCGAAGGCCTCCAGCTTGGAAATGGGCAATGCCGGACCCAATGCAATGACATGTTGATGTTCTCGGATCATTGTTTTCAGCTCATCACTCATGTGTTCGAATGCTCTACGTTGAATTGCTCCAGCTTCACTATGTAAAGTAGTCAAGAAGTGAAACTCTTTATTGACCTCTTCTCCCCGTTTAACGATCACAGCCAGAAATTGACGGGATGTTTCCGAAATGCGGGTTTGTTTTCCACTGATCTCTTTGAGTGCTCTGCCGCCATCCACGACCAGCCCATGAGTGGGATTATATAGACCTAGGATTAAAGGTCCTTCTGGAATTTTAGCATGAATATTCTCAGCCATAGCAAGAAATTCTTTAGACGTAACGTTGATCCCATTTTTTGGTGAGACGAGACTAATCTTCGTGCCCTCCGTTGGCATGTAGTCTCGGAAATGATCATCGATGCACACAGTCCCGTTGATCATCTCTCTGGATGTAACATGCATTTTGGTCCAGTCTGCTTTAATGACCACCCAATCGGTCTCATTGTTGGGAGACAATCCTTTCACGGGAATCAATCCTACTCCAGATCTAGGTATAGAAACGACATCGACAATGGATGTCATTATATGCGGCTCCCCATCCATTTTTAGCGGTAACGTACAGTCGATATGGGGAGGAAAGAGCATTCCTTCCCTAGCGTTCTCAAGAAACATGGGATCTCTTGACAGGAGTAGGTTACTTAATGGCCGCATGGTGGGAGAAAGGGTCATCTCGTAGGGCTTGGGTGGGTTTGCTGTCGGGAATCGACTTTCATTACGGAGATCCTGCGACTTCGAGCGAGTTATCTCATGCGGTACAGAGGGCTGGTTTACAGGCAATGGAACAAGACCCTTCATAGGAGAGTAAGTCCCATCGATGGGTTTATAGGCCGTGAGAATGGACGGGAGCAAGGGCTTGTCGATCTGCGAGCTTTGGTCCTTCGCAAGCTGAAAACTTGGAGTGTTCGTAAGGGTTTTACGAGGAGAAGGCTCTCGATCTTTTTCTGGATTCGGACTACTCGAGGCAGGGGCATCCCCTTCCTCGTTTTTCCTTCTAGAAGGAGCTCCTTTAGCTAAAGCCCCTGCGCCAGCGGCAATCCCAGTCGTTGCAGCAGTACCCGCACTCGCAGCAGCGGCAATTAAAATAGCTATCCCCGTAGCAGCGGCGACAACGCCCGCACCAATAAGGAATCCTTTTTTGTGCTTTGCGATGAAGTCCGCACATTTCTTACCGGTCTTCTTGAGGCCTTTTTTTATGCCTTTCACATGCTTTTTGAGTGACTTGCAAGGAATGACCTCCGCTCGCTGACCGTTATCAAAGGACCATCCTGCGCGGGCTAGGATCTCTTCAACAGTGGCATTTTCATCGCTATTAGGAGCGTACACATAGGGCGTGGCTATTTCCCATTCGGGCTCTTCCTCCTCAAAGACATCGATATCTTCCGCCTCCCCCCCTATGAGCAGCACTTCCCATTCGCCCTCGAGCGCTTGGCAATCTCCCCCTTCAGCAAACGCTAGGATCTCTTGTACAAAACAGTAAGGCTGAGCCTGTAAGGGTTGAACGCTTCTGCCATTCCAAAGCGTTTTCGCGCTGTAGGTAGGCGGAGGGGGCGAACTAGGGAGACTAAACCAGTATTTATCGTCATCGATGAGAGGGTAGGGCATAGTGTTTTTTGTTGTTTGATAAAAATTGTGAACCAGTTTTTTAAAAAAATTCTGCGAAGTTATAGCATGGAAAAGGGTTTTTTAGGACAAGAAAGTTTGCGAATTGCATTCCTTTTGCTATATTTGGAAACTGCTCTGCAGTTTCGGATCAAGCGAGCGAAGCCACTCCAGAGAGTGGTTGAGTGAGTGCGAGATAAATCCGCGAAAAAAGAACGATTTTAGCAAGCAAATGAGGTTACGCAAGATGTCTAATATATACTGTTGACTGACAGTTCAAGCGTCTAAAGGATTTTGGCTTTGGCGCCTCGATTTTAAAGCCGCCGAAGCAGAACCATATGCGAAGCTGCATATGTTCGATGCAGGCGGCTTCAAAAGGCCTTGACACAAGCTCGTAAGCGAGGATGCCAAAGTCAAAAGCACTTAAGCGATTGAACTGGAAGCAGTATATATCGATTCCGGTTGAATCTTGCATTAGAAGACGCTACGAAGGGATTCTGCTATAGAGAAAACCAGGATAGGCATGATCGGCGAAACGCCGGCAAGATAAGCAGGATGAAGAAAGAGATATTTTTTTCATCCTGCTTATCTTGCCGGCGTTTCGCCGATCATGCCTATCCTGGTTTTTCTATTCGATGAGTTCAGTCTTAAGCAATTCTTTTCCTTCTTTCCTTGTGCGAAGTACCTCTGGAGTCCTCAAACGGAGTAACGTCGCTGATACCAAAAAGAGACGTGACTTGAAAAATGCTATTTGGCTTAGCGGCTATGCGATTGCGCTGGGAGGGATATAAAACCCTTCTCTTTCAGTGACACGTAGTTTCCTTTTCCTATGATGAGATGATCATCGATAGGAATCCCGATGATTTGACCGGAAGAAAGCAGCCTGCGCGTCATCTCTAAGTCTGCCTGTGATGGAGTAGGATCGCCGCTAGGATGATTGTGGGCAATGATCATACTATGCGCTTTTTGCCGAATGGCAGGAAAAAACACCTCACGGGGATGGATGAGAACCTGTGAAAGTGTGCCAAGGGCTACTTGATTTAAGGAGATAAGCTGTCCTTTAGCATCGCGTAGAAGGACGACAAGCGCCTCTTGTTTCAGGTGTTCAAGCTTGTCTTTCAAAAGAAAATAAGCATCTTGAGACGTGGAAAGAGCCGCTTTTTTTTGATCCCCGTAGATTTTGTGAAAACGCAGGGCAATCGCAAATGCCGCTTTTAATTGGAGGGCTTTAGCAGGACCAATTCCTTTAACTGTCTTGAGCTCTTCTACCGAAGCTTCCAAAAGCGCTGGTAAGCTCCCAAACGTTTCGAGCAATTCTTGCGAGAGCTGGAGGACCGATTTACCTTGTGTTCCGGTACCCAGAATGATAGCGAGGAGCTCGACAATGGAGAGAGCCTCTTCCCCTGCTTCGAGCAGCCGTTCGCGAGGACGAGCATGGGAAGGGAGATCGAGAAGCATAAAACCTCGTGTTACGTACTTCCTGGAGTCTGGTTCCTAAAAAGAAATGGCTGTACTTTATGTTCGAACTGTTGGGTGATCTCGACATCGAGCAAGACATCGTTGGCCTCATACTCTGCACTGAATACTTTCCCTTCGCGCATAAGTTCACTGACTAATGCATAATGACTTTGTGGAACGCGCAACCTGACTCGTTTTCTTAGAGACGAAAGCTCCTTGATCATCATCTCCATCAACTCAGAAAACCCAGCACCTGTCGTTGCTGAAATGGTTACAGTTTTTGGATATTGAATCCTAAGCTTATGCAGGATCAGTGGATTTGAACAGGCATCGATTTTATTGAGAACGGTAATGATCGGGTGTTTTTCGGTGCCTAATTCTTTGAGCACCTCATGCGTTGCTATTGCTTGCGCCTCAGCAGTAGGAGAGCTGGCGTCGATGAGATGTAACAAGATATCCGTATGCGTTGCCTCTTCAAGGGTGCTCCGGAAAGCAGCGACAAGCATGTGTGGTAATTTGCGAATAAAACCCACAGTATCGATCAAAAGAACCTCTTGCCTATTAGGAAGAGTAAATTTGCGTGTGGTTGTATCGAGAGTGGCAAAGAGTTTGTCCTCAACCAATACATCAGCCTTAGTCAAGGCACGAAGTAAGGTCGATTTACCAGCATTGGTATATCCAACAATGGCAAACGTGGGGATTCCCGAACGAAGCCGCCCGCTGCGCTGTGTCTCACGCTGGGCTTTTACCTCTTCGATCTCCTCCTGCAAACGATCGACTTTACGCTTGAGCATGCGCCGATCGAGCTCAATCTGCTTTTCTCCCTCCCCTTTCAGATAGGCGCCACCACCAGCTGACTGCCGGGAAAGGTGCGTCCATAACCGCTTAAGCCGTGGAAATTGGTATTTGACTCTCGCGAGTTCTACCTGCAGTCGTGCCTCGCGTGTATGCGCCCTTTGAGCGAATACCTCGATAATCAATTCCGTCCGGTCGATGACGGGTTTCTGAAAAATCTGTTCGAGGTTTCTTTGTTGATGAGGGGAAATCTCATCGTCAAAAAGAATCACTTCGGCTTGCAGATCGAGCGCTTTTTGTTTAATTTCTTCGATTTTGCCTGTTCCAAGAAATGTCGCAGCATCGAGCCTTTTGACAGGGCATGCTATTTTGCCGAGTGTAACGAGTCCAAAAGTTTCACAGAGGCGTTCGAGTTCATCCAAATTTTCCTCGCACGCTCTGCTTTCATTACCGGAAGGATGGCTTCCAACGAGAAAGGCCGATTTGAAATTTTTAAGCTCGATCTCCAAAACAAATTTTTGCGGAGCAGTCATGAAGAGAGATCCTTAGCGCTTAACTCAAAATGGATTGCCAAACCATCATACGCTAGGGACACATTCCAAGGAAGCTCTCTTAAAACACTCTCATGGTCGACCTCATGAGATAGATGGGTGAACCACGTTTTAGCAGCACCTACGTCTAAGGAAAAGTCGATAGCCTCGTCGATGTTTAAATGCATTAAAGATTTGGTCTTGCGAAGCGCGCTAATGACCAATACCTTCACTCCCTTGATCTCCTCGATGACGCGTGGGGAAAATTGACGAATATCTGAGACAAAGGCCATATTGCCTAAGCGGAAGCCTGTCACTTTTTGCCCCCCCTGGGTATAGCTCACAATATGAAGCTTCAGTCCTGCAAAAGAGGCAGCGCCAAAATCCTCATTCAAACATTGAAAAGCGAGTTGAGCCGGAAGCGACTTCTCCTCCTGCTTAGGAGAGAAAAAATAGGGTGCGCGAGTGCGGATTTCATTATAGGTTTCTTTTGAGGCAAGACATGGTAAAGGTTGGCCGTTGATCAAGTAGTAAACCCGGAGATCATCAATCCCCCCAACATGGTCATAATGAGAGTGTGTTAAAATGACGCCATCGAGAGCATTGATCTTATGCTGTAAAGCCTGCTGGCGAAGATCGGGACCCGCATCGATGAGAATTTGTTTTTCATTCACTCGAAGAAGGGCTGCTGGCCGCAGCCGCTTGTTATAAGAAGAACTCGAACGGCAGACATCGCATAAGCAAGCAACGACAGGTACGCCCGAAGAAGCACCCGTCCCAAGAAAAAGTAATTCACCTTTCATCCCTCCTCCGGAGGAAACCAGGTCTTAAGGCCTGGGTATTTCATTCTTTCTTGCTCTGCATTCTTTTGGGATCAGATCCCTATTCCCTCTAATTATAGCCTCAGCCAGTTTTTTACCAAGCAATGCGTGATAAAGAAGACCACGCGAACCTAACGCACCAAAACACCAAAGACCTTTTTTGATTTGATCAACGAATGGCATATAATGCCCTTGTCTTGCTAAACGCACTCCAGCTCGGCAATCGAGGATGTCAGGCTGCCCTGGGAAGGGAAACTCGTTTTTTTGCAGCAGCGATAAAGCCATAGCCAGGTCTGGTTCTTCGTTTGTGTAATTGTGCTCATAAGTCGATCCCCAGTGATAGATTCCCTCTTGTGCGCTTCTCGCTAAATATCCTTTGGCAATCAACGAACGTATCTTCTTTTCTGCAAGGTGCACGCGAAGTATCTGTCCTTTGATCTTTGAAAAGCAAGACTGAAATTGGGGCAGTAATCGGTCTATTTGATGCCCTGCTGCTATGACAACCTCAGTAAAATCACTTAACTCTCCAAGATCGGCAATCTCTTTTTTTTCAAACGTAGCGCCTTTAGCAAGGCACCCCTGAAAAAGACCTTGAAGATAGAGGGCCGAATCGACGACTATGCCTGAGCAGATGAGAAAACGATCTTCTCCTAGCGATTCGACATCATCATAGCCATTCAGCGCCTCTCTTTGCGACTGACTCTGTGCGATCCTAATGATCCCTTCCTCAAGGATCGCCTGCGGCTGTGCAGCTAAAAGAAGCGCTTTTGTTGCGGCTATGGCTTCATCAGCCCATAAACTACGCTTGGTCTGCTCTCCCACATAAGGATGGAGAAGGCCGGCGGCGCAGCCGGAAGCGCCCTTGCCAATGCTGTTTACGTCGTAAAAAGTAATGCGGCAGCCTAATTCTGTGAGGAACCAGCCGGTAGCAAGACCGGCGAAGCCAGCCCCTATGATTGCAATGTTCATCTAACGGGATTTTTCCACCCATTCTATCTTAATACCTCATCATAAAAAAGAGGAGAAATGGGGAGGCAGTTGCAAAACCCAGGTTAATTCATCGGCAAATGCTCCACCATGCCTTTTTCATCGAGAAGCTCCCTTTCAACCAAGGAAATTTTTTCTTTAACAAATGGGCTCCATGATAATCCTCCTACGATCTCGATTTCAGCTCTCTTTCTTGTAATACAGGGGAACGAAAAAATAAGATCCGAAGCGATTCCATAAGGATTGCCATCGGATAAAAGCCCCATCGAAAACCACTCTCCATGAGGAGTTGGGAAAATGAGTGCCCGCATTGCATCAAGCGCCGCATTCGCTGCTGAAGCTGCGGAGGATTTGCCTCGGACGGCGATCACTTCAGCACCACGCTTTTGTACCGCTGGGATAAAGACGTTCTCGAGCCATGCTTCATCAGGGATGACCTCATGAATAGGCCGGTTTTGTAGAAGTACCTTTGTGAAATCAGGGACCTGTAGCGCGGAGTGGTTGCCCCAAATCACCATCTTATGTACCTGCTCTACTGGCACTTTTGCCTTGAGAGCAAGCAGAGCTTTAGCACGCTTCTCATCTAGTGTTGTCATCGCATAAAAACGCATTGGATCAAGACCTTTGGCATTCTTCATAGCAATCCAACAGTTAGTATTACAGGGATTCCCTACGACTAACACGAGAATGTCTTTCTTAGCTTGCCGCCCTAGTGCCTGACCTTGCGCAACGAAAATCTTGCTATTTTCCAGCAAAAGATCTTTGCGCTCCATCCCTGGCCCGCGCGGCTTGGCTCCGATCAAGAAGGCGTAGTCGATATCTTGGAAAACCTCTTCAGGATTGGTACCGAAAACGACCTCTTTAAGAAGCGGGAACGCACAATCTTCGAGTTCCATGATCACCCCTCGAAGGCCTGGTAGACCCTCGGGAATTTCTAGCAGATGCAAGGCTAAAGGCTGGTCTTCGCCGAGTAATTGACCTGATGCGATGCGAAAAAGAAGGCTATAAGCGATTTGACCAGCTGCTCCTGTGACCGCTACCCGGGACAGCTGTTTTACTGATCGCATAGTCCTTAAATACAGCCTTTTCCCTAATTAAAGCAAAGAATACCTCTGTACACGACAAAATTTGTAAGCATTCATGAGCTTGTGAAGAAAGCTTTTTTCTATAAGAAAAAACAGGATAGGCATGATCGGCGAAACGCCGGCAGGATGGGCAGGATGAAGAAAGATAGATTTATCTTTCTTCATCCTGCCCATCCTGCCGGCGTTTCGCCGATCATACCTATCTTGTTTTCTCTATAGCAAAATCCCTCAGCAACGTCTTGAACGTATGAAATTTTTGTCGTGTACAGAGAAAGAATACCCCTTTCTAATCACAAGTTCTTGACAACCAGGATATTAAATTAAAACAAATAAAATACAAATTAGTAGAAATAAAGTACAAACAAGTAGTATAATTAATAGCGTAATTAATTATGTAAGTAACAGAAAAACAATGTCCGTTGAAACAACCCATAAACCAATATTGCATCAGAAACAAGGGAAAGGGGCGTCGACCTATCCCGCACTGCGAGCGTACCAAGACCCATTGAGTGGAAGGGTTAGCGGGCAGGCGGAAGGGGTACCTCTCTTTTTTGCCAAGACCAAAGAGCGGCTTACACCTACTCCTACCAATCCGACTGTCTGCGTTCGTGATGCTAATGCTTGGACTGTCGAGATAGAGGGGTTTCACGATGAAAGCTCCAATTTATCGCATACAAAATCTCAGCTTAAAGGCGATTATCCCTCTTTGGACAACGTAACGAAACGCCTTCTTAGTCAACGCGGTCCGCCAAAAATCTATCCGAAGAAGCCAGAAAACCAGAAACACCAAATTTCTCACAGTATTACGAGTCAATATGATCTCATCGCTCGACCGAGGCTCGAGGGTCAGCTTGCTAAAAAAATGCGTTTACCCCCCTCTGCCTTAGCAACTCAGCACATCCTTCTCAAGAACGGTCTGACCGGCGTTTCCTATCAAGCACTTGATGGCACAATCGTAAAACCTAAATATGCTATTGCCGGAAGTCACGATCGCGAAAGTCCACGCCTCCAAATGGCTCGAAGAATTGCTCCGCTTGTCAAGGATAAGGCAGATCCAGGGGCTCCTAGTTATTGCTATACCGGCCGTCCCGATAGCTTTGACAAAGCCCTAGAGCATGGCAAAATGGTTTTTTTGGGAGAGGTGAATAGTACTTATCCTAAGGGTATTTCCTTTGACAAGGATGATGACGGCGATGCCATAGAGGATGAAGATGGCGATCTCGTTTATACCCTAGACTATGTGGTTACTTCCCTCCAGTCAAATTCCGTTTTCTATTCATTGAAAGGAGAAAACGAACGAACGTATTTCAAAAACGAGCAGGAGGCTTTAAAACAGCTCCGTAACGATGTTCACACAATTATCGACCCTCTTACAAAGAAACAATACAAAGTACGTTTTCGTCCGATCCTTTTTTCTAGACAGGTCAATCTCTTTGGCAATTTAGAAAAAGGGTTAGACAGCTCATTGACAGGTTCAGCTCTAGCAATTGAGGCCTCCCGCCTAGGTTTGAATGAACTAAAACGCCACATGAGCACTTATCTTCCGAACTTATCACCTGAAGAACAAGCTTTAGCCATAGCCCTTATGGATAAACTCGAAACTTCAATGAATTGTAGGATATTAGGGGGGAGGCAAATGGAAGCCGTTGAAGAGCTTACTTGCCGAGCGATGTTCTGTATATTGCTCGATTTACCTATCACCTATCACTGTAAAAGTAGCACTGACCGGACAAGTTTGGCTGTCGCCCTGCATGTAAGCCTCTGCCAATGGGTCAAGCAAGGCTTACCACTGCCGCAAGGCGATAACTTTGAAAAGATCATCGATAACGAGTATTTCAAAGAACTATTTGCCCTTAATTGGGTCCAAGGACATCAGATTACTCGCAATTCCAGGGCACCAGAAGGGATGATTGAAGAAAACGGTTTTTTACGAGAATTAGATCACGAAGTTCTGGGAATTTGTTGCAATGAAAGCATTGCGCAATGCAACCTTATACCACGCCTCCTGCCTAAACGCTATTTAAAAGACTATGGTCGTTGGTGCCTTGTAAAAGAGTATTTTGTCAAGCATCCCATACTATCCATCGTTTATCTGCTATTCAGCCCCCTCGTTGGAGCTCTCAATGCTCTTAGTACTTTACTTCCCGGCAGTACACTCTGGAAGCCCACTGGATCGTCGAGCTGGTTGAGTTGGAGCGCGTGGTTGTTACTGCTTCCCTTTCGCTTAGGCTACATGATTCCTTACAACTTCGTTACTGGAATGGCCGCGCCTTTCTTTGCTGCACCAACTAAAGTAGTTGATTTAGACGCTCTCGGCGTTGGTCAACGTCGCCTTCTCAAAGAGGCAACCCAGGACCAAAATGCTTATAATACGCCTATCGAAGCAATCCCAGCCAATGCTGGAAAACTCTCCCCGAAAGAACTTGCTGCACATATGGGGCATATCAACAAGGCTTGGAAAAACTCTAAGCTAACCAAAAAATCCCCGGGGCAAATTTACGATCTTTTCTTCCAGAAACGCTTTGGTCAAGATAAACGCCCGATTCGCCATTTCATAAAAGGTGATGTCGTTGAACATAGAACAAGAGAATTCGAAAGCGATGCTGCTAGTTTTTTTGCCAGCATAAAAGTGAAGCATAAAAAGTGGGAAATCGATGGTAAAGAATTTTATAGCTTAGAGAACATTTACGAATATCTGATATCGCAGCGTAAGTTTAGTGAAGAAAGGGCTATCGCCATCATGAAAAAGCAAATTCCATCAGTCAAAAAAGCTCTGACAAAGAAAAAAGATCCTATCCACATGCGAAAAGCCTTAGTTTTCAAAAAAATGAAACCCTCTGCCCATAAAAAATGGCAGATCGATGGTAGATCATACAACCGGCCTCAAGCTCTCTACGACTATCTCACACGGAATAAGAAATTAAGCGAAGAAAACGCCTTAGACATCATGTGCTGCATGCAAAAAGGGGCAAGTCATTATGCAGATAGCTACTTAAAGACAACTTTAGCAAGCAGCCACGAAGAGATAAATACTGATATACGACAAACTAAAAAAATCAGCTTCAATCTCGATACTAGTAAATGGATATTAAGGATAATGCATGATAATGAAGTCTACACCACGGATGATTCCAATGCAGAAACGATTCATGCAACGATACGTACTGTAACCGTTCTCAACTGCAACAATAAGAATACAGAGTATGGTCAAGGCCATATCGAATGTAGGTTAGTTGGTGAGTACATTCCTGTAAACGCCGGCAACCCTCTTGCATAAC
>Ga0206862_1082_pt1 | contig 27332 bp, 15 predicted proteins | sample Alteio_BWOrgCont_43_FD_152625 | JGI IMG/M metagenome (GOLD analysis project Ga0206862, IMG submission 152625) | Enriched cells from forest soil in Barre Woods Harvard Forest LTER site, Petersham, Massachusetts, United States -... | ecosystem: Environmental > Terrestrial > Soil > Temperate forest >... | reverse complement strand
TTGAAGAAGCGACCAGCGGCAGTGTCGTTTTACCTAAACGGGTCGGCTATCTACGACAATCGATTGAGCCCTATCGCGACCACCGAGCGATCGATGTTGTCATCATGGGCAATGAACGTCTCTGGAAAACGTTCCAAGAAAGGGACAGCCTTTATGAGCAAGAGATGACAGATGCAATTGGCATACGACTTGGTGAACTCGAAGAAGTGATCGCCGAAGAAAATGGCTATAGCGCTGAGTCGGAAGCAGAGATATTGCTCGTTGGCATGAGCATCCCCGCTGAGATGCATGATAAACCGCTGCGCACGATCCCAACCGACCTGCAGTTTAAGGTGATGCTTTGCCAGGCCCTCTTTGGCACTCCTGATGCCTTGCTCCTCGATGAACCGACCAACCACCTCGATCTCGATTCCATTAGTTGGCTCGAAGAATTCCTCCATGAATACGAAGGAACGCTCATCGTCGTCAGCCACGACCGCCATTTCCTCAACGCCGTCACCACGGCCATCGCTGACATCGATTACGATACGCTCATCATCTATCCCGGCAATTATGATGACATGCTCGTTGCTAAGACGGCGGTGCGAGAGCGTACTGAGTCCGAGAACAAGTCCAAAGAAAAAAAAGTCTCTCAACTTCGCGAATTCGTTGCTAAATTTGGCGCCGGCACCAGGGCTAGCCAAGTCCAATCGCGCATCCGCGAAATCGAACGCCTTCAGCCTCAGGAACTCAAAAAATCGAATATCCAGCGCCCCTATATTCGCTTTTATCCGTCCGAGAAAACCTCCGGCCAGATCGTCTTCAAATTATTGAACGTCAGCAAAGGATACGACGACAAGCCCGTCATCCGCAATTTCTCCTGCGAGATTCTGCGTGGGGAGAAAATTGCGGTCATTGGAAACAATGGTCGGGGAAAGACCACTCTTTTGAAAATGCTCGCCGGCGTGCTCCCTCAAGATAGTGGTAAAATAGAAATTGGCCATCAAACCCTGATTGGCTATTTTCCACAAAACCATTCTGATGTGATCGATAAGAAAGCCGCCATGACGGCCTTTGACTGGCTAAAAGGAAGAAAGCAGGGAATCTACGATCAAGATGTGCGTGGCATTCTCGGCAAGATGCTATTTGGAGGCGATGATGCCTTCAAGACTCTTTCCGCTCTTTCCGGCGGTGAGACAGCCAAGCTTTTGCTAGGGGGGATGATGCTCGCCGATTTCAATACGCTGATCCTCGATGAGCCCAATAACCATCTCGACCTCGAATCAGTCTCCGCTCTTGCCTGGGGGCTTCAGGAGTTCAAAGGCACTGTCGTTCTTGCCACCCATGACCGCGATCTGATCGACAAAGTAGCGACCCGTCTTATTGCCTTCGAAGAAGATGGCATCCACCTCTTCGATGGAAAGCTCGAGGAATACCTCGCCAGACGCAAGGCTCACCATTTGTCGGTGTAACTAGGCCTCTTTCTGGGGTGTGACGAACGCTCGTTCCTCGCGCCTGTCACATTCCATCTGTAAGCTGCATCTCAGAAAGATCTTTTATGTTCTTTGCGTAATGCTGATATTTAGGGTCGCCCCATCTTTGCAGACATGCTGGAGCGCCAAATTTGGCCTTTTCTCCAAGATAGATCTCGAAAAATGTTGCAAGCCGATCACGCACTCGCGGATCTTCGCGGAAACGTTGGTATTGTTCTTTTGCGCCTTGTTCATAAACATCATAAATTGCAAAAAACAGATCGCGTACTGAGTGCTGCTTTTTTCTCGTTATTCCCTGCTTAGCCATCCGTTGGATTTTTTCTGCCCGGATTCTAAAATTCTGCATAGGCTCTTTGAACTGCTGTTGGATTTTCTTTCTAAAAGGCGCTAGCAATTTGTCCCCAACTTTCGGAGTCAGGAGATTTGCAGGCAAGGCTTGGCATGTTTGCTGAAAATAGGGGTGGAGAATCAAGCGCAGTAAAAGGGGACGAATAGGCGTATTTCCCTGAGGCCATCCTAGTTCTCCCATGAGTTGGAGATCATAATGGTTGTAGGGCTGCAAGGCGTGCTCTTCATCGCAATCGATGAACTGATCAGATTTTGAAAGCAACGTATTGCCAGGGTATGAGTCCCCTTCACTTTTCAAAATGTGTAATAGTGAATAAAGATCAACGCGTTCTTTTGGCAATCTAGCAATGTGTTCAGCTCCATCTAGAGCACTTAAAACACCCATGATCGTCTCAACGTCTTGCGCCCAAGGCTGCAGTGTGCCCAACCCCTCTTCTGCATACCCATGCTGTAAGCCCGTTGCTTGCTGATATTCTTTGACAGCTTCGATTGCCTGAATTTTTTCAGCGGAGGAACTGGAAAACTTCTTTTGATGATGAAAAGCCAGTTCGCCGAAGTCAGGAGATATCTTACCCTTCGGTTTCATGACTGCATAGAGCGCCGCGTAGATAGCGCGACGCGTATTCACTGGCAGCCAATCGAACAGAGGTAAAATTTCTGCTACCGGCGTACCGCCGGAGAGCCTTTCTACAATCAGATGAAGTAGGTCTGTTGTGCCTGTTCTCATATAGAATTCCTGTAAGACTAGGCCTTTCTGCTTAGGAAGCGCTTTCTCCCATGGATAAGAAAGACGGCTTTGAACTGCTTCTCGTAAAAGTGGATGCATCGACGCAAAGAGTCGATCAGCAGATTGGGGCTCAACCGTATAACGTTCTGCCAGTATACGGATTGCTTCGCCGAGGGTTAGGCGGAAGGCAGCCGTAGGGACTGTGATGTCAAAACCAAAAGTATCGTTGATTTGCGAGCTAGCGATTTCACGGAAAAAATGCTCCACTTTATAGTTCCCGTTGTTGCCCATTGCCCGATCAAGCGGCTTCAATTTGCCTAAGATCTTCCCTGTTTCATCTTTAAAGAAGGTCAATGGTTTGTACATCGTCGGTCCGACATGGTCCAAAGATTTTGCTTGTAGAGCGGTACTATAAGCAAATCGCTGCACCTCTTTTAAAGCCATCGCCTGCCTGATATTCCCTACAATCACCCGACGACTGCTCATGTCGATCAATAACTGTAGGATTTCCTTTGCGGCTACCGGATCATAGGTCGGATCTTTTGCAAGATCTTTGAAGGCGCCGATCACCGTTTGGAACCCAGCGATATCGCTTTTGCTCAACGGGGTCTCTTGCAAAATGATACGATAGATCAGTGCATTCCAAACAGGTTGATCGATCATATAACGGTTGCCGATCGAGTTTTTGGCCTTGTCAAGCAAAGCCAACCATTTCAAACGGTATGCGATCTTGGCATATGTTCTTTTATCAATAGCTTGCTCTTCACCACTTTTAACTCCCCTGCACAAAGGCGACATCTGCCACATCTTGGGAAAAAAAGGATGCTGCCGCAGTTTGCCGAGCGGCCTTGCTTGACGATAGCCTTCGATCGCATTGTACTGTTGCCAAAAAACATCTCTCTTCTCCAAGAGCGGAAGGTTTGGCATTTTACTTGAATCATCGTCCTCGTAGCGGGCATGAACACAGGCTTTCATCCGATCCCAGTACTCGGTCTGGGAAGAAGGGGAAATCATCGCTTGCAATGTCAAGAGCATATGATAAGGATATTTATGGGCCTGATGCTCTTCACCACCCAATCCCCATTGCCATTTTTCTTGTCCTGGGAATCGATTAAAAAATTGCCCCTTGAACTGATTCCAAGATTCTAAAGGAATTGTTGTTTTATATTTCTTGAGAAGAGCTCCCACGGCTCGTTGAGTTTCATCTGAACTTTTGAACGCATGATCATGGACAACCTTCTGCAGTTCTTTAAAAAGAGGTTGAAGTGGATGCTTTTCCTGCTGAAGACAAAAGGAAAAGGCTGCCTCCAATAAGACTCCCCAATTGTCAAGGGCATGTTTTTCTCCCCATTGTTTTGTTGGCTGCCGATGAGGGTTTACTTCGTAGATTTTGCCGAAGAATACATTCTGTGCCTTTTGCGGGAGTTTTTTTATCAGCTGCTCGACCGCCTGCCTTTTATCAGACTCCGATATAGACTGATGGAGTATGGATACTACATTCGCATAGAATTGCTCAAAAATGATACCGCACTCTGCTTGTGCCTGTCCAAGCAGCGTAAGCAATGCTAATGCTTCCCCTTTCCTGGGTTTTGCGGCTAGTACGGCTTCGATCTCTTGCCCACTCGTTTTCTTGATCGTCTGGGCTAATTCTTCTTCAACGCCTTTAGCAACCTCTATCATCGATTTCTTCTGTCGGAGCGTTGGAAAAAGTTGGTCCCAATGTTCAACCTGGCTCTTTTCGATCGTCGTTTTCGCTAGTATTTCCATGGCTTTCAGAAGGAACCCTGCACCTCTAGCAGCAACAGTTCGAGCCAGAGTCTGCTGACCCTTTTCAAATGCGCTCACAAAACGCGCTAAGGCAAGATCTTCCGGATTGAAAGAGCTCTCTAACCGAGTCTGTAATAAAGAACGTTCTTCAATGCCCAGAAAAGAAAGACTATCGGCCAGTTGCAGCCTCTTGCTATCCCGTCCAATTTCCTTCCGGCTCTTCTCTAATTCCACCGTCTCTTCGATTTTCAGCAGTGCAATGAGTTCTCGACGTAAAGAGCAGGGAAGCTGTAGGAAGGCCTGAGCCATCCTCTCGGCAGCAGACTTTTCATTCTGTAAATGTGAGGGAATATTGAAAAGCGACTCGCAGACTCGGTAAAAAGCATAAAGGGCGCTGGAGTCCTTGGCAAAAGGACGGAGATTTTTTATTCTCGGTACAAGCCCTCCCCTGCTTTTCTCTGCGTGCTTTTGCACTGCGATTTTGTTCAATGCCTCGTCGATTGCCAGCTCAGCACGCTTCTCATTCTGCTCAATCGGTGAACTACCTTGGGTTTTAGCATTTTTCTCTGAGGTTTCGGAAATCTTTTCCTGGTATTTGCCGAAGATTCTTGTAAAAATTTTTTGACAACTCTTTTTTACCTTGATCAAGGTAAAAGCACTCGGATCGCAGACAACGGTGGATTGCAATTGCTCATCAATGGCAGAAATCTTCTCCGCTATTGCCTCTAGCGAGGAGTCTTTTTCGATGTTTATTAGTTTTTTTTTGATTTGCCTTTGCGCTGCCTGGTCGGACGAAGGAAGCTGATCGATCGTTTTTTCAAGTACTCTCAATTCTTGGTAAAGATCAGTTAATTTTTTTTCTAAAACTGTATAAGACATAATCACCAATAGTTATTTGTTTTATTAGATAATTCGCTTAATTATACCATACTGGTAAATTAAAATACAAAATGAGTTTGCAACAATTTTATTAGATAAAAAAATTTTATAGTTAACCATAATTTTTTTTACTATTAAAATTGTTTTATATATATCAAAACAACGGGGGCCGAGCAAGAATCGAAAGATCGCGAAATGGCCGTTTTTAACGAGGAAGATCGGCTATGCAGAGGTCTCAAACAAGACGTTGTTGAGGGATTTTGCTATAGAGAAAACAGGATAGGCAGGATAGGCGAAACGCTGATCCTGTTTTTTCTTATGGAAAAAGAGCTGTCTTCATAACTTCATGAATGCTTACAAATTTTATCGTGTGCAGAGCTTATTGCATCTGGGAAAGATCTTTCACATTGGTAACATAGTGCTGAAACTTAGGCAGCACCCATCTATTCAAGCATGCTGGAGCGCCAAACGCAGCTTTTTTACCAAGATAGATCTCGAAAAACGCTGCAAGTCGATCTTTTACCTTTGGATCCTGGAGGAAACTTTCATAGCGCTTCTTAGCGCTATGCTCTTCATCATCATAGATCTCAAAGAAGATATCGCGCACTGAGCGGGGCTTCCGGCTCTTTATCGATTGCGTCGCTATCTGTTGGATTTTTTTGGCCCTATCTCCAAAGTTCTCAAGAGGTTGTTGGAGAGTCTCTCGAATTTGTTCTCTAAAAGGCGTTAGCAATGAGTTTCCGGCTTTAGGAGTGAGAAGAGCCTGTGGCAGCTCTTCGCATGTTCGTCGAAAATAAGGGTGGAGCATCAAACGCAGTAAAAGCGGCTTAATAGGTGTATTTGCCTGAGGCAGTCCCAATTCCCACATCACCTGTTTATTGAAGTCATCTTTTTTAGGATCCTTTTCCGAACCTGGCTGCAAAGTAATCTCTTCATCACAGTCGATGAAATGATTAGATTTTGAAAGCAAGGTATTGCCCAAATACGAATCCCCTTCACTTTTCAAGATGTGCAATAACGAATAGAGATCTACACGCTCTTTTGGCAAACTGGAAACACGTCTTGCGCCATCTTTTTCATTTAAAACAGACATCATTTGCTGAACGTTTTCCGCCCAAGGTTGGAGTGTGCCTAGCCCTTCTTCCGCATAGCCATGCTGCAAGCCTGTTTCTTGCTGGTATTCTTTGACCGTCTCGATCGCTTGGATTTTTTGCGCCCTTGTACTGGAAAATCTATTTTTATTGTGAAAAGCTTGGCCGCCAAAATCATCTGGTACCAGACCCTTTGGTTTAAGAATGTTATAGAGTTCCCCATAGATGCTATGACGCGTATTCACTGGAAGCCAGTCGAATAGCGGCAGGATTTCGCTGGACGGCGTTCCTTGGGAGAGCTTCTCTACAATCAGATGGAGTAAATCGGTCGTGCCTCTTTTAGCATAAAATTCTTGCAAGACTTGACTTTTTTGTTGGGGACGCGCTTGGTTCCAGGGGCCGGAGATACGTTTTCGAAGAGCTTCTCGCAAAAAAGGATGTATCGTAGCATAGAGTTTATCCGCGGAGTGCGGGTCAACCGCATACCGTTCCGCCAACATGCGGACCCCTTCGCCAAGAGTAAGACGGAAGGCAATCGTAGGGACCGTGATAGCCAATCCAAGAGCATCGTTGATTTGCGAGCTTGCGATTTCACGGAAAAAATGCTCCACTTTATAGTTCCCGTTGTTGCCCATAGCTGGATCAAGTGGTTTCAATTTGCCTAAAAATGCCCCCGTTTTGTCCTTAAAAAACGCCAACGGTTTGTACATCGTAAAACGTTTATCATAGTCCAAAGGTTTTGCTTGCAATGCCGTCATAAGGGCTATTTGTTGCATTCCTTTTAAAGACATGGCTTGTCCTAAGTTTCCTGGTACAAGACGACGACTGCTCATATCGATCAGTAAATGGAGGATCTCTTGTGCAACGACAGGGTCATAGGTCGGGTCTTTTGCAAGATCTTTGAAGGCGCTGATCACCGTTCGTAACCCAGCGATATCGCTCTTGCTCAACGGGGTCTCTTGCAAAATGATGCGATAGATCAGTGTATTCCAAACAGGTTGACCGATCGTATAGCGGTTGCCGATCGAGTTTTTGGCCTTGTCAAGCAAAGCCAACCATTTCAAGCGGTGTGCGATCTTGGTATATGTTCCTTGATCAATAGCTCGCTCTTCACCACTTTTAACTCCCCTGCACAAAGGCGACATCTGCCACATCTTGGGAAAAAAAGGATGCTGCCGCAGTTTGCCGAGCGGCCTTGCCTGACGACAGCCTTCTAGCGCATTATAGCGTTGCCAAAGAGTCGCTGATTCCTCAGCAAGCGGCTCTTTCTGCCCTTGCTTTGAACTCCGACGTTCATTGCGGGCATGTACATAAGTTGCCATGCGCTCCCAATATTCGGTTTGGGAAGCGGGGGAAACCATCGCCTGTACTGTCGAGAGAACATGATAAGGATATTTGTGCGCATGGTTCTCTTCGCCTCCAAACCCCCATTGCCATTTTTCCTTTCCAGAGAATCGGTTGAAGAATTGCGTTTTGAATTGATTCCAAGAGTCTAAAGGAAGCGTTTTTTTATATTTCTTGAGAAGAGCGTTTACCGCTTGTTGGATTTCAGACGAGTTTTTGCCTTTGCGGTTGTGGACCACCTTCTGTATCTCTTTGAAAAAACCATAAAGAGCATGCTCTTTTCGATCTGGGCAAAAAGTAAAGGCCGCATCCAACAAAATTCCCCAATGATCAAGGGCGTGTCTTTCTCCCCACCCTGCTGTCATCTTCCGATTGGGGCTTAGCTCGCAAATTTTACCGAAGAACTGAGTTTGCAGAGTTTTGGGAAGTCGTTTGATCAGAAGCTGAGCTGCCTCTTTTTTACGCGATGCAGGGATTGACTGCTGTGAAAGGGAGAGCATCTCCGAGTAAAATCGATCAAAAACGACCCCGGATTCCCTTTGCGCTTCTTTAAGAAGCTCGAGGAGAGCCGCTTTCCCTTCTTTCCCAGGTTTTTTACTCATTGCTTCTTTGACGCGCTGCTTATCTATGTGCCTGAAACTATGGACTAATTCCAATTCTTCTGGCTCTTTAACGGCAAGCGTTTCTTCCGACGCCGCCTGTTTGGAAGTAAGAAAAAATCGATCCCAATTTAAACCCTGACTATTGTCAACAGTTGTTTTCGCTATGGTTTCCAGCGCTTTCAGAAGGGCTTTCATTCCTTTGGCAGCAACGGTTTGCGCCAGACGCTGCTGCGCCTTTTCAAATGCATTCGCATAGCGGGCAAAGGCACGATGCTTTGGGTCAGAAGAATTCTCTAATCGTGTCCGTAACAAAGAACGCTCTTCAGCGCTTAGCAAAGAAAGGCCGCCAGCCAAGGACTGCATCTCGCCACCCAGCTTTTCTCTACTCTTCTTTAATTCATCTCTCTGATCGATATTCAGCTCATCTAGGACTTGCTGGCGCAAAACCAGCGGAAGCCGTAGAAAAGCCTCAGCAACCTTACCAACAGACTCTTTATTCCGCTCTTGGTGGTGTATTTTCGAAAGCGCATTGCACGTCTGATAAAGGGCATGGAGCGCTGTGGAGTCGTTAGCAAAAGGGAGAAGATCTTTTATCTTTGGCGCAGCCTTTTTTGTTATTTTCTCTGCACTTTCTTGCGCTGCGATTTTACGCAGAGCCAATTGGACAGCTGTTTTAGCAAGATGATCGCCATTTGTTACAGCTGGCTTGTCTTGAGGAGCAGCGCTTTTCTCAGGCGCCTTAGGAACCTTTTGACAGTATTTATCGAAGACCCTAGCAAAAACCCGTAGACAATCCTCTTTGGCCTTGACCAACTTAGAAAGCTTGGGATCACAGCCAACAACTGCTTGCAAGCGCTGGTCGATTTCTACGATTTTTTTTCCTAATGATTCTAGCGATTGATGCCTCACTTTGCCTAACTTTGCTTTGGCTTGCTTTTGAGCAGCTCGATCTACTGAAGAAATGTGATCGATGGTTTTTTCGAGTACTCTCAATTCCTGACAAAGACTTACTAATTTTTTTTCTGCAATCTTGTAAGACATAAATCACTTTTTGTATATTTTTATCTATACAAGATAACATACTAATGTATTAAATTACAAACTAATTGCAGAAGATAAACAGCCTAGTATAAAAAATAAAAATGAAATTATAAGAGATCGTTGTAAAATTAAAACTTGCATGGATTATTCGGTCTCTAATTAAGTGGGGTGTGACAAACGCTCGTTCCTCACGCCTGTCACACCCCCAATACAATTCAAAAATAAACTGGTATTAGCATCTAATAAGACTTGCGTGGATGATTTGACAAAATTCTAGCCAAACCTCTATGACATAGAATAAGAGACTGATCACCTAGAAAAAAACCCGAAGAGGGATGGCATGGCTGACATTCGCCCCGTTGAAGCGGGCCTTACCACTGCATCTGGCTCTCAAAACCAGGATATCCGGCAGATTGCAAAACAACTCAAAATGCATATCGATACCTTCAACCAGATGCTTCCACCGCAGCCTGACCAACTAAAAAAGTTTGCGGGAGCTATCCAAAACCTCAATACTTCCTCCTTACAAGCTTTGGATATGACAAAGAAACCAGTCAACCGGTTAATGGAAGAAGTCCAAGACTCTGCTGAAACGACCCAGACAATCTTAAGCCAGCCGCTCAGCAATGAGGGCACGAATGAAAATGCTTCTTTGATTAGCGCTGCGACGAGCTATAAGGAAGAAGATGGTAAAGAGTCCGATCTCTATAAGATTAGCCTTGCTTTTTGGCAATATCCCGATCAGACGGAAATGCTGAGAAAAGAACTCACCCTCACCAGCGAAGACCTTGCAACCTAGAATCGCATATTACGTAAGTAGCAATTTTAAGCTTGGAGCTTTTAACGCTGCTTCGAGCCTCTCCATAGCGGGAAGTTTTTTCGCATGAATCCCAATGAATCCAGGGGTCTTGAATGCTTTACTAACTTCACTATGCGTCTTTTTGATCAACTGATCTACGATCTCTTGAGTGTCCCGATCAAAACCGATGGAGATAGGATTGAACTGAATGGGAGTGTTTTTCTTTTTTCCTCTTTTAAGTGCTTGCATGAGGAAGACATTGACATGGTCCTGTTTAAGAGGAACCTCAGCTTTTTCGCAGAGTTTTTTATAAAATTTGGCACTTGGGGCTAGAGTGGATAGGACATCAACCGCATATTCTTTAGCAAGAGCTCCATCTCGCGATTCCATGAAATCCGGAAACGAAATTGACGGTTCTTCAGTAGCTAAACGAACTGTTTCTTTAAAGCTTTGGTAATAACTTTTCTGTTTTTTGACTTGTTCATTTGCGGCTTCATGTAAATCATGACAAATTGCGTAATAACAATTTTTTCTAGCTTGTGGAGACATTTGACCGTTTTCATCGGAAAAAACAGCTGCATAATAGAGAGCATGGCGATGCGTTTCACTTTCGATTCGTTTTTTGAGCAGCTCCAGATCCTTTAACGTTTTCTCTAATTTCTTTTTTTTCTTTGGGTTAGCTTTTGCCACTTTAGGCTGAAGAAGAGCGATTTTTTCGCCGAGTTTTTTGCACAATCGATTTTGAAAGGCTTCGGCGTAAAGAATTCTTTCAGTTATCTGCTTTTCGCTTATCTTTTTTCTTTTCGCATGTTCAATAAGCTTCTCAAGAGAATGTTTATTGGTTTTAACCGCACCTTCTAGATTGTAAATATGTTTGTTCTGAACAGTTGTCAATGAGGAATGCATGGGTTTCTCTGCAGTGATGCATCCCCGCTCTTCTTCCCCTCGACTTGAATATGGCCAAAGATCATATAGGCCAGAGTTCTTAGCGACCGTCCGTAAATCATCAATCAATTGAGCAACATCTTCATTCACAGCCGTTTGCTTTTGCCCAGTAGTCCTTGCCAGTTCTTCTCGTATTTGATCATACCCTACGACCTCTTCCGTCCTATTAGAATTATGGATCGTAAACGAGAGAGTCTCAAGGTCAATGGTCAAATGCTGCATGTCTGGATAAACCTCTTGCAACTTCCCTTTAAGCGCTAAGAACGCGGTCTCCATTTTTCCACGATTCTTTATCGTATGCTCACGGCTAACCCTCTCTCCTTGGGAGACGTTTTGTGTCCCCATCCATATTGGACTTGTACTTGCAGCTAATTTCGTCAGACGCATACGATGCTTTACAGCAGGTGATGCATCCTCTTCCCTAGTAAGTTTAAGACGTCGTTTTGCAACTGATGGGTTCCCACTCACAGAAGCTTTAAAACCGCTTGGAAAATCGGTGCCCTCTGCGCTCCCCGTGACTTGTCCCTCGATCCCCGCTGCAAATCGTTCCCCAAGTTCTGGGCTTGGACCCCAATCCCCATCTCCAGCGAAGAGCTCTACCTCGTCCCGCACACCTGCTGGTGATATGTTCTCCCGAGCAGTGCTCTCTACTCTGCCTGCTATTCCGCTTAGAGGATTTTTTTCTTGCGTTAACTGGAGTCGGGTTGGTCCGCCTGGACTACTACTTGGCAAACGAATAGCACTCATATAATTACCTTATAATTATTAGTATTGTTGCTATTAATTATACATAATTATGATTAAATGTTCAACAGGATAATTATCTACTATCCTGTTGAATATAAGCAGTTTGATTAGTTACTTGCTTTTAGAACCAGAAAGAACCGCAACATTCTGATGATAAGGCTCTTTTAGATTTTTGCGAAGGGGGACGACCCGTCCTGCGCTAACGCCCAGATATTGCTCAAAGAGAAGGGCATGCCGCTTTTTAGGCACTTTCTTAAGGAGTTTAGCATAGTCCCCTTCTCCCCCGTAGAGGTCGAAGAACATTTTTCTGGTCGACGGATAGCTTTTTTCCCTAAAAGCCTTATCTGCAATGGTTTGCAATTTCTTTGCCCTTTTTGTTATTTCTGCGAGCGGAGCCTTGAAATTTTGCTGGATCTGCTTTTCATAAGGCTCCATGAAGCCCCGTTTTTCAGCTGGCCGTAGAAGCTTTGTAGGCAGCTCTTCAGAAGCTTGTTGAAAATAGGGATGGAGCATTGGACGCAGGGTTAGAGGCTGCACAGGGCGCCCAGATTGGGGCAACCCCATTTCCCACATAATCTGGTCATCGAAGTGGCTTCTCGGCGTGATCGCATGTTCTTCATCACAATCGACAAGGGTATTCGTCTTGGAGATCAAAGTATTGCCCATATGCGAATCCCCATGCCCTTTTAGCAGGTGGGAAATCGAGTAGCTATCAACGCGTTCTTTTGGCAACCCGGAAAGACGAGCTGCGCCACCCTTATCTTTTTTGATTAACACTTCCGTAACCTCGCAGACATCAGGCATCCATGGCTGGAGTGCTCCTAGCCCCTCTCCTGGATAGCCTGGTTGCAGGCCTGTCTTGAATGTATATTCTTTGACCGCCATGATCGCTCGAATTTTCTCTTCGATGGTACTGGAAAATTCCATTTCGTTGTGGAACGCTTTGTCACCATAGTCAAAAGGAGCGTTCTTAGGCTGTTTGATCGTATAGAGGGCTTCGTAGACTGCATTACGCGTATTGGCAGGAAGCCACTTGAAGATAGGTGAGATCTCCTCCATCGACACCCCTTGCTTCAGCTTGGCGACGATCACTTGGAGCAGCTCGGTCGCACCGCTTTTTGCATAAAAATCCCTTAACGCGCTGCTTTTTTGTAGCGGCGAGGTATGATCCCATAGAGGAGAACTCTTTTTAATGGCTTCTCGTAAGAGAGGATTGATGACATTGAACATTGTCTCGGCATCTTGAACTTGGCTGCCAATAGGAGGTGCGATCAAATACCGATCCGCAAGCATCAAAATTCCCTCGCCAAGAGTCAGGCGAAACGCTGTAGTTGCAACGGTAATATTCAATCCAAGCGTATCGTTCATTTTCGCGCTGGCAAGCTCGCGATAGAAATGGTCAACTGTATATTTTCCGTTATTTCCTATGCATGGATCGAGCGGCTTTAGCTTAGCAAGGATTCGTCCTTCACTATCTTTGAAGAAAAGAAGGGCCTTGAACTGTGTTCGACCTTTACCATCGTAATCCAGTTTTTTTGCTTGCAACGGCCAGCTCAGCGCCAATAAACGCGCGTCCTTTATACTTAAACCTCGATTAACAGCTTCTAAGCGGACTGCTTTGGCGCTCATCGCCGGCCCAAGCTCTTTTCTCCTGCCAGCTGCTATCAGTTCCATTTTGTCTTTAGAAAACATGGTCCGGCTTACTTCCTCTGCTACAAGGCGACGGCTGCTCATATCCACAAGAAGATGCACGATTTCTTTTGCCACAGTAGGATCATACGTTGGGTCCTCTGCCAAATCCTTTAGGCCATCCATCAGATTCTGCATGCCATCCATTTCGCTCTCATTTAAAGGCTCTTCTTGCAAAATGATGCGAAGCACTAGCGCATCCCAAATATCGCGGTCGATGGGGTAGCGCCCTTCAACAGCTTTTTTCGCTGTTTCCAGATTGTTTAGCAGCTCTAGACGTTTGCCCATCTCCTGCCGTGTTGCCGCATCAAGGCTTTCCTCTCGCCCACTATATACTCCCCTGCATAAGGGGGACATGCGCCAGACTCTGTCAAAGAACGGTTGCTTTTGCAATTCGCCTGTCATTTCCGCTCTGTGAAAAGCTTCAATGGCATTGTAACATTGCCATCGTGCTGCTACAGGAAGTTTTTTAGTAGATGTCGTAACAGAAGTGATCACCGCTGCATCGACAAGTTCTTGGCCAATAGCGGCTGGAAGAAGTTTAGCTCTTGCTCGAACCTGTTGAAGGAGGGGATTTTTGCTAGAGTCGCTAGACTCTGGCAGTTCTTGAATCGTCTTTTTCATCCCATCCCAATACTCTGCACTGGAGAAGGGTGAAACAATCTGCTGAAGCGTCGAAAGAACATGGTAAGGATGTTTGTGCGCTTCTCGCTCTTCTCCGCCCGGTCCCCATTTTTGTTTTTCCTTTCCGGGAAAGAGCTTGAGGAATTTACCTTTAAATTCCTCCCAAACTTTCTCGGAGACTTTGGCTTTGGCTTGCTCGAGAAGCCCCTTCACAGTTTTTTGCGCTTCACCAGAATTCTTAAGCTTTGGATCGTGCAATTTCTTCTGTATGTCTAAGAGAAGTTGACTAAGAGGATGCTTCATGGTTACAGGACAGTAGGCAAAGGCTGCGCCTAGCAAAACTTTCCAATTGTCGAGGGCGTGTCTTTCTCCCCATCCTAATCGAGGCTGCCTTTGAGGATTTAAATCGAAAATCTTACCATAAAGATCTTGCTGCATTGCGGGAGGCAGCTCATTCATCAGCGCTTTGACTGCTTTCTTTCTTTGCTCATCAGAAGCGGTCTTATGCAAAATGGCTGTTACTTCCGCATAAAACTTAGCAAAAACAGAGCCGCGCTGTTCTTTCGCTTGTTTGAGATGTTGCAGCAAAGTCTCCTGAGAAGGACATTGATGCGTTGTGATCGATGCATCATCAAAAAATTCATCAGCTGAAATGCCGCTTCCTTCGACCGTTTCGTCTACGATTCCATTGATAGCCGTTTCAATAGCCTCGGCTCCTTTCGCTACAACCTGTAATGCAAGCTCCTGCTGCACCTCTTCGAAGGTTCTTATATAACGAGCAAATGCTCGATGTTCATCTTCAGGAGAATTCTCTAATTGGGCATGCAAAAGGTTACGCTCGTCCGTGCTTAAAAGGTCCAATCTAAAGGCGACGTCGCCAATAGGGCCATCCTCTAACTCTTCACTTGCTGCTTTCAGCCTACCCGTAAGATGAACATCATCTTCGACGAGCTCAAGAGCTGTAACAAGCTTTGCACGCAAAGAGTAGGGAAGTTGCATAAAGGTTTGCACGATTTGCTGGGGAGCGTCCTTGCAGATCTGATAAAGAGCATAAAGCGCGTTCGGACTCTTGCTAAAAGGGCGGAGACCTTCTGCCGTTAGCGCCTCTTCATTTTCTTCTTTTGGCTCTCGTGCAGCTTCTATTTTGCTCTGCGCTCTTGCGATTGCCTCCGTTGCCCTTCTTGCATGGATCTCCCTCCGATGTAGTTGGTGACTCCCGCTAGCCGGCTCTGCACTTGCTGGTTCCTTATAAAAATTAGAAGCCTTTTCTGTGTATTTGCGAACAGCTTGTTTAAAAAGACGTTCATACTTCTTTTTGAGAAGGGGTCTCTTGACGGCATAGCCTTTCTGGAACTCGGCATCGATTTCTGCGATTCTGGATCCTAATTTTTTAAGAGCCCCATCTCCATGTCGAACGGTGAGTTGGATGTCTAAACCTGCCTTTGTTTTAGCTCGTTTTACTCGCTTATCAAGAGAAATGTCGTCGATTCCCCTCTTGATTTGCCGAAGCTCTTTGCAAAATACGGATAACTGTCGCTCGGAAGGTGTTAAATTTTTTCCTTTAACCTGAAAACTCATAATAATTACCTACAATTATAATTAGAGCCAAATTATAACAGATAGCTAATAAAAATAAAACATTTAGCTAAAAATAGCGGCTAAAAAAATACTATATAAGCGAGGTGTGACAAACGCTCGTTCCTCGCGCCTGTCACAGGCGTTTTTTTGCTTGCCGTTTTTGGTGGAACATCCAAAGAGACGTATTTAGAACAAGATTACGCTGGAATCATTTCGCTGTGACAGGCGCGAGGAACGAGCGTTTATCACACCCCACTATATGAGAGGTGCCTCCACTTTAAAAAAAATAATACAAGGAGATAAAAGGGAAAAAAACAACAAAAAGAAACGCCAGGGAGGGCTTCCCTGGCGTTTCTAGACCGCGGTTCTCTAAGAGATAAACTCTTACTTACCAGCAGTGTTGTTTTGGATGATAGACTCACGAACCTTGAGGACTTGTCCGCTTTGCTGTTGCGCTTGGCTGACATTCTCCCTGCTCTGAGAAAGAGTCGAGTTAAGGTTTTCAGTTGAGTTTTGCGATGTGGTTCTTTGTGCTTCATCTGCAGCTTTTTTCTGTGTATTACCGGCCTCTGAACCTTTGGCCCAGGATTGTATTGAGCTATTGAGGACCTGATTTCCTGTGCTGACCATACTCTCTTTACGTGAGTATTTGGTCTGAACAGCGCTGAGCTGGTTACTCTTCTGCGTTATTTTCTCGTTAAGGTTCTTAGCTACTGTTGCTTTTTCACTAGGAGTCAGGTGTTCATAGGCATCTAGACGTGCCTGCTTTTGAGCGCGTGTGCTGTTTGGTCTTTCTGGATCAAATTGGTTGTTTTTCAATTTATCTTGATACTGTTTCATCAGTCTTGCTGGGCGGCCTGTAGGAAGGTTAGGATTAGCAATCATAGGAGGAGCATCACTTATCGTATTGTGAGCACGTGCTACACCTTGTAGATCTTTTTCATGCAGATCGAGAGTTTGTTGTTCATCTTGGATTGTCCTTGATTCTGCATCAGAATCTCGTCCGTATTTAACAGTAGTGCCTAGGCTAAGACCAGAAGTTACCGCCCCTGCAATATAGGTGCCCATCTCTAGCTTCTGATTATTTGCATCTTGCATAAGTGAGTCAGAAGCAGCATTTGCTAGGGCTTGAACAATTCCTGTGCTATGCGAAAGGTTATCCTTCAAGATCGTTTGCAAAATTTGTTGTAGTTCGGCGTATTTCTGTTGGAGTTCAAGCAATATTCGCGATGCAATAACCTGTGAACCTGAGCTAATCGATATATGGTTTACAGTAGTAGTAGATGTAGGGTTGACAGTATCATCGCTAGAAGACTCATCTCCCTCGCTATCACCTTCATCGGTTGTTGCACCACTATCTAAAGTTGACGATCCTTGGATAGCATCACCCAATTTAGTCATTTCTGCTAATTGGTCATCTATCTTTTTGGAAAGGCTAGCGATCAATTTAGTTTCCGTTTTGCTGCCTCCAAAATTCTGTAAAAGCTCTTTGAGTTGTTCCATATCATCGTTAAGAGAGCCGCTCCTATCTTCCATAGTAGAAGTAAGTGCTTGCACCTGCTTAAAGGCAGTTTGTTTTTGCGGCGTAAAGTCATTCTCTGACTTGCCAGAACTAATGTTCTTTAGATGGCTAACAATCGTTTGATTTCTATCAATATGAGTAGACATTTTTAGTACCTTGTTTATTATTTTTGATAATTTATGTTATACAGCCATATGAGCGATCAGGCGTGCTGCTTCTTTCTCACCGCTGTAAAATTTCGATATCATCTCTTGTATAGCTGCTGCTAACTGCTGCATTTGCGTAGATGCGTCTTCAGAGTACGCTTTTTCAGATGCTTTATTGGCATCCATAATGCTTTGATAGATGAGCATCACAGATTTCTGTGATCCTAGGTCCTCATAGATATTAGCCAACTTTGCAGCATTCTTTGCTTGGAGAGAATTACCAAGGATGGAAGTAGCATTACCAGAACCCTGTAAAAGCCGTCCAAAGAGCGCAAGGTCCGCTTGATTGAGCCCCAATTTTCCAATTAACTTGGAGATACTCGAAGTAGTACTTTCTCCACCACCAAACGCCTTGCCTCCAGCATAAACAGCGAGAACAACCTGAAGGACGCCTAAGATGATTTTCATAATTTTTAGGATCTGATCTTTATTTGCTTTATCCTTGCCTTCTGACGCCTCTGCTATGACTTGAGCAAGATCAACTAGGGTGTTATTCATCATCATCATCATGAAAGTCGTTGAAAGAGCTTTCTTAAAATTTTCCGTAAAAGTCGAAGCGGCTTGTTTAGTTGTACCAGTCATGGCTTCTTTTGTCAGTTCTTCAACAATTTCCTTGCTGACTTGTGCAGCCTCGTCTCCACCTTCTTCTTCTATAACAGAAGAGTTATACGTGGTCATTTCGAGGGCTACAGGTTTAGCGGCAGTTTTAGCAGCGGTAGTTAAGCCCGCGGCAGCGCCTTCTTCAGCGCCTTTTCCAGCCATTTTAGCTAGGGAACCTGCAGCAGCGCCATCGGTCACCATCACGGCGACTGCTAAGGCAACAGCAACGATAATATCAGCCAAGACTTTTCCTACGGCATTACTAGTGCCAAATTTGTTAGCAATGGCTGTGCCTAGGTCGCTCATAGCATCACCAAGATAATCTTGGTTTGTTGACATGCTGACAGCCGTTAGAACTGCCATGCCAGCTGCCAGTGCAATCGAGCCTGCACCGCCCGTAGCAACCGCTGCTACGACTCCAGCCGTCGCTATGGCAACTTGAGCCACATCCATAACAGTTTTCATGAATTTAGCTTGCGCCACAGACTCACTGAACTTCCTGGCATCTACCGAACTCTGGTTCACCGCCATAGAGTAATTTTGCGCTCCGGCTTTGCTCATATCTTGTTGGTCTTGAGAACGGTCGTTATAAATCTGCGCTAACATGGTCTGCAATAGTGACATCACCGCGACAATCGCGACTGTCGCCTGTTGAACTTGCGCTTCTGACACTTGGCCTGAGTTCACTGCCGACATAAGAGAGGTGAGGACGCTTTTTACTTGGTCCGTAATTTGCTGCATCTGCTCAGTCATGACATTAGACGTCATAACGGAGAGCTGCTGTATCAAGCCATCGATCTCTGCGGTTAACGCAGCCACTTTGCTTTGCAATTCAGAAACTTCGCCCTGCAACGCATTTCTTTTATTGATCTCATCAGCCATAGCAGAAGCATAATAAGCAGCTCCGCCTAAACTAAGGCCGCCTGTCCAAACAGAGGCTGCTGCACAAGCACCTAATTTGATGGCATCTTGAGTGATTTGGTCGTTCAGCGCATCAATTTGTGCTTGGTCCTGGGCAATTTGATCATCGTCTTGGACAATATTATTAAAATCAGCCCACATTTGCTGTGTCATGATGTTGATCTGTGCAATTTCATCATTGATCAACTCCTGAGTCTGGGTAGCTAATTCCTCTTGTGTAAGAGGGTCTGTCGATGAGGGGTCTGTATCTGTAGAATCCGTTGGTGTCGTGTCATCTGTAGTATCGTCTGTAGTCAATGTGTCTGTTGTCATTAAGGAACTAGACTGATCATCTGTAGCTGTATTCGTAGGATCTTGCTCTTTTTCTGTCTCCTGCTGCTGAATTTCCTCTGAGTTTTTTATAGTAACATTGGAATTAGTCATTAAGTTTGGAGCCAATGAAACGTAAGTTTCTTGGTTTGCAGCCATATTCTGGTTCAACTGATCAATTTGATCGTTACATTCTACGATCTCTCCATTGATGGCATCGATTTGGGCTTGGATAGCAGGCTTATCGTCATCGGAGGCGTTGTCTAGTTGTCCCTCGAGATCGCTTAATTGTGCATCGTAACCGTTGATTTGATCGTTCAAGTCATCGACTTGCGATTGTTCGTCCGACATCTCGCTATTTAATTCTTCTTGCTCTTGCGACAAATTCATGTATTGGGTGTTCCAATCTTGTGCGCTCTGATTAATTTGATTAAGAGCAGCATTAGCACTGCTTGTAATTGTACTCATAGTTTACCGCTTTTATAGTTATTTATTTTTATTTTTTCTTAATTTAAGCCAGCCAAAAGAACTCGGAGAAGATTTGAGTGTTCTGTTTTCGACTTCACGTCGTATCGTTTGTATTTCTTCCCATCTCTCTTGATCAAAATTTTGGGGATCATTCCAAAAATTCAAGGCTTCTTCCATGCTATAACCGCGCGATCTATACAAACGCGCTAAAGCTTCTGGAAGCTTAGCTCTACATTCTTGGAGTTTGATGATGAGCTCTTCTCGCTTTAGACCTGGCTCTTCTGAGCGTAATTCATGCATTAAAGCGGCCATCTCTTTCAAGAGGTCCAGTGCCTGCGAGAATTCCACGCCATGGGAAGCCTGCTTTCCAGCTAGTTCTTCCACTAATCCCATGAAGCCTTCTAAATCTATTTTCGTAGCTGTAGTCGTCATCTTATGTTCCCCCAACATCTATTCTATACTAAAACTAGTTTCAAAGTCAACTATTTACTTACTATTTCTTATAAATTCTTTAACATGAGTAATAAGTAACATTATCAAACCTATTAATAGTAATTTCTTGTAAACCGCTAATTATAAAATAGATACCCATCATCGCTGGGGAAGGGGTAATGAATGATTTGTTTCTTGCTTGTTTTCTTCTTCTTAGTTCTTGGTTCTAAGTTTTAAGCTCTTAGTTCTTAGCTCTTTGCGCGCCAGCGCCCTGGAGTGCGGCGAATTTGGTTCATCCGACAAATGAGTACCTTCTCAGGGGAGGGGGAGATCAACGCGGAGACGCGGGGTCGCAGGGACGCGGAGAAAATTGAAAATAGAAAGAGTTGTCAACGATTTATAAAATCTTTGCGTCTCCGCGACTCCGCGGCTTTGCGTTGATCCCCCGTTCCTCCTGACTTCTGCAAATTAGTGCGGTTTTCACGCACTAAGAGAAGTTGTAACTTTGTGAATTATAGTTGATTACATTTTTGTAAATATGACACATGCCATAAATTATCTTTACTCTCAGCCCCTTTGTCAGAAATCCGATATTCCTAAGCCTCTAACTATCAATATATATTAGAATTCCAACCCTCTAAGTCTTTCCTCTAGGGGAGGGTACTCATTTGTCGGATGAACCCGAATTTGCGCCGCTTTTCTTCGAGGCTCGAGGCGAAGAGGCTAGGCCTAGAAAAGATTCTAGAACCAGCAATTCCCAACTAGAGCCTCGAAGAACAGCGGCGCAAATTCGCCGCACTCCAGGGCGCTGGCGCGCAAAGAGTTAAGACTTAAGACGTTGGGTGTGACAAGTGCGAGGAACGAGCGTTTGTCACGCCCCAGTTTTAACTGATTGATAATTAGGAGATTATATAAAAAGAAAACCTCCAGCTTTAAAGGCTGGAGGCATGTTAGCAAGGTTTAGAGAAGGGGTGGTGTCGTCTCTAAAGCCGCTTTTAACCCCCTCTTTGAAAGGAGGACTTCTAAAGAGGGGGATTTCGAAGTTTGGGTTACTCGTTACATTACCCCTTGACCGAGTGTACCGCCAGTAGAACTCATCAGATCGCCTAAGGTGCCTGAAAGCGCACTGTTCGCCGATTGTTGGTTCGATTGGTCGAGCTGCAATTGTGAGGTATACGTATCGGTGTTATTTTTCAACATCGCGCCGTTAATCCCTTGGGTAGCACTCATCGCACTCTGTGTTGTTTGCCACTGGTTCAAATAAAGCTGTGCTTTTGTCAATTCATCTCCTGTTTTACCGCTTGCCCAAGTTGCAATGTAATCCATCTGCATCTGGATCTGTGCATTTGAGTAATTAACACCAGGGAGCGGTCTGCCAGGATCTTGTTCTGCCTTCCCTCCCGCGCTGCCATCATCGGTAAAGGTCAGATAGTGGTGATTTATCTGCCAAGTAGTTCCATTATCAGTCGTTTCCGCAAAATAATATCCATCGGAGTCCGTGTCCTCAGTTGTGCCTGCCGTTGAGCCCATTGTAGCACCATCGTTAGCCCATGCTGACTGATAGTCATTATATTGAGTCATCATTTGGTTAGCTGTATAAGAGTCAGTGCCAAGCATTCCGCCATAGCTCTGATTCGCAGTAATTGAAGCTTGAAGAAGCTCTTGATTACAACTTAATGCTTCCATAGTATCCACCCTTTAAATATTATTAGTTTTTAAATACGTTTTTTAGTTTCTAAGTACATTGGTCGAAAACCCAAAATAGCCAGTAAGCGCCCCGGCCACACTATAGTTTTGTTGCCGATCGGTGTTATCCGCGTTGACCTGCGATTCTGTTCCTTGCACAATCGATTGCACATCATTACACTGTGCATCTCGCATCGAACTATCGGTATCGTACTGAACTTGCAAGGCTTTCGACTGCATGGCAGTCGACGGATCTGCGCTCACTGAAGCTGCTAAGTATGCATACTTATCATTTGTCAATTTAGTTTGCCACTCCGTCTGCAAATTCATCAGAGAAAGAGTCGTCGTAATCAAAAAGACGGAATCGTTAACGAACTGCTTTTGATAAACATCATCACCGTTCGAAACCGCCTCTAAGATCGCTGCAAAACCATTTTCCATAGAAATATTCTCCCTTTAATTAGCTATTAATTAGCTACCTTTACCTTGGTTTTGTATAGAGACTCCAGGAACAGCGTTCATCGTCTTAAGTGATTGCTGTAATAAACTCGTCCATTGAGTAATGTTGTTTTTGTCATACTCCATTGTCGACTGCAAGGTTTGGTCAACTGTACCGCAACCCTGTGTGATCGTAGGAATATTTTGCCCAATAGACTGACCTATTCCTGCGGCTCCCGTCGTATCGTCTTTATTCGATACCGCTGTTTGGAAGGCATCCAAAGTGCCATACTTAGTCTGGACATCCTTGAAATTTTGTTGTAATGTTCCAATTGCTTGGTTGATGGAGTCTTTTGTACCTTGGTCGAAAATCGTATTGCTCGATTCAGGCGATTTACCATCTACGTATTTATCCATTTCAGTCAAATCACTATTAATTTTAGTAAATGAGTTAGGATCAGTTCCGCCTGCATTGTAGGTAGCTTCCATATCAGCGTTAACGTTACGGAAGGACGAAACCACGTTCATCTGCTTAGACACGTCCGTTAGCTGATTTTGCGCACAGGAAATCTGCGAACCACTACCCTGTTTGTATTTGCCATTTTCATCGTAAACAGAGCCATCTTGCAGGATAGACGTCAGAAAAACCAGCATCGCATAATCAGGGTCTTCGCCCTGACTTGAACCTTGCCAGTCCTTATTCTTAGCTACAAGATTGGCCTTAGCGTCGGCTTCATCGCCAGTGCTATACTGAGTATAAGCTGTATAGCTGTCATCAAGAGATGTACTTACATCGGTTGTCATATTTTTTCCTTATTGTTTAGTTATTTTTATTAGTTAATCTACTCTATGAATTAGGAAGGTCTTAATGCTCGTTCTTCGACAAGTCGTTTAGCCGTTTGAATTTCTTCCCATTCTTTCTGCGGAAAATTCCGGGGATCCTCGAAGTAGTGCTGCAATTCTTCTTTGCTGGCTCCCCTCGATTTGCAAAAGTCCTCAAAGAACTTTGCGAGATCTTCTTGGTAGGTGCGCAGTCTCTCGGTGACCTCTTCCATGTTTTCTTTGGATGGGTCGCTCTCTTCTAAGCGCTGCATTAAAGGCACCATTTCTCTGAAGAGATTCAGCATGGGCTGAAAGTCGTAGCCCCCGGCTTTGTGTCTTTGCGCTAGTTCTTCAACTAACTCTGCAAAGCCTTCTAAATGTATTTTCTTAGCTGATCTCATAGTCTTGTATTCCCCTACCATCTATTCTATAACAAAACATATAACAAAGTCAAATAATTCTTTACTCTTTGTTCATAATTCATTTAAAATGAGGTGATAATATTTTTTTAGACTAAAATAATTTAATGACAATCCTAATAGACTCAAAATAGAGGGGTTATGACCTCTGAGATTAAAAGTTCTTCCCCTTGGGAAAAGGGAACACACGCAAATCCTCGGCGATCAGTGTGTTAGGAAAGATTAGGGAGGCTTCGGCGAGGAACTCGGCCGCGTCTTGATAGCGGGCAGAAAAGTGGGTGAGAATGAGTTGATGGGCATGGGCCTTAGCTGCAATCTCCGCTGCCTGCCGTGCGGTCAAATGATGATGCTTCATTGCAAGCTCTTCATGACGAGTGAGATAGGTACTTTCGCAGAGGAGCAAAGAGGCGTCTTTGGCGGTACGCAAGGCGGCTTCGCAGGGCAGGGTATCGGCCACGTAAGCAAAAATATCCCCTCTGCGTAAAGTACTTACGTCATCGATGAAAACTTTCTGTCCTTGAATTTCAACAACCCCCTGTGCCTCAAGCTGCCTGATAAGTGGCCCCTGGACGCCTTTTTCACGCAATTGGGTTTTATCGAATTTGCGCTGGTCAGGCTCTTGGATTCGCCAGCCGAGATTATCAACCCCATGGTCGAGGAAATAGGCTTCGATCCTAAAGTGCTCATCTTCAATGACGAGCCCCTCTTTTTCTATTGGATGTTCCACAACCTCAATCACTTCGTGATAAATGCTGCACTTTCTCAGCCGGTCGAAGTAGACCTGCCCGCTGGCGGGATAATAGCAATGGATCGGATGGATCACCTTATCGAGGTTGAGCCTCATCAGCATGGACCCCAGTCCCAAACAATGGTCCCCATGGAAATGACTGATAAGGATGCGTGTTACACAAGTTGGCGCAACATCGGCAAAAATAAACTGTCTTTGCGTTCCTTCCCCGGGGTCAAATAACAGCCCTTCGCCATTCCAGCGCAAAAGGTAAGCGCCATGATTGCGCAAACGGGTCGGTTGTTGGCTGGAACAGCCTAAAATGGTGAGATCGCGTACCGTCATGTGGGGCTTCTCGAAAAGAAGGGGATTCTGGCTAGCAAGATGCCGGTCAGCCCCCCTACGATATGTGCTGTATTCGCTATGGCGCTGGCAATGCCTTCGACGCCAAAAAATTCCAGTCCGATAGAAACGAATTGGAGAAAGAGCATCGCCGCGACAAAAAGCAAGAGGAATAGCGTGGTTCCACTGCCTAAAGGGTAGCCTTCCCAAGGGCTTAACCGCTGCCGCATCCAGATAAACCCTACCATGCCGCAAACGATCCCTGAAAAACCGAGAAAATAGGGGCCGCTCATGAGATATTGTGCCGTATTGGAAATACAGCCAATGATCAGGATGAGGAAAATCATCCGCCATCGACCAGCGCGCTCTTCGATCATCCGGCCTAAAACAAGCACCCATGCCATATTGAAGAGAATATGCAAGAAGTCTTTATGCAGCAAACAAGGGGTAAAGACCCTCCAAACTTGACCCTGGCGGATCTTCTCAAAGAGGGGGGCGGACGAGAACGAGCCTTTCCCTGTCTTTAGCTTCTCGATGAAAAGATCGAACGCTCCTCTCCAATAGGGACAGTGGTCAGCGGCATCGAATTCTGTTTTGACGTCTGTGGGAAGTTGCTTGATCTCCTCCACAGACTTAAGCGGGTTCTTCTTGAGCAACTCGTCAAAGAGAGTGTAACAGTTTGGATAATCATAAAAGAGATTGCGTTGCAAAGGAGTCAACCCCACTTGCAGGGCGATCGTCCCCTCTTTTTGCACCAGCTCCCCCTCTTGAAACAGATTCCAAAAAAAGAGCAGGGCACAGAGAGCGATGAGACAATGGGTCAAGGTATAACGGCCTCTTTGCAAGGACGATTGGCGCTCGAGTTGTACTTTTAAGGTGGCTTTGTCGTTTGCCATGATTTTCGAAATCGGCGCAGCTTTTGGACGCTCAAAGCGAAGAGACTCTTCCGCTCCTAGCTGTTCAAAGTGTACCAACTCCTCTTGTGCTTTTTCAAAGTCATCTTCATCGATGATCCACAGAGAAAACTGGGGGTTTTCGGCACGCCCGGATGGCTCATAGATGGTCTCAATTTCTTTCGCGTGAAAGTAATTTGTGCAGGCGAACGCTTTGCGCTCATCTTGAAAGCTCGTTAAGAATCGCATAAGTGCTTGATCTTCGCCAAAATGTTCGATGTAGAAAGACCCGGGACGAGTTCGACAATATGGATTCTGCCGCCATGTTTCTTGACCGTTGCTGCTTCGATACACTCGTGTCCATACTCTGAACCGTTGACATGCACATCGGGGCGCACCTTTTCGAGAAAGGCTTTTGGATCTGTCTCCTCAAACCACGTTACTCCATCGACAAAATCAAGAGCCGCCATCATCTGCAGCCGATACTCCAGAGGAATGATGGGCCTTTTCGAGCTTTTGTATTTCTTGATCGAGTCATCGGAGTTCAGCGCTACGAGCAATTTATCTGCTTGGAGAGATCCTTCGTAAATGATCTGTAAATGGCCAGCATGCATGAGGTCGAATGAGCCATTCAATGTTGCAATGGTATTTCCTTCCGCCCGCCAAGCCATAACCTTCTCTTCGAGCCGATCGGGAGGGATCGTCTTGGATTCGATAAAACGAGCTAAATTATCCTGCGTCTTATTTAGCATCTGGGAATGCGACATGAAAAACCTCGTCATAGTGTTCTACAAAATGCACTTCAAGCCCCTTTTTGAGATAAGGTGGGAGCTCGGCAAAATCGCGTTGATTATCCTTGGGAAAGATGAGCGTAGTGACGCCGCTGCGTTTAGCAGCGATGAGTTTCTCCTTGAGTCCGCCGATCGCAAGCACCTTCCCGCTTAGGGTCAATTCACCTGTCATGCCAAGATCTTCTTTGACAGGCTCATTGCGAAGAAGAGATAACATCGCTGTCGTCATCGTAATTCCAGCTGAGGGGCCATCTTTTGGCGTTGCTCCTTCAGGGATGTGTACATGCACTTGCTCCTTCCCAAAGAAGGGATTGTCCGGTGCATAGTGCTTCTCCATGCCATGAAGATAGGTCCAGGCGATCTGCGCCGATTCTTTCATCACATCTCCCGCCTGCCCTGTTAGCTTCATCTCCGTTTTCTCAGCGGGTACGCGCATGGCTTCTATATAGAGTGTAGCGCCGCCCATGGATGTCCAAGCCAACCCCATACAGACTCCCACCGGTGTTTTTTCGAAAAATCGATCGGTAGTAAACATCGGTTTGCCAAGAACTTTCGGTAGGTTTTTTTCGGTGACGACTTCTTTTTTAAAGGGGATTTCTTTGTTTTTATTTCGCTCTTCATGCCGTACGATTTTCACGGCAATTTTCCTTAGGATTTTCTTGATATTGTTCTCGAGTGTTCTAACACCAGCTTCTCGAGCGTAGCCATTGATGATCTGGTTAATCGCAGAGGAGGTAATCTCCACTTGCGACGCTTTTAAGCCCATGCTCTTACGGTTGCGCGGAATGAGGTAGCGTTTGGCAATTTGCACCTTCTCCTCCTGGATATAGCCAGAAAGGCGCAAGATGTCCATGCGATCTTTGAGCGGTTCAGGAATCGTATCGAGCACGTTGCCTGTTGTAATGAAAAGCACACTGGACAAATCACAACGCACATCGATGTAATGATCGAGAAAATCACGATTTTGTTCGGGATCGAGCACCTCGAGCAACGCTGAGGCGGGATCGCCATGATAGCTATTCCCGATCTTGTCGATTTCATCGAGCATGATCACTGGATTCATCACCTGCGTAGTCTTAAAGGCTTGGATCATCTTTCCCGGC
>Ga0206862_1080_pt1 | contig 28101 bp, 18 predicted proteins | sample Alteio_BWOrgCont_43_FD_152625 | JGI IMG/M metagenome (GOLD analysis project Ga0206862, IMG submission 152625) | Enriched cells from forest soil in Barre Woods Harvard Forest LTER site, Petersham, Massachusetts, United States -... | ecosystem: Environmental > Terrestrial > Soil > Temperate forest >... | reverse complement strand
AGAAGGGAGTCATTGTCCGTGAAGCGTCGTTTGATGATGCCCTTGCGCTAGGAATATGGGAGATCTACAGCGAAAGCCCCGTACGCCAGGGAAGGCGGTTTCCGCACTACGGCAAGAGCTTTGACCAGGTGCGCCGGATGAGCTCGACATTTCTCGACACAAGCATCTTCATTGGCGCGTATCTCGACGAGAAACTGATTGGTTTCATCAAACTAACTACGGATGACGGCGGAACGCAAGCCGGCATGATGCACATCGTCTCAATGATCCGGCACAGGGACAAGGCACCTACAAATGCCCTTGTTGCCCAAGCGGTTCGATCGTGCGCGGATCGCGGAATTTCGCACCTGGTGTATTCGAATTTCGCTTACGGGAAGAAGGAGCGAAGCAGTCTGAGCGATTTTAAGGAACGCAACGGGTTCCAACGGATCAATCTCCCTCGCTATTATGTTCCTCTGACCGGCATGGGTTGGGCCGCTTTTCGCATGGGCCTGCATCACAAGTTCGTTGACCGCCTTCCCGAGTCCGTGCTCGTCAAGGCGCGCGACTTTCGGTATTCATGGTACAAGTTCCGGTTCCCGGCCTTGGAACAAGATACATAAACGGAGCCAAGGCATGCCGGGAATCGTTGGACTAATTACAAAAAAGCCACGTGAGTGGGCGGAGCAGCAACTCGCCCGTATGATCGAGCCCCTTCTCCATGAGCCTTTCTACGTAAAGGGAATGTGGGTTGACGAGCCCATGGGAGTATATGTCGGGTGGGTGGCGCGCGAGAAGTCTTTCGCTGACAGAATGCCCATTCGCAATGAACGGGATGACGTCATACTCATCTTTTCAGGAGAGGACTATCCCGAACCGGGCACTGCTCGCCGCGTCAAGGAGAGAGGGCACGGATGCGAAGACACCGGGCCTTCCTATTTGGTCCATCTTTATGAAGACGACCCCAATTTTTTCAAGAACCTGAATGGGCGCTTCCAAGGTCTGGTGGCCGATCGTACGCGCGGCACGGTAACTTTGTTCAACGATCGTTTTGGCTTGCAGCGGGTTTACTTCCATGAGGCCCCGGACGCGTTCTATTTTTCTGCGGAGGCTAAGTCGATCCTGGCAGTTCGGCGCGAACTGCGTAGCGTGGATCCGCGCGGGCTTGGCGAATTTATCGCCTGCGGCTGCGTTTTGGAGAACCGCACGCTTTTTAAGGGCATATATGTCCTGCCGCCTGCCTCGGCTTGGAGTTTTCGAGGCGGCACCCTTGATGAGAAGGCCGCTTACTTTGAACCGCGCGAATGGGAAGAACAAGAGCCGCTTGATGCCGAAAGCTACTATGATCATCTGCGCGACGCCTTCACGACCAGTCTGCCGCGGTATTTCAATGGCGGGGAGCGTGTCGGCGTCTCGCTTACAGGCGGCCTGGATACACGCATTATCATGGCATGGCGCAAGGCTGCGGCAGGTTCGCTGCCCTGCTACACCTTCGGTAGCATGTACCGTGAGAATCAAGATGTCTATCTAGCCCGGCGCGTGGCGGAAATCTGCAGGCAGCCTTACCAGGTCGTCACTGTCGATGGGACGTGCCTGGCGCGATTCCCGCATTATGCTGAGCGCACTCTCTATCTGACCGACGGATGCGTGGATATTAGCCGGTCCGCGGACCTGTATAACAATGAAATGGCGCGGCAGATTGCGCCGGTGCGAATGGTCGGAACATTCGGCAGCGAAATCATTCGCGGTGCCGTGATGTTCAAGGCCGTCATGCCGTCGTCGGATATTTTCCGGCCGGAGATTCTCGCTCAGGTTTCGCGCGCAGCTGAGACTTACCACGATCAATTGCGTGGCCATCGGACGAGCATGGTGGCCTTCCGTCAGCCGGCGGCGTATCACTTCGGCGTGCTGATGCTGGAGCAAACGCAGCTGACGCTTCGTTCACCCTATCTGGATAATGAAATCGTACGAACAGTGTTCCGGGCTCCGCGTGTTGAAAGCGGCGAGGACGTGAGGTTGCGGCTCATTCGTGATGGCAGCCCAGCGCTGGCCCGGCTGCGCACGGATCGCGGTCTCGGCGGCTCGAACCGTCTCGCCTCGGCAATCAATAGGGGTTATTTGGAATTCACGTTCAAGGCTGAATACGCCTATGACTATGGCATGCCGCAGTGGGTTGCCAAAGTAGATCACGCTTTTGCTCCATTTCATTTAGAGCGTCTGTGGATGGGCCGTCATAAGCTGTTTCACTTTCGGTGGTGGTATCGGACCATCCTTGCAAAGTATGTTCAGGAGATGCTGCTCGACTCCCGAACGCTGACCCGTCCTTACTTGAATCGAAGCGCCGTCGAGGCAGTCGTCAGCGGCCATATAAAGGGAAATCGTAACTACACCACGGAGATTCACCGGCTTCTTTCACTTGAACTGCTGCACCGGCTTTTCTTGGATGCCGCATGAAATCTATGCAGAGAATGCGCGGTTGGACTAGGCTTGATCGAACCGTGCGGGTTATTCCAGATGTAGCCTTCAGGTGTGCGAGAGTGTGGTTCAGATGATCACGGAATCCATTGCCGCCAACGGCCGTTTGAAGGTGGAACATGGCGCCACATCCCATCGTATTCCCGCGTTCGATTTCACTAAGGGGGTACTGGTGTTATTCATGGTGCTCTATCATTGGCTGAACTACTTTTATGGACCGCAGGGCGAAATTTATAAGTATCTGCGATTTCTAACTCCTTCCTTCATCTTTATCACCGGACTCCTGATCTCTCATGTGCATTTCGCGAAGTACGGAGTTGGCAGTCCCAAGCTGTCGGCGCGGTTATCCGTGCGAGGGATTAAACTTTTAGCCGTATTCGTCGCATTGAATATCGTGGTTAGTTTTGTTGTGCCGTCTTCATTTGTCAGGGACATGTCGTCGGGTCAAGCGGCATTGGAAAATTTGGGCACCATTTTTCTCACAGGTGGCATTTCTAATAGTGCATCTGGGAAGATCGCTGCATTCGCGATCTTGGCCCCAATCAGTTATCTTCTCGTGCTATCGTCGTTGTTATCGATCGCGTGCCAATTCTTCAAGTACACCTTTCATGCGGTATGTGTCTTGTCGCTGCTCTGTATGGTCTTTTTGGATTTACACCACATTCAAAGCCCAAACATGGAACTCGTCACAATTGGCTTGCTTGGCGTCGTTTTCGGCTTCGCTTCGCGGAATGAGGTTCAAAAAATAGTCAGTCACCCATGGTCGCTTGTGTCAGCTTATTGCGTTTACCTGGTCGCAATAACGATCTGGGATGTTTCATTTTACGTGCAAATGTTGGGCGCCTGCCTGACAACTGCACTCATTTACGTGGTAGGCGTGCATACGACGAGAGACTCAAGTCGAATGCAATCCCATATCGTACTTCTGGGCAAATATTCGCTCTTTGGTTATATCTCACAGATCGCGATTCTCCAGTTCTTGAGAGTAAGTCTGAGGCACATCAATAGTGGGCCCATCATTCTCGCTGCAACCTTTGTTGCAGGGTTCGCTCTCACCATGATTTCTGTTGAGGCAATGGATCGCGGGAGGGCACGATCAAAGACCATTGACTCTGCTTACAGGGCGATTTTCGCCTAGTCGTTTCTAAGACCTCCTAATGCCAGAAGCAGGCTTACAGCATGAAGGTACGGTGCTTGGACCTTCGTCGGCGCGGCACTCCGCGATATGATTCAGAACCATGAGATTCGAACACGTCGCTCCCTGGTGAAATTGGGAACGCGTGAGCGCGCTGTCGAGGGAGTATAGAATGGGCTTTCCGCTCGCGTTCCTCGTATTTGCCGGCGGGACGGCGGGTCTATTCTATCTCGATCGCGATAATTCCGTTCGGAGCGCAAAGGCTCTCTGGCTGCCAGTCATATGGCTTTGGATTGTCGGGTCAAGACCAGTCTCTTCGTGGCTGAGTATTTGGTTTGGGATTGGCGGCGGTACGGCGGGCCAAGGACTTGATGCACAACTGGACGGCAGCCCGATTGACGCGATTGTTTTCATGGCCCTTTTTGTTGCCGCTATCGCAGTACTCCTCCGGCGGAAGCAACGGCTACCTTTGCTGCTGAAAGCGAGCTTCCCGCTCCTGATCTATTTTCTCTATTGCCTCGTCAGCTGCGCGTGGTCGCCTTTTCCGGACGTAGCATTCAAGCGCTGGATCAAGGACGTTGGTGACTTGGCAATGGTGCTCGTCGTTGTGACAGATCCAGAACCGATAGCAGCGCTATCTCGTCTCTTCTCCCGCGTGGGCTTTATTCTACTCCCCGCTTCCATCCTATTAATCCGGTACTCCGCGTTGGGCTCCGCATACGACCCAAGTGGAAATCCAATGTACACCGGAGTGACGACCAACAAGAATACGCTCGGCCTCATCACGTATGTTATTTCGCTGGGGGCATTGTGGAGCCTTTTCAACCTGCTCCGTGCCAAACGTCGCCCCAATCGAGGACGACAACTGCTAGCTCGAGTAGTCCTGCTCGCATTCGGAGTCGCCGTTCTTCAACAGGCGCACTCAGCCACCTGCATCGCCTGCTTTATACTTGGCACCGCCCTAATGCTGGCGACAAGTCTGCCCTTCATGAGACGTCGTCCTGGAAGAGTTCATGCACTGGTTCTGACGATTCTGCTTTCAGGAGGCATTACCATGCTTTTCGGCGGACAAGCGACGGTTACGGGCGCATTAGGCAGGGATGCAACTTTCAGCGACCGCACAGAAATCTGGAAGGCTGTGATTCCAATATGTCCGAATCCAGTTGTCGGTGCCGGGTTTGAGAGCTTTTGGAACGGCTACGGCAAATATGTCAAGGGAGGTCTCTCGAAATACGAGAGAGGGCTCAACTCAGCGCACAACGGTTACATCGACGTCTACCTCAACCTCGGGTTGGTTGGAGTGGCCTTGATCGCGGCTCTTCTAATCAGCGGCTATGGGCAAGCCTGCGCCGGATTTCGCCGCAACCCTGCGGTTGGCAGCCTGATGCTGGCCTATGTTGCCACCGCTTCGATTTACAGCATAACTGAGGCCGGCTTCAGGATCCTGACACCCACTTGGTTCTCTCTCCTTCTCGTTCTTGTTGGCTCGCGAAGCATTGCTTCCAGCGTCAGTGTGGAATTAGGGAAAGGCTCGGTGGCGACCCAGTCAGTAGTGGCATCAAATCCTCGACTAATCGTGAGTTCGCTTAGTTAGCTAAGAGACAGGAAGCAAAACCACTTTCGATTCCTGTGAAGCTTCTCAGCCTATGACCGCAAATATTCCGAGTTCCTGAAGTGTTGATGCCGATATCAAAAGTCAGACTGTTTTGTACCTTGACAAGCGTGGCCGTGGCTAAGAAACCTCACTCCCGTCGATGATGGGTGGTTGGATTTGCGGGTAGCACTATCGGCTTCTTGGGCCTTTCATTGATACGCGTGTCGGCCTAATTTTATCGATTGCTATGAGCGGCCCTTGGCGTGCATTAGCCGCTGACCTGAACATCGCGGAGCGTTCATGTCGAAGGTTGCTGGAGAAGCGACTGCAGATTAGTCCGCCCTCCCATCCAAGCTTGAAAAGAGTCATTCACAAGAGGAATATAGGTGAGTCGATTGAGGATATTGCTGTTAGCGCCTGATGCCAACCCAGAGTCCATCAGCCTTGCGCTGGAGGGCTATTCTCACGGTGAAGCCCTCGCTCAACTCCATGCTGTGACGCTTGTCGCACGTTCGTGCAACGAGGAGGCCCTGCGCCGCACGCAGGCGCCCTTTCATGTCATTGAGGCGATCGGCATGCCGTGGCTTGATCGCATCTATGCCTGGAGTTTACGTTGGATATTCAAGGATAATTACCACAGCCGTGCCTTGACGCCCTTCCTCTATCCGTTTTCTCTTGCTTTTGAATGGCGAGCCTGGCGACGCATGCGAACTCGGATAATCGCAGGTGAGTTCGATATCGTGCTGCGCCTCTTGCCAGCAAATCCGGTTTTACCCAGTCCGTTCCCGTTCCTTTTGCGGAACTGTTCCGTGCCCTTCGTGATCGGGCCGATCAACGGCGGCCTGCCTTGGCCACAGGGTTTCAGCCAGGCCGATAACCAAAAGTCATGGATTGACAACCTGAGGGATCTGTACCGATTCCTGCCCTTTGCTCGATCTACCTATCGCAGGGCGGCTGCGATCATAGCAGGTTCATCGCAAACTTATGCCGAGTTTGCCACCTATCGCGACAAGCTTTTCTTTGTCCCGGAGAATGGGGTCAGCCGTTCTCTTTGTTCTGGCAACGTGCGACCCTGTGAGGATGACAGCAAACTTGAGTTGATTTTCCTCGGTGCTCTGGTGCCTTATAAGGCTTGTGATCTCGCATTGCGCGCAGCGGCGCCCTTTTTGCGAAGCGGTTTAGCCCACTTTACCGTGGTCGGTGATGGCCCGGAGCGGAATCGCCTTGAACAGCTAACGAACTCACTTGGAATCGAGGAGTCGGTGTCATTCTGCGGAATGCTGACTCATACGGAAGCCATGCAGCGTTTACGGTCGGCAGACGTGATGGTATATCCATCGGTGCGCGAATTTGGTGGAGCTGTAGTCGTTGAGGCTCTGGCGGCGGGTGCGGTACCCTTTGTTGCGGACTTCGGCGGACCCGGAGACACTGTTCGTCCTGACGTCGGGTTTAAGGTGCCTCTTACCAATGAAAGCGATGTGGTGTCGCAGATGGAAGGGTTTCTGGGGGAGCTCGTACACAATCGGAACCTGCTCCACCAGTTGCGAGAGCAAGGCATATCGTACGTGCGGGAATGCTTAACCTGGGAGGCGAAGGCGCAGGCGGTTACTCGAGTCCTGCAGTGGGTCGTGCGGCGGGGTCCGAAGCCAGACCTTCCGCCGCCAAAAGCGTTGGTTGCCGGTACTGTCGCCTCCTGGTAAATAGCTGCGCCGTACGCCGGGAGCCCGGTGCCCTGGTAAACCACACCATAGGGCTCTAATCCAATGAAACATCAGCTAGCATCGCTCCATATGTCCCCTCAACGCTTGAGAATCTTGGTTGACCAGCCTGAAATCACCAGCGACAAAAGCACAAGCAGTAGGCCCTGTGCGGGCAAACTCTAATTGGAGATTATGAGATGTATATCGTGGACCGGACGTTGACGTTTGCCCGAGGATTTATCATGAGCTACGGCCCCTCGGGCATCAAAAAGCGACTTTGGGATAAGGAATTTTCCGGAACCAAATGGGATTTCATCGACAACACGGTCGGCGACTGCGTGTACCCGTACCTCGAAAAATACGCGAACAACGGGAATATTCTGGATCTTGGCTGCGGCCCCGGCAACACCGCGAATGAGCTGGCGGCACACGTCTATCAAAGTTACATCGGTGTTGACATTTCCGAAGCTGCTCTGGAAAAAGCTGTGAAGCGCAGTCAGGAGAACGGTCGCGCCGGCAAAAACAGTTTCGTCAACTCTGACTTCTTGGATTACCACCCCACCCAGGAATTCGACATAGTCTTATTTCGCGAGTCGATGTACCACATCCCTTACGGACAAGTGCTGCCGGTCCTAGAGAAATTCTCGAAAAACCTCAAAAGCACTGGCGTGTTCATTGTCCGCCTCTACGCGGGAGATCATCGGCCAGGCGTTATCAAAACTCGGGTGACTGCAAAGCTGGATTTAATCAAGCGCGAGTTCGACATGATGGAGTCTCGGCAATTCGATTTGCCGGCCCTGCCAAATGTTCTGGTCTTTCGTCCGTGATGCGGAGAAGGATGGCTGCAGGTGGCGCAAACGCCCATCTTATGTCTCAACCACCCACACGTTCAGAACCGGATATAGGAGTAACGATGAAATCGCCCAAATGTGTTTCGAGGGCTTCAGCGTCTCGTCCCTTCTCTCTCGTTTGAAGTGAATCTATCCGAACTCAGATCAAAGCAAGACGAACACGCATATGTGGGCATTCGACTCACGCCTGACCAAGCGCTAGGCCGACGAGACCGGCGCTTTAGTAAGCGAGTGAATCATCTAGGAACACAATCCATGTAGTGCCTGTCTTGAGTCATGTGAGTCTCCGGGTATCAAGCGCTGCCGCAATCTCCTTAGGTATGGAACGGTCACGGGTCAGCAGGGGATGCTTGGTGCAGCTTATTTTTAAGAAATCAGAACTTCGAAAAGGAACACACCGTGAAAATCAGCATCTTCGGTTTGGGCTACGTGGGAACGGTGTCTGCCGGGTGTCTTGCGCAGGAGGGTCACGAGGTTATCGGCGTAGACCCTGTCCGCGCAAAGGTCGACCTGATTAACGCAGGCAAGTCTCCTATCATCGAGGCCGAGATCGAAGAAATCATTGGCGCCGCAGTTAGGTCAGGCAGGCTCAGTGCAACCAGCGACCAAGACCAAGCTATCCGCGAAACAGAGCTTTCATTCGTTTGCGTCGGTACTCCAAGCCAGGTCAACGGAAATCTGGATCTGACCTACATCAGACGTGTTTGTGAACTTATCGGCGAAGCACTCAAGAATAAACCAACCCGACATACCATCGTCATCCGCAGCACCATCTTACCCGGCACGATGCGGCAGCTTGTTATCCCCGTCCTGGAAAAGCACTCAGGAAAGAAGGCCGGTGTTGACTTCGGCGTTTGCAATAACCCCGAGTTCTTGCGTGAAGGTTCGGCGGTGAGTGATTTTAATTCGCCTCCCAAAACGGTGATCGGAGAGTTAGATTGCGAGAGCGGGAATATGCTGGCTTCCCTTTACGCAAAGTTGGATGCGCCGTTGATAAAAACCGAGATAGAGGTCGCCGAGATGATTAAGTATGTCGACAACTGTTGGCATGCGCTCAAGATCGGTTTTGCGAACGAGATCGGGAACGTCTGCAAATCATTTTCTATTGATGCGCACGCGGTTATGAAGGCTTTCTGTCAAGACAAGAAGCTCAACATCTCCTCCGCGTACCTTATGCCTGGATTTGCGTTTGGCGGTTCGTGCCTGCCAAAGGATCTCCGCGCGCTGACCTACAAGGCCAGGATGCGTGATTTGGAATTGCCGATCATGAATTCGATCCTGGCGAGCAATGAATTGCAGATTGCCAAGGGCCTTCGGCTCATAATGGAACCGGGTCACAAACGGATTGGCGTACTGGGTTTCAGTTTTAAAGAAGGCACGGACGATCTGCGAGAGAGTCCCATGATTGAAGTCATCGAACGTCTCATCGGCAAGGGCCATGATGTACGCATCTTTGATAAAAATGTGAACCTGGCCAAATTGGTCGGTGCGAACAGAGACTTTATCCTCAACCGCGTCCCTCACATATCCAGGCTCATGGCGCCGAGTATTGGAGAAGTCCTGGAACACGCACAAACAGTGGTGATCGGCAACAAGGACCCTGATTTTGTGGATGTTCCAATGCAACTTCGTGACGGTCAGCGGTTGGTAGATTTCGTACGCATCGGGAATCAAAGGAGCGGGAATGGCAAGTACGATGGCATTTGCTGGTGAACAGGTCGTGGCTGGCTCGAGTCCGCATGAGCCAGGCTTTCTGCAGGCTGAAACGATTTGTTTCATCCGAATCGGCCTCGTCACGTTCGCTATGACGCAAATGAAGAGCCCGGGTCGGGCTCAGCACTGCGTTTCTTTTGGAAGTAACACCGAACTATGTAATTCTCGGTCGGGTTTGGAACGTCGAATGCTTATGCACTTCGATGCATTCAGCTAACCGTGTAAGTCCTGTCTTTTCTACCCCGTGCGCCAGGCGCACAAAGGTAACGCCCTTGTCCACATTTGGGTTACGTTCGTAAGGCCCTATCGTACCCGACCGCTGCTAGACTCTTAGTACGGCCCCGGTCGATATAGCCTTTTGAAGGAGACCTAATTTGAGGTACTCTCGGTTTTGTTTGTCCCTTCTTCTTGGGACATTGCTCTCATTTTCCTTTTTCGCCCATGCACAACAACCCTGGTCCGGCATCCTCTCTTCCAGCCGGGCAATTGACTGGACGAAAGCAGGATTGCCTGCGACTCTCCCTGACGGGGAGACGACGTCGAATCCGTGGACGCCTCCCACGCGAACGCAGTGCGGATCGACCGTTACGGCAGGCACATCGCTCGCTACAATCAATTCTGATCTCGCTGCCTGTGCCAATGGAACCTATGTCCTTCTCGGTCCGGGAACCTTCGCGTTCAGTTCTGGAACTCTTGCCCTGTACGCCATTAACAGCGTGACCCTGCGTGGGAGCGGTGCACAATCTACTATCGTGGCCCTGAGCGGTTCGGCAACGATTGGCATAGGAGCAGGATGGGGGGCGGGGTCTGGAACATTATCCTTGTGCAATGGCGCGTCAGTCACCGGAGCCAACTGTCAGGGTGTAAACAATGTTCAATTAAGCTCGGTAAATGGATTGGCCCCGACAGTTGGAAATATCATGTACTTCAGCCAATGCAACACAGGATTGAGTGGAGCAGACTGCGCTACCGGAACGCAGACGGACAATGGAGGCGTTTATGTCTGCGCCTCTCCCAGTGCCAGCTGCGCACAGCAAACTTCGGAGAACAACCAGTCCGCGCAGGCGCAGACCGTGTACATCACGAAGGTCACCGGTTCCGGCCCATATACAGTCACATTTTCTTCGCCTATCTACATGCCTAACTGGTCCAGCGATAGCACAGCGACGGCTAACTGGCAAGACCCATCTCACGTTGCAATGGGCATGGGTCTTGAGGATATGACTGTTGTTGAGTGTGTAAGCTCATCAACTCCAGGGTGTACGTCGGCCTCCACCGCGAGTCCATCAGGTGTATATATCCAAGAAGCATACGCATCATGGATAAAAGGCGTGCGCTTTATCGGTTCAAGCGGCAACGATACAGTCTATCTTCAGTCCAGCAAGAACTCCCTGCTGGCAAATAACTATTTCTTTTCTGATCTGGCTTTGGACGGAGCCGACGGAGGCAATATAGGTTTTGGCCACGACTCCGACGACCTGATTATAAACAACATTGGAGAGTTCGGCTTCTTCGACGAAGGTACGGGCGGGCAGGAAGGAGACGTACTTGCCTATAACTATTCGGCTGCCGGAAATGCCGGTTATGTTCAGAGTTCGAGCTTTCAACACCAGGGCGGTTCAGCGTTCATTCTGCATGAAGGAAATAACCTCGGAGTGATTGAAGATGATGACACATGGGGGACACACGACTTCAACACATTCTTTCGGAACTATGTAAGAGGATGGGACCCTCCTTACACTTCCTACTCCTGCTGCGAGCGTGGACTCCTTGAAGACTCATTTTCGCGATTTGGCAATCTGATTGGGAATGTCATCGATAGTGGCAACGGGCTCATCACGAATTATCTGTCTACGGTTTCATCCCCCCAGTCGCAATACTTTGCGTTTGGATTTTATTCTAATAACCTCCCCAGCGACCCGCTTACGCAAGCTAGTGCAATGCTTTGGGGAAATTGCGATACCGTAAATGCCACATGCCGCTTCACGGGTTCAGAAGTGCCTTCCAACCTTGCCGGCAACGCGGCTCCCTATGGAAACACAGTTCCGGCAAGTAATAACCTTCCCTGCTCATTCTTTCTGGCTGGATACACTTCGACAACCTGCACTCCGCACAGCAGCGGCGGTACAGGGCTCAGTTGGTGGAAGGTATGCAAGACATGGTCTACTTTCCCGACAGCCTGTTCATCGACGCAGACGCAGCCATTTCCCTTTGCAGGTCCGGATGTGAGCAGTGGACCGCATGTGAATGGAACTGCTTACGATAACCCGGCATCCGTTGCGTGGCAGAATCTTCCGCTTGACCCGACTTACCAGGGCTCGTATAGCATCACTTCCTCAAGCTGGTCGGGTGGAACAGAGACCTTGACAGTAAGTGGCATTCCAAACGCCCACCACCTCATGGGCAAATTCCAGGTCAGCGGCGGGGCTTGTGCTACTAGTGGTGCAGGAACCTCGACAGGCGCAGAAGTTTCGATCACTTCGTCAACCGCGACAACGGTGAGCTATGCGTTGGCAAGTGACCCGGGAAACTGCGCCAGCGGGACAATGAAGTTTCCCGATGTGCGGCTGTTTGACGAGCGTGTGTATCAGACTGATTCGGGAGGGGGTGGCTCAACTCAGCCATCAGCCCCTGGAGGCCTTACCGCGACCGTTCAATGAATACCTGTGCAAAGCGAATGACCGAATGCACAAAGCATTCGGTCATTCGCGAGCCGCTTCATGTTGCAGCCGTATGCACATGGGTCCGGTGGGGACAAGAGACCGCCCGTCCGACAACATCCGGGATGTAGATTTCATCACCTTCAAATTAGAGTCTGCCCATTCAGAGGCTACTGCTTCTGTCTCTGGTTGTTGGCGACTTCGGGCTGCAGGTCAACTGCAACCCTGGACTTTATCAAGAGAGAGTTCGAATAACAAAAGCGTTAATTCCGATTTGCCGGCCCTACATAATTTACCGGCCTTTCGGCCTCGGGAGATGGTCGCTTAATATGCAGTAGATCTCCGGCAGTTCAAAAGCGCAGCCGACTGATCATCGCCACAAATCTCACATGGCCCTTACCTTGGTAGCCTCAAATTCTCCACAATCTCCGTCCGGAGCGGCTTGATGCCGGAGGGGGATATTCGAATCAGCAATATTCCTGAGAAATGAGAACTTCGAAAAGAAGCTGCCAGTTACGGGAATCCGCGCCGATAACCTCATAACAAGCCTGAGAAAGCCCCCCGGCAGCCAATATTCTGGATCAACTTCGTGACAGCCAACGGTTGGTAGACTTTGTGCGCATCGGAAATCAAAGGAGCGGGAATGGCAAGTACGATGGAATTTGCTGGTGAACAGGTCGAACGTGGGATCCAAGGCGCAGCCCTGAGGCGCCAGTTCTACGAATCGATCTCCCGTTTGCACCGCTGGATCGAGGAGAACGATTACCGCGCCTATGATACATTCGATGGCCTGAGTTCGCCGCTTCTTCGCCCACTGACTTTCGAGACAAGAGCCCTTCGCACGGTCCTGCTGCAGGGAGTGCGGCGCTTTCCTTTAAACTTGCGCCCTCTTCTCGGAATAAAGAAAAGCAGATCCACGAAGGGAATGGGGTTTCTTGCGCGGGGATTCCTGCGGCTGCATCAATCTACAGGCGATCCGCAGTGGATTGAACGGGCACAGAATGCCCTCCAATGGCTGGTCGACAATCAGTCCAAGGGGTACAGCGGATCCTGCTGGGGGAACCACTTCGACTACCAATCGCGGGGTTTCTATCTACCAAAGGGCGTGCCGACAATCGTGTGGACGTCTTTAATCGGGCATGCATTTCTCGATGGGTATGAATATCTGAAGACGGATAAGTACTTGCAGATCGCGCAGAGCGCTTGTCATCATATCTTTCAGGATCTCGACCGCTATGTTGAAGATGAGGGAACGTGCATAAGCTACGTGCCGGGCCTGGACTGTCGAGTGCACAACGCCAATACGCTAGGAGCTAGCTTCTTGGCTCGCACTTATTCTTATACCGGCGATCAGGCTTGCCGGGATCTGGCGGAGAAAGCTCTCCTTTACACGGCCAAACAGCAGCGGACGGACGGATCCTGGTACTACGGGGAAAAAGAGGATCTTCAGTGGGTTGACAATTTCCATACCGGCTACGTTCTCGATTGCTTCAAGCACTACCTGGAGAGCACGGGAGACGACCAATTCAAACCGGTAATGGATAAAGGGTACGACTATTGGAAGAAGACGTTCTTCCTGCCGGATGGAACTCCACGCTACTACAACCACAAGACGCTTCCCATCGACATTCAATGCTGTTCCCAGGCAATCGACACTCTTGTCTTCTTCAGGGACGACGATCCGGAGAGTGTGGCCCTCGCGGCCAAAATCGCTCTTTGGACGATTGAACACATGCAGGACGAGAGCGGGTATTTCTACTACCGCCGGTATTCGACGCGGCTTGTGAACAAGACACCAACTCTTCACTGGGGACAGGCGACCATGCTTTGCGCCCTTGCCGGGATTCATAAGTCTCTTTAGAAAGAGTAGGTTTGAATGCAGAGAAAGATTCTGATCATCGTGGAGAATTTGCCGCTTCCGCGCGACATACGCGTTTGGAACGAGGCTCGTTCTCTTCACGCTGCCGGATACGAAGTAACGGTGCTGTGTCCGAAGGGCAAAGGATACGAAGATGGGTATGAGTTCTTAGATGGAGTTCACATCTACAGGCACCCAATGGCGAGAGAAGGTGATAGCGCTTTGGGACACCTCGTGGAGTATGGTTGCGCTTTGTTTTGGGAGTTTTTCTACTCGCTTTGGATTTACTTCCGCCGTGGTTTCCAGGTCATTCAGGGATGCAATCCTCCCGATAACATCTTTCTCGTGGCACTTCCTTTTAAGCTCCTGGGTGTTAAGTACATCTTCGATCATCATGATGTCTGTCCGGAATTATATCTGTCCAAATACGGGCGAAAAGGCATGTTTTACAAGGTTCAGCTGTGGTTGGAGCGGGCGACATTTCGCTGCAGCGATGTCGTCATGTCCACAAACAACAGTTATCGCGAAAGCGCCCTGACTCGCGGCGGCATGCAGGAAGACGATGTGTTTGTTGTACGCAATGGCCCTGATCTTCGGTCTTTCAGACCCGTTCCGCCGAATCTGGCGCTGAAGAATGGCAAGCAGTACCTCGTTGGCTACGTGGGAAACATGGGCTCGCAGGAGGGGCTGGACATCCTTCTGGACGCGGTTCTGGAATTGAAGAAGCAGGGGCGCCGTGACATCCACTTTACCTGTATCGGAGGCGGACCGGGGCTGGCGAGTCTTCGCAAGATGACCGAGGAAAAAGATCTTGGGGATATGGTGAAGTTTACAGGGCGAATACCGGATGCGGAGCTGCTGGAGATCCTCTCGACGGCCGATGTTTGCGTCAATCCGGATCGGCCCTGCGCGATGAACAGCATGTCGACCATGATCAAGATCATGGAATATATGGCGCTGGGCAAGCCCATTGTGCAATTCGAAGGGATAGAGGGCAGGTTCAGCGCTCAAGGTGCGTCGTTATACAGCAATGGCGACGGAGATATGGCGCTGGATTTCGCCGAGAAGATCGTGTGGTTGCTGGACCGGCCCGAAGAGAGGGCACGGATGGGTGACCTGGGACGCAGGCGGGTCGAGGAGCAACTGGCATGGGAACACTCCGTGCCCAATCTCCTTGGAGCCTACGAAAGGGCCTTCAGCAAGATGCGCAGCGAGCGCACATCGCAGACTGACATTGCGCGGTCATGAGAACCTGCGTTCGCTGGATCACGCGCGACGACTGCAATTTTCGGCTGGCGCTTCGCTGGGTGAGCACAATTTACATTGTCGAGGGGGAGGTCGTCAATAATAACTGTTTTAGATAGAACGACTTAGCGTATTTAAAGTCGGATCCGTACGGCACATTCGGGGTCCTGACCTGCTTGGCCGTGAAATATTCTGTGTTCACGACCTAAGCGGCAGAGCGAGAAGCTAAGACCTCGCTTTCAGAGGATAGGTTACTTCCGCCATTTTAGGTTACCTCCGTCATCCCCAATCGTCACTGACCTCCGCAAGTCCGATGCTAGACTCCGCTTACGGCCCCGTCGACTTTCGGAAGGAAAAACTGAATGAGGTACTCTCGTTGTCTTTTGTCCGCCATTCTTTGGACATTGCTTTCATTTCCCGCTTTTACCCATGCGCAGCAACCGTGGTCCGGCATCATCTCGACCCCACGCGCGGCGGACTGGACACAGGCAGGATTGCCAGGGGATACGCCCCCCGATGGCTCGTGGACTCAATGCGGCTCGACCATCGCGGCCTACGGGTCGAGCGGGTCGTACGCTTCTCCCGCAACGATTCAGAACGCAATCAATGCCTGCGGGGCAAATCACTACGTACTCCTCGGTCCCGGAGACTTCTACCTTTCAGGCAGCGTGAGCCTCAAGAGCAACATGGTGCTGCGTGGATCTGGTGCGAATCAGACGCGGGTTCACATGAATACAGGAACGGACAGCTGTAATGGTCCGTGGGCTGTTGTGTGCGTTGTCGGCAGTAACACTTATAATGGTGGCTGCACTTTCAACAGTCTGAACATGTGGTCATGCCCTCCAGATACTTACAAAGGAGGGTGGCAAGGCGGGGCGAATTGGACGGCTGGATACTCGCAGGGAGCGACGACGATCACGCTGGACAATGTTAGCGGCATCGTGCCAAACCTCACTCCCATCGTGCTCGATCAATGTGATACGGGATTGACAGGGAGCCCGGGGAATGAGAACTGCAATGGCGGTTCGGGGGGTGCCATCACTTCTGCGTCCGTGTCAAGTGGTGGGACAGGTTACAGCGTAGGCGATACAGGCACAATCTTGTGTTCGCAGAATTTCGGGCGATGCTATGGGAACGCAAGCGCTACTTATCAGGTGACCGCAGCCAGCGGTGGGGTGGTGACCGGGTTCAATATCACGAACGGCGGTTCCGGCTATACCTATACAAGCACAGCCAGCGATGCCACAGCCTTCGGAAGTAATCTTGCGACCACATCTGCGACCAGCGGCAGCGGTTCAGGTTTCAACGTCCAGATCAAAGGAATAACCGGCTACGACAACAATGCTTTTTTCATTTGCGCCATCACGATGGTCTGTGCAGATGAAGGCGATGGTGGGGTGGCTAATCCAGGCCGTTCTCAATCGGAAGTTGTCGTAGCCACTGCCATCAGTGGCACTGGTCCCTACAAGGTGACCATTAACCATCCCTTGATGAATCCGAACTGGGTCTCCGGCCAGTCTCCGCGAGCCTGGTGGGGAAGCTCAACGATCACCAATGCGGGAGTCGAAGATGTACTTCTCGATCCGAGCGCAGTCAATGCTTCCTGTGTAGCCGTCAATACAGCTACTTCTGTGTGGGTTGAGGGAATTGCATGCAGCCACGCGAACTACTTTCATGTGTACTCATGGGTTGTATCGAATCTTCTGGTTCGAGACAGCTACTTCTATTGGACGTACTACGGGGGCACGACCAGCTACGGGATTGGATCAGGCAGCGATGTAGGTAACTCGCTGTTCGAGAACAATATCATTCAAGGCGTGGTAGACCCCCTCAACGCATCCGGAACCTGCACAGGTTGCGTGTTCGCTTACAACTTTTCAGTGAATCAATGGGACGGAGCATCTCAATATTTGTTTGCCTCGTCTCCCATGCACGCGGCGGCGACGGATTATGTTCTCGAAGAGGGAAACGTCGGAGCAGGATCGAATCAGGATACGATCCACGGACCGCATTTGGCGGATACATTGTTTCGCAACTACTTTACCGGCTACGAATCGAACAACGGTACGTTGCCCACCACGGACACAATCCCAGTGTCCATCGGAGCGTTTTCACGCTACAACAACTATCTTGCGAACGTGCTGGGCACGCCCGGATACCATAATCAATACCAATGCAATCCCACATCCTCCTCGACAGTGGGTTGCAGTTACCCTAAGCAAACATGGGTATGGGATGCAGGCTGGTCGCATAGTTACGGGCTTCTGGATTACAACAACAGCCCGTCTCTGCCTAATGATCTTCTGACGGTTACTTCGCTTTATCGCTACGGCAATTACGATGTGGTGAACAATGCGCCCCAGTGGAACTCTTCGGAAGTGCCGACGAGCGATCCGAACTTTCCGAATCCGGTGCCAAACAGCAATACGTTTCCATCTTCTTTTTACAACGGAGTCACCGGGGCATCTCCAAGCTGTGGCACTGGCCTTTCGTTCTGGAAGAACCCGACGACCGGCACCTGCCCGCCCTATCCTCCGATTGGTCCGGACGTAGCTGGTGGCGATATTGGAATGTGTACAAGTGGACCTTATCAATGGTCTCTCGCGCTCACCAGCGCCCAGTGTGGCGGCGGCAGTTTCAAAACATCCGTAGACAGTGGATACGGGAACTCGAACCCAGCCATGCGGTGCTATTTGAGCCAAATGGGGGGATCGCCTGACGGGACTGGAAACATGCTTTCCTTCAACCGCGCAAGCTGCTATGGGGCGGATGGCAGCGGGCAGAGCCTCAAACCACAGCCCCCCACTGACCTCAGTGCGACACCGACGTCATAGCCGGGTTCATAGTGGAGCAGCCCGGACTTCATCCGGCTGCTCCACCGCTATAACAAATTTCTTTATCATTGCGAGGTGGCGACAGAACTGCTTTGCGGCTTTCTGGTCGGATGTGACCGTGCAACACATCGACGAACCAGACGCCAAGGCAGTTATTCCGCCCCAAGCGCATACGCACAGGGTACAGCGCGCCTGCGACCAACTGCTTTACAAGTAGCGCAATTGCATCGAGCGCACCTTCAGCAGGTTGAGGCAATTCCGCCGCTTCGCCACCCGCTACGAGAAATCTAAAACCTGCTTCCAGGCTCTAGCGACCGACCGATCACGTACTCGCTTTCCATTAGCTTGGCAGGAGCGACTTGAAACCCTTGACACACCCCCCGTTAATTGAACAGGTCTCTGTGCGAAGCATTTGTCGCCGACACGAGTCTCCCGGAGCTGCTGCATGAAGCCGTCTAAACCGGACAATATGCCACCGAGCCTATTGTCGCGGACGTTACGAATTGGACATAAGCCAATCGGATATAAGGTCGCTCGCGGTGTCGTCTCCTCAGTACTGCGAAAGCTGGTTGTGGCCCCGATTTCGCTCTTCCTTATTCCCTTTACCTTGTACAAGGTTGGCGTTGCAGGTTATGGGACATGGGCAATTCTCTCTACGATCATCAATCTCGCCTGGCTTATGGATCCGGGTCTCGGACCGGCCGTCAACAAGTACGTGGCGGAGTCCAGCGGGAGGGGCGATATCTCAGAGATCCGGCGGGTGATCGACGCAGGCTTCGCGATCTGTCTTTTCATGGCGGCAATCGCGTGCTGTATGGTCGGATTCTCCTCTCATGTCATTATTAAGGAACTCTTTCGCGGACCCGCCGCTCCCCCTTCAGCCGAAATCCTTTCGCTGTGGCCGCTGGTACTGCTCTGCATCACCACGTTCCTGGTTTCAACTCCCTTTCTGGCCGTTATCAACGGTCGTCAGCGAATGGACCTGACCAACGTTTTACTTTTCACTGCCGAGTTGCTCAGTGCTTCGATGACGGTGGCTTTTCTTCTGGCAGGAGCCAAAGTCAGAGGGTTGCTGCTCGCGCAGTTGCTTTCCGCATTGTTCATACTGGTAGGAAGCATCGTGTTAACGAAGCGACTTCTGCCGGGGATCAACCCCAACCCATTCCGCTGCAGATTCAGCACGCTGCGGAAGATCGTGACGTTTAGCGTGCCGCTCTATGCCGGATATGTGATGACCACGCTGCAAGGTCAATTGGAGCGGCTTTATCTGGCACGAATGGTCGGAGTCATTCCCGTGGGTTGGTATGACGTTGCGAGCCAGGGAGCGGTGAAGGTGAAGCGAGTTCCCGATCTCCTGCTTGGACCCGTTCTCGCGGCGGCATCCGAATTAGATGCTCGCAACGAGCAGGAGAAGCTGGAAGAGCTCCATTTCCGAGCACACAAGTACCTGGCGATCGTGGCGATCCCGCTTGTCGTGTTTGCGGTGGTTAACGCGAAATCGCTGGTGCGTCTCTGGGTGGGCGGAGACTTGGAAAAGATTGCATTCACTTTCGCAATCCTGGTGATCGGAAACCTCTTCCCCCAAATGGGCTCCCCCATTTATTTTGTCACGGTAGGACGAGGGATTCTGCGGCCCTCCGTCTATACGGCCCTACTGGCGAGCGGATTGAACGTGGTGCTGAGCTATTTCTTCATCAAGCTGTGGGGCTTCTCCGGGGCGGCTCTTGGAACAGCGATACCGATGTTTGTCAGCACAATCTATTACTTCGCTGTGTGCCGGCGGTACTTTCAGCCCGATCTTTTCAAGACCTTGCGCCGAACCTACGTGAAGCCTCTGCTATGTGCTATTGCAGCAGCCATGACGATCCCTTTGATCGGGTCACTCAGGCTGCACAGTTGGATCGGGCTCCTGGCCAACTTAATCGTATTCGGCGCTATCTACCTCGCGGGTCTGGTGCTTACACGCGGCATCGACCGCTCGGACCTCGCAACCGCCGGAAAACACATTCCATTTCTTGCGCGAGATGCAACTAAGGTCGCACCAGCTGAAACCGCGGCATAATCAAAAAGGATGCCTTGCCGGGCGAATGAGGATTGGCGCGGCAACGCCGGTCGCGACTGCGAAGTTTACGTCAGTGTGAGGAGCGAGAGCAGACTTTGGAAACTGAGGAATCTACCATTGTGGATAGTCTGACCCGCATTTCTGTGGTGGTCTGTACTTACAATCGTGCAGATAGTCTGGTGAAGACCCTGGAGAGTGTTGTCTCTCAATCACTTCCGCAAGGGATTGACTGGGAGATCTTGGTCATCGACAACAATTCGAGCGATGAAACCCGTCGGGTAGTTGAGGACTTCTGTCTTCAGCACCCGCAACGGGTCAGATATTTGTTCGAGCCTCAGCAAGGCGTATCACATGCTCGCAATGCGGGGGTTCGGGGCGCCCGGGGCGAGATTGTCGCATTCATTGATGACGACGAAACGGCAGACGCGCAGTGGCTCCTGAACTTGACAGCGAATTTGTTCAGCGTCGAATGGGCCGGCGCGGGTGGACGGGTTATGCCCCAATGGAATGGCTCACGTCCACGATGGACGCAGTCTGAGAGTTCGTTCATCGCAGGACCTCTCGCGATGTTCGCACCGTCTATAGACGAAGGGGAACTGACCGAGCCTCCCTTTGGCGCGAATATGGCTTTTAAGAGAGAGATGTTTGCCAGATTCGGCGGATTTCGAACTGATTTGGGGCGAGTTGGTAAAGCGCTGCTGAGCGGTGAGGACACGGAGTTTGGCCGCCGACTTCTTAGTGCGGGCCTGCGTCTGAGCTATGAGCCTAGTGCAGTAACGCATCATCCAGTAGAGGAAACCCGCCTCCGCCGTCGGTATTTTCTAAGTTGGTGGTTCTACAAAGGCAAATCGGATATACGAGAGCTCGCCGACCAGGGTCAGATTAGACGTCTCTTCCCGATTCTGCTGCGATTGTTCCGCGATGCAGCAGTCGAAGCGGTGCGATGGGTCATCACTTTTGATCCTGCCGGGAGGTTTATCTGCGCTCTGAAGATCTGGGCTTACGCTGGCCAAGCCTTTGAATACTATCGCCAATCATCCGATGCCAAAAAAAAAGGCCCACTCCTCAATTCAGATGCGCGTCCATAACCGGGACTGATGCTCAACATTTCTCCGAGGCACTCGACAGCTGCGGTGACGGCTGTCCCGAGGCATTCTAGTGGAGTTGTTCGACCGCCGATGGCAACCAAAGAGGCTCCTCTTAGTGAAAGAATTTCGCCCGAGGTGAACTGCAGTGCCCCGCCTGTTCCGATTGATGTGTCGTTATTGACTGGGGGCGTCGACAGGCCTTATGCGTACGGCCTGGCGATGGCGCTCGTGGCGAAGAATGTTCACGTCGACGTCATCGGAAGCGACGTGGTGGACAGTGCCGAGATGCATACCACGCCCAATCTGAAATTTTTCGACCTCTGGCCGGCCAGGTCAATGAAGGCGACTTCGTTTGTGAAAGTATCGCGAATTCTGGGCCATTATCGGTCTCTCATCTGTTACGCGGCGGTTGCGCGACCTCGCGTGTTCCACATCCTGTGGAACAGCAAGATTCAGTTGTTCGACCGGACGCTGCTGATGCTCTATTACAGAGTGTTGGGAAAGAGAATCGCGCTCACTGCCCATAATGTGAACCAGGCAAGGAGAGACTCGCGGGACACCTGGCTGAATCGAGTCACATTGAGAATCCAGTACCATCTTGCCGACCATATATTTGTGCACACGCAAAAGATGAAGAATGAACTGCTGAAAGATTTCGGCGTTGCCGACCAATCGGTCACAGTCATCCGCCATCCCATCAACAATGCATTTCCTGATACTGGGCTCACCCCGACAGAGGCAAAGAGCCGGCTTGGCCTCGCCGAATCCGACAGGACAATTCTCTGCTTTGGCAAGGTTAAGCCGTACAAGGGCATCGAGTACCTGCTGCCTGCATTCCAGAAACTGGCGGCCGAAGATGGGCGATACCGGTTGATTATTGCCGGCGAGGTACAGAAGGGGAACGAGAAGTACCTGGATTCGTTGCTGCAGGCGATGCCGCCTGAGATACAGAAGGGTCAGGTCATCCTTAAAACGCAGTTTATTCCGGATGAGGACATGGAAGTCTATCTCAAAGCCGCGGATGTGCTCGTTCTGCCGTATAAGGATATCTTTCAAAGCGGTGTGCTCTTTTTGGGGTATAGCTTTGGCTTGCCTGTGATTGTGACGGACGTCGGGTCGTTTCGCGAAGAGGTTGTTGAAGGAAAGACCGGGTATCTTTGCAAGCCGGGGGACCCGACGGACTTGGCTAGGGCAATTGAGACTTACTTTGGAAGCGATCTTTACCGACACATGGGGGCGACACGCCAAAGGATCAAGAACCATGCGGACGCCCATCACTCGTGGCATGCAGTCGCCGACCTGACGCGAAGAGCTTATGAAGGAATGCTGGGGAACGCCAACTTATGAAACCTCTTGTGTCAATTCTGATTCCCGCATATAACGCCGAGATATGGCTGACCGAGACGCTTCGATCGGCGCTTGCCCAGACCTGGGACAACAAGGAGATCATCGTCGTCAACGACGGCTCGAAGGATGGGACGTTAGCCCTGGCGCGGACCTTCGAGTCGGACATTGTCAAGGTTTTTACCCAAGCGAATCAGGGCGCTTCCGCGACCCGGAACAAGGCTTTTTCCCTTTGCCACGGAGACTACATTCAATGGCTCGACGCCGACGATCTGCTCGGTCCGGACAAGATCGCGAAGCAGATGGAAGCGCTGGGCCATTCGCTGAGTCCAAGGACCCTTCTTTCGGGGGAATGGGGCAGTTTCATGCATCGGTCCTCACGGGCGAAGTTTGTCCCGAGCGGGCTGTGGTGCAGTCTCTCCAAAGCGGAATGGCTGATGCGCAAGATGGAGCAGAATGCATACATGCAAACTGCCTCGTGGCTGGTAAGCCGAGAACTGGCCGAAGCGGCCGGACCCTGGGATACGCGCCTGTTAGGAGACGACGACGGCGAGTACTTCTGCCGCGTACTTCTGGCAAGTGATGGCGTGCGTTTTGTTCCCGGCGCGAAGGTGTACTACCGGCAAGCGGGCTCCGGCAGCTTGAGCTACGTTGGACGCTCAGACAGGAAGATCGAGGCGCAATGGACCTCGATGGAGTTGCATATTGGCTATCTTCGGACGCTGGAGGACAGCGACCGGGCCCGAGCCGCGTGTGTGAAGTTCATGCAAAACTGGATGGTCATCTTCTATCCGGAGCGACTCGACATCTTTCAGAAAGCGAAGGAGCTTTCGAGAGAGTTGGGTGGACAGATCGAGGCTCCGCCTTTTTCCTGGAAGTACTCCTGGATCAAGGTGCTGTTCGGTTGGCGTCTCGCTAGGCGCGCGCAATTGAAACTTCAAGGACTAAGGTGGTCAATGGTAAGCTTTTCGGACAGAATGCTTTGCCGCTTGGAAAAGCGGGGACCGACGACCCAGTTCGGAGTCTGATCAAAGGCGGCATTCGCATTCAACAGCCTTGCCCTCGAGTATTTCCCTGAAGGTCCAGCCAGCCTAGAGAAGATGTTTTCCGCATCTGGCCAGGGAATTTACGTCAACAATAGTCTGGAATGTTCATCGACATTGGCATTCCCGAGGATTACACGAGAGCGCAGCAGACCTGCCATCACTTTTATGGCGCGGCGAAATCGCAACCCAACACCAAGTTCTGATCTGCCGTCGAAGTTCGATCGACAGTAAGGAAACACTTCAGAGATCGATGATGGGATCGCGCGGGATGATTCCCGAAGGTGCAATCAATTCACACGACTTCGTTATCGCTCCGAATGTGCGGCGAGCATTCAGCGAATTTTTCTAAAAGAGAGACGAACCCAAATTCCGAGTTGCCCAGCGATCGGGCGATGATCGTAAAGATCTACACAGCGGATAGCGCGAAAGGCTAAGCACATGATTATTTCAAGCACCCCACTTCGTATATCGTTCTTCGGCGGGGGGACCGATTATCCTGTCTGGTACCGCGAGCACGGAGGCTCTGTACTATCGACGACGATAGACAAGTCCTGCTTTATTACATGCCGATGGCTGCCGCCCTTTTTCGAGTACCACAGCCGAATCTCTTATACGAAGGTCGAAAACGTCGCCTTCAACGATGATATTCAGCATCCGTCGGTACGTGCCTGCCTGCAACATCTTGGGATTAACGAAGGGATCGAGATTCATCACATCGCGGACCTGCCCGCCCGCACAGGCCTGGGCACAAGCTCCGCCTTTACCGTCGGGCTGCTTCGCGGGCTTTATGCGCTGCGCAACCAGATGCGCGATAAACGGGCGCTGGCCGCCGAGGCCATACACGTAGAGCAGGATCTGCTGCACGAAGCAGTCGGCGCGCAAGATCAGGTGAGCGCCGCCTATGGAGGCTTCAACCGCATCAACTTCGGAGTGGACGGATCGATTGAAGTTAAGCGGATTCTCACGTCCCCGGATCGGATTACCGACCTCGAGAATCATCTCGCACTCTACTTTACGGGGTTTTCTCGAATCGCCTCGGAAGTTGCTCAAGAGCAAATAAGGATGACACCCCACAAGAAGCTGGAACTAGACTCAATGCTTCAGTTGGTCAGCGAAGCAGAGGACATTGTTGTAAATCCAAATCGCCCGCTTCATGAGTTTGGTCGTTTGCTACATGAGAGTTGGCAAATAAAGAGAACACTCACGCAAAAGATCTCAAATGCCAATATCGACGAGATATATGAGGCCGGGATCAGTGCCGGTGCTCTCGGTGGCAAGCTATTGGGTGCTGGCGCTGGCGGCTTCATGCTGTTTTTCGTACCACCTGAAAAACGGAATGTGTTAAGGATACGGTTGAAAAAACTTTTGTGCGTTCCTTTTACTTTTTCTACTAAGGGCAGCGAGGTTGTCGTGTATGAGCCTGAAGAGTTGTACGATCAGTCGCTGGCGATAGAGCGAAACCTTGTATATGGTTAAGACCTTTGCCTCCAAAATAAGCATTGAGAGTCAATTAAGAACCAAGCGCTATCATGCACGACGTCACGCACGAGAAGTCCTAAGAAATAGGACAAAGCTCGTCCGCATAGTGATTGGAGTGCGGCCCATATAGCTATTCCGAATCCAGAAACTCTATCTGCAAGCCGAATTGACGTTGAAGATCTGAGGTGCGCCCAGATACAGGGACTGTCACGACAGGTACTTTACGGCAAGATATGCAAGGGTATTCTGGTATTCTTTTTGATTTATCCTCAGCAACCGCGGAGTGATATGCAGAAGCTGAAAAGAGCAAAAAACAAATTGAGCGTCGGGGACTGGGTAGAGGTCCGAAGCAAGGATGAAATTCTCAGGACCCTTGACCTCAAGGGACAGCTCGATGGGATGCCGTTTATGCCGGAGATGTTCCGATTTTGCGGCCAAAGATTTCAGGTCTACAAACGAGCGCACAAAACCTGCGACTATTCGACACCCTATCCGTACCGTACGCGATGGCTCCCAGACACGGTCCATCTGGACACCCGCTGCAGCGGGGATATGCACGGGGAATGTGAAGCGGGATGCCTACTTTACTGGAAACAAGCTTGGCTAAAATTTGTAGGTGAGGATCGAAAGAAGCTTGTTAACCTGACGACTGCTAGTCCCAGTGACGGTGACGTAGTGCCAGGCCTCAACGGATGCAGCGAATCTGAGGTTTGGGCACACACGCAACTCCCCAGTCCAGATGGTGGAGCACCAACATATATTTGCCAAGCCACTCAAATATCATATGCAACAACGCGCCTCGCGTGGTGGGATCTGCGCCAGTATTGCGAGGACTATTGGTCAGGCAACGTGGGACTCAGGCGCGCTCTTGATGGGTTGATCTATTCAACTTATTATCACCTTAGTCAGGCGGGAATCGGATTAGGGCGTCCGATGCGCTGGCTTTATAACAAGTTCGCCCCTTTGTGGGGCGGCACATTGTTTCCCAGGACTCTCGGAGTTATCCCTGAAGGGAAGCCAACGCCTTTTACAGCATTAAATCTGCAGGTTGGCGAGTTGGTTCGTGTGAAATCACACGAAGAAATATTAAAGACAGTGGATGCTGGCAACAGGAACCGAGGAATGTATTGGGACGCGGAATTGGTACCGTACTGTAACAAGACTTATCGGGTGCTTAAACGTGTCACTAAAATCATTGACGAAAAGACGGCGAAGATCGTCGAAATGAAGACTCCATGCATCGTCCTCGATTCGGTTGTGTGTCAAGCACGTTATAGTCAGTGCCGCATGCTGTGCCCAAAGAGCATGTATTCCTATTGGCGCGAGGTTTGGCTAGAGAGGGTTGAAGTGGATGTCGGCGAGGGCGCCAAGGACTGAAGAAGTAGTGATGGCAAGTACGCCGTCAAGAAGTTGTTAAGAATCCGCTCTCTTGGCTTATGAGTAATTTGTGTACTCTGTAGTACAAAGCTTAGACAGGCGAATGGTTATATGCAATTTAGAGAGATCGGGATTGCTGGCGCCTGGGTGATCGATCCAAGTCCGTACAAAGACGATCGCGGGCGATTTATGCGCACGTGGTGTGCGCGAGAGTTTGAGGAGCACGGCATCAACTTCGTACCCGTCCAGGCGAATATGGGGTTTAACTTGCAAAAAGGTACGGTTCGAGGCATCCATTTTCAGGTGGCGCCTGCCCTGGAGGCTAAGCTAGTCCGTTGCACCAAGGGAGCAATGTTTGATGTTGCACTTGACCTTAGGACAGAGTCTCCGACGTTCGCCAAATGGTATGGCGTGGAATTGAATGCCGAGAACGGTCGAATGCTCTACGTGCCTGAAGGATGTGGACACGGATATCAGACATTGGAAGATAACACAGAGATGCAATACATGACGTCCACCTATTACACGCCTGGTGTCGCGCGTGGAGTGAGATTCGACGATTCAGCATTTAGCATTCAGTGGCCGTTGGCGCCCTCTGTGATCTCTGAGCAGGATGAAAATTGGCCGCTCTTCAAACGGTAAAAACTCCCCCTTGAGGCGTTCGATGGATGGAGAAAAAATGAATAACAACGGCAAACCTTTAGTAAGCGTAATTACGCCGGTATATAACGGCGCCTTATATTTGAGGGAGTGTATTGAGAGTGTCCTAGCCCAGACCTATTCGAACTGGGAATACATCATAGTCAATAACTACAGTACGGACGATACCCTGAAGATAGCTGAAGAGTATGCCAGAAAAGATAACCGCATACGCATCTTTAGCAACGACAAGTTATTGGACATCATCGCGAACCACAATCGAGCGTTCCGCCTGATTTCTCCGGATAGTAAATATTGCAAAATAGTCTCCGCCGATGACTGGATATTTCCGGAATGCCTAACGCAGATGATAGGTATCGCTGAAGCCAATCCCTCAGTTGGAATTGTGGGTTCTTATCAGCTTAGTGGCGTTGCAACCCAGTGGAGTAGCTGGCGCGTGCGATGGACTGAACTTCCTTACCCCAGCGTAGTTGTTACGGGTTCCCAGGTTTGTCGCACTCAATGGTTAGAGGACGTTTATGTTTTTGGAACCCCGACGTCGCTTTTGTACCGGTCAGATATTGTTAGAGCCGAAGAATGTTTTTATCCCAATTCAACCGCAGAAGCAGATACTAGTGCCTGTTATAAGTATCTCCAAAATACTGACTTCGGTTTTGTCCATCAAGTGTTGTCTTACGAAAGAGTTCACGGACAGGCGATGAGCGCGGTATGTCGTTCGCTCTACACTTATGGTTCCTCTCGCCTCAGTGATCTTATTCAGTACGGCCCAAGATATCTTACACCAGCGGAAATGGAAAGCTGTATATCAGAAAGATTGACGGGTTACTATGCCTTCCTTGCTGCAAGCGTGTTTCATTTTAGGGATAAGGAGTTTTGGATCTATCACAGACGCCGGCTGAAAGAGATTGGGCTTCCTTTGAGCACATTTAGACTAGGTAGGGCCGTGTGCGCGAAGATATTCGACTTAGTCTTTAATCCAAAGAAGACGATAGAAGCAATTC
>Ga0206862_1079_pt1 | contig 28136 bp, 17 predicted proteins | sample Alteio_BWOrgCont_43_FD_152625 | JGI IMG/M metagenome (GOLD analysis project Ga0206862, IMG submission 152625) | Enriched cells from forest soil in Barre Woods Harvard Forest LTER site, Petersham, Massachusetts, United States -... | ecosystem: Environmental > Terrestrial > Soil > Temperate forest >... | reverse complement strand
TGGCGGTCCCGGCAGTGGTATTGATCCTGAAGTAACGCTTGATATCGAGCTTGCGATTGCCCTCGCGCCTGCAAGTCAGATTTACGTTTACGAAGGTCCTAACACGGATCAAGGCGTTCTCGATACATATAATCGGATTGCTACAGACAACCTTGCCAAACAAGTGAGCACTTCCTGGGGAATGGGCGAAAATTTGGTGAATGCTCAATATCTTCAAGCAGAGAATGCTATTTTCCTACAAATGGCTGCACATGGACAGACAATTTATGCTGCTGCGGGCGACAGTGGCGCTTATGATGATTATCCCAATTCTCACGCCCTCGTAGTGGATGATCCGTCTTCTCAACCTTATATTGTGAGTGTAGGAGGAACTAGACTTACAGTGAACTCAGGAAGCGGCGCCTATAAAAGTGAAGTGGTCTGGAACGATGGCTTAGGTAACGGAGCTGGCGGAGGTGGTGTTAGTGGTGTTTGGACAATCCCTTCATGGCAAAAAAATGTATCTACCGCAACTTCGAAGACCCATCGAAACGTTCCTGATGTTTCACTCAATGCAGATCAGGATACGGGCTATGCCATTTACTATGATGGGCAATGGACAATCTATGGTGGCACGAGTTGTGCAGCCCCTCTTTGGGCCGCTTTTACCGCCTGTGTGAACGAAGAGCGGGTGGCCGCTCAAATGCCTCTATTGGGCTTTGCGAATCCTTCACTTTATGCTATTGGTGCTGGATCATCGTATACAGATAACTTTCACGACATCACATCGGGTAATAATTTATATTACTTCGCCAAGAAAGGTTATGACAATGCTTCGGGATGGGGTTCTTTTAAGGGTGCCAATTTATTTGCAAGCTTAACGGGTTCTTCATCACCATCTCCAATCCATCGGCTTTCACCTCTTTTGGATATTATCATGAAGCACGCAGGTCCTTTTACAAGAGGGGAAATCGGCACCTATAGAATTATCGTTCCTAATCGCGGTAATGGTTCGACTTCAGGTACTGTGACCGTAGTCATTGCTCTTCCAAAAGGGCTCAAATATAAATCGTTGAGTGGTGCAGGATGGACTTTTAATAGTAAAACTCTGACTTGCACGCATGATAGTATACTGAAGGCTGGTTCAAGCTATCCAACAATAGTGTTGACGGTAGATGTCGATCAGAATGCCCCAAATTCAGTGACCCCAAAAGCCACCGTATCAGGAGGAGGATCTGCATTCAAGAAGACCATCACTAATCTAACTACTGTCAGATAACAAAGTAAACTTTAGACCTCTTGCATAACCTTCCGTTTAGGGCACCAGCACGGGCACGAACGGGAGGTTATGCAAGAGGTCTACTGCTGACAATTCAAGCACCCAATTAATAATTTTTTTATTGCACTTTAACGGCTTCGTGTGAAAATCGGTCAACGTAGATTTTTTGTTCTTATACCCTAACGGTACTGAAAAAAATCTACCCAACCTTAAGGAATACCATGAAACATTTACTGTTTTCTCCGCTTTTCCTAATCGCCAGCGCTCTTTTTGGTACAATTCCACATGTATATGTGACCGATCAGCCCAGCGGGACATTGTCTGTGATCGATACTTCGAGTGATGCAGTCCAAAAAATTATGGGATTTACTAAACCAACCGTAGTAAAGGTTACGCCAGATGGAACACTTGCTTATGTGGGAAGTGGCGACAATACGGTTCGCATTGTCAATACAATCACTAATACCGTTTTACCAACCATTATCAATATCAACCAACCTATCGCTCTAGCAATTACACCAAATGCCAAATATGTATACGTAGTGAGCGCCAACAACATCCTGAGTGTAATTAGGACATCAGATAACACAATTTACGCTCAGCTCTCTGGATTCAATAATCCTGGGGACCTCAAAATCACACCCAATGGTGCGCTTGTTTATGTTACAAATTCAGGCAATGGCACGATAAGTGTGATCAACACAGTGAATAATCAACTAGTCAATACGCTTATAGGTTTTGGGACGCCCGAAGGTATAACATTTACACCCGATGGAGCCTATGCCTATATAACGGATACAAGTCATAACGCAGTCTATGTCATTAATACCACGAACAACACCATAACAGATACCCTTTTAGGTTTCGATCAACCAGCCTACGTCGCCGTAACACCCGATAACACTACTGCATATGTGTCCAGTACGGGAAATAATACAATAAGTATTATCCATACCTATGATAATGCGATCGTTGGCTCAATTCCCATCCCCTCACCCAAAAGTCTCGCAGTTACACAAGATGGGTTGTATCTCTACATAGGTAGTAATTTAGGCACAGTCTTTAAAGTGCGTATTTTCGATAATAGAATACTCGTTGCAATTCCAACCTTTAAAAATCCTTCGAATATCACAATGACGACTAATAATTCACCTGCTAATTCAGTAAACGGATGTCAGGTAACGGTAAGCCAGATAAATATTTATAATCAAATTACATGGAATAATGGCCCAGGAGTTCCAACAAATTTTGTCATTTATAGCGATGTTTTTCTAACGAACCAGATAGCCACCCTGCCTGGAAGATCCACTGAGTATTTGCATCAAAATCTAGAAGCTGGCCAAAGTTATTCATACTATGTTGTAGCCAACTACGCAAATGGGTTTTCCTCTACAATTGGCAACTGCACAGTACCTCCTGCTCGAGTATGTAGCTGGCCTTAGCCTTGGAGATTGAAAGGGTAATTTACTTTCCCCGATGAATGTTTCATCAGGGAAATACTTCGTTAAAGCTTATGCAGAGGTCTCTAGGATTTTTTAAAAAAAATTAGTTAGACCTAGTTTTTTGCAAGGTTAAAATTTTTTTTATTGCATTTTAAAGGTCTCTTGCGAAAATAGGTTCCAGTAAATTTTTTTTTACACCCTAATGGTACTGAAAAAAATCTACCAAACCCCACAACCTAAAGAACCAAGATGAAATATTTATTATTTTCTCCTCTTATCCTACTTGCCAGCACGGTTTTTGGCACAACCCCGCATGCTTTTGTAACCAATGAGTTTGGTGGAGAGGTGTCTGTGATCAATGTCTCGAATGATACCGTCCAAAAAATTATCGGATTCACTAACCCAAAAGTAGTAAAAGTTGCCTTCGATGGTACACTTGCCTATGTGGGAAGCAGCGACGGTACACTTCGCGTGATCGATACAATCACGAATACTTTGTTACCAGTAACCGTCCATATCGCTCCCCCTATCTCTCTAGCACTTACGCCAGATGCCAAATATATATACATACTATGCTCCAACAACACTGTGACTGTAATTAAGACATCCGATTACTCAATCCACGCTCATATATCCGGATTCCATCATCCCCGGGACATCAAAATCCTACCGGATGGGTCGTTTGCTTATGTTACAAATTCAGGTAACGGTACGGTAAGCATAATCGATATATCGAATAATACAATCGTCGGTACGATTGCAGGTTTTAAGACACCCATAGGTTTAACATTTACGATGGATGGAACCTATGGCTACATCACAGATACAAATCATAATTCAGTTTATGTCGTTCGTGTCTCGGACAACACGATAATACAAACCCTTTTAGGTTTCGATCAACCAAGCTATGTTGCAGTAACGCCAGACAAAAGCACTGCATTTGTATCGAATACGGGAAATGATACAATCAGCATTGTCCGTACCAGTGATAATCTGACAATTGGCTCAATTCCCATCCCTACACCCAAAAGTCTCTCCGTTACACAAGATGGGTTGTATCTCTACGTAGGCAGTGATTTTGGCACAGTATTTAAAGTCCGTATTTTAGATAGAACGCTACTCATTGGACTTCCAGATTTTCAAAATCCTTCGAATATCGGACTAACAACCACTAATTCACCCGCTGACTCTGTGAACGGGTGTCAGGTAATGATAAGCCCGACAAATGTTTATAATCAAATTACATGGAATAATGGTCCAGGAATTCCAGTAAGCTTTACCGTTTATAGAGATGCTTATCTAATGGAAATGATAGTCACTCTGCCTGCGGGAACCCGTCACTATATCGATCTAGATCTAGAACCTGGCCAAACGTATTCATATTATGTTACAGCCAACTACGCAAATGGATTTTCCTCTACAATTGGCAGCAGCACAGTCACTCCAGTTCGAGTATGTACCGCACCTTAGAACCTGTTCTATATTGCTGACAGTTCAATCGCCTAAGCTCGACTTTGGCGATCATGTCTCTTAGAAGACGCTACGAAGGGCTTCTATTATAGAGAAAAAACAGGATAGGCATGATCGGCGAAACGCCGGCAGGATGGACAGGATGAAGAAAGAGGTATTTTTGTCATCCTGCTTATCTTGCCGGCGTTTCGCCGATCATGCCTATCCTGTTTTTCCTATTCGATGAGTTCAGTCTTAAGGCAACTAATAGTGGAGCTTTGATCCTTTTGGAGGAATCCAGAATATATGATCATACGTACATTTTTCATCGGGCTCGCGCAAGCTATTAAAAACAGTATAATCGCCTACGCAGTCTGCAGCACGGTCCTCAAGGAAGAAGAAGTCAGAGGCTAAGTTAAAGTCAAATGCATTGTAGGTGCCAGGCAAAAACGCCGGTACTGCGATAACGCTCGGAGGAATCTGCGGAGTCGATGTCGGCGGACATGTTAACGGCGGACATGTCGACGGGCATGTAGGACAGATGGGGGGCACAAAAGTAGCCGCACAACCGATCGATACCATATTATACGTGAGCTGGGTTGGTGGGTTGGATGGAAGGCAATGGACAGTGCCATCGCCTGTTGCGCCATGATAAAATCCTGACCCAGAGGCTCCGCATACGACAAGGCCAGTGGAATTGACCTCGATAGGGATTCCTATAGAACCGACATCCCCTCCAAGAGCGTTCAATAAAATGACGCCATCGGCTTGCAATATGTTAAAGCTGCTAGTCGTTGAGATGCCCGTATCGGAATAGATCGTGATGGAATTAGCTGTTAAAGGCCCCGTCAGGGTAACTGATCCTCCCTGAATAAAGATATCCGTAAAGGTGGGACCAGGATTATCCCCCACATTGACTATGCCCGTCCCTGCACTGGCGAGAAAGTGTCCTTTGGAAATCCCTATGAGTTTAGGGATGATGATATTTGCGTTTGTAGTGGTTATAATAACAGAGCTCGTCAGATTGGGAAGGTTGAGTGATCCGTTGATGAAGAGGATTGGACCTGTGAGTGCATGAAAATCTGTAGGGATAAGCTGTAAAATATTGAAGTTTGTGCCAGCTATATAGTTGACAGCATTTGTGAAGTAATTTGAACCTGCAAAGTTGATGTTAGCCAGCGCATTAAGGTTCGTGACCCCGGTGACGCCTATATTCACGCCTCCAATACCGCCAATGTTGATGTCATTCGCTGCAATGGTCAGGTTCCCTAAGGGGTTTACATCCCCAATGGTGCCAGCAACCGTGGCAATCCCCCCTCCGGGAGCTGTTATGCTCAAGTCGTGTGTTGAGATCCCGTCGCCATTGATCATCCCCTCTATTGTAATATCTTGTCCCGCTGCGCTGGTCATCGTGGTTGCCGTTTGGAGTGTAGCTGCACCTGTATAAGTTTGGGACAAAGCATTATAGGTACTGCCTCCGAACAATATACCGCCAAGTGAAGAGATATTAACAGCCCCTATTCCGGAAGTGCCGATGCCGATTCCATTCAAAGTGATGCCGCCATCGCCCACCATGGTGATGGAGCCAATCGGAGTACCGGTACTACCAATCGCTCCGCCAACAAAAATCGTTCCGTTTGCAACATTGATATTCAAGCTACGCCCCGCAGCATTTCCATTGATGGTGCTAAGAAAGCTCACAAGACTATTAGTCGTTGTGAATGTTGCATTGGCGCCTAATGTAACTGGATTGTTATAAAGCTGGTTGTTTAAGGTGGTGACCCCGCCATTATTGATGTTGATTCCACCTGCTGCCGTAATCGTCACAAATAAAAGTTGATCGGTGCTCCCTATCGTACCGCCCAACGTCGCAGACCCTGTTCCAGCATCGAGAATAAGCCCTGCTATATTAGCCGATGCACCATCGATTTTATTATCAAAAAGGATATTGCCGTTATTGCTCGTCATCGTCGCTGTGGTCGCCAACTGCACATTGCCGGTGAAGTGCTGTGGTCCGCCTGATGTATTATAGTTACTGCCATTTAAGAAAATACCTATCCCTGGAGCGAGAGAGTTTAGGCTCAAGTTTAGACCTGAGACAATGCCTGGAGCGGTGGTTCCCACATTTCCCAGGGAGATTGTACCCGTTGTTCCAGTGGTTACACCAAGAGAAATCAGGGGTTTTCTCGAACCAATATTGCCAGCGATGACAACCGAAGCTCCTGCAGGACTACTGCCGCCGTTTGTCGTGTCGATAGTGAAATTTTCCATAGCATTAATAACACCATCGATATCTCCATCGATCGTCACGGTTGAAGCTGAAGTGATGATGGCTACATTGGCATTCAGGCTCACATCTCCTCCCAATAGCACTGTTCCAACACCTGCTGCAGTGTTGATATTCGCACTCATCAGGATCCTAGCTAATGAAGAGAGCGAGACTGAAGCCACTCCTGAAGTTGTCGTGATCCCATCTATGGTGATGCCGCCATCGCCCGTCATTGTGACTGAGTGCAGCGGCGTCATACCTCCGACGGCGCTGCCAACAAATATCGATCCTCTTCCTGTTGTAACGGTAAGGTTATGCGCACCATCGATGGTGCTGATGAAGGTGATGGGACTGTCTGTGGTCGCAAAGAGTGCGTTTGTCCCGATCGTCACCGGAGAAAAATAAAGCTGATCGGCCATGGTGGTGATATTGCCATTTGTCGCGATCGTTCCCGATCCTAAGCTCATCAGATAGGTAAGCGGAGTACTATTTCCAACCGTTGAGTTAAAGGAAAGTCCACTCGTGCCGGTATTAACTGTCAGTCCGTGGGCTCCATTGACCGTTCCCGAGAAGGTGATGGGTTGGTTGGTACTCGTCATGGACGTCGTAGCCCCGATGGTCATATTAGTACTATACGTTTGCCCGGACCCGCTAGTCGTATAGCCATTTCCAGTTAAGGTGATGCTGCCGCCGGCTGTAAATGTCAGCCCTCCGGTCGATCCTGCTACGCTACCCCCAACACCTCCAACGGAAAGATCGCCTGTGCCTGCGTTAAGGGTCAATCCCGTGAGGCTTTGAGCCGTTCCGATAGCGCCTGTGATGGTGATATTGGCCCCGCCGCCGCTCGATGTGTTCACCGTCAAGGCGCCAGAACCTGCTGTTGTGTTGTCGACGCTGCCTGTGATGAGGACAGCTGCAGAAGAGGTGGTGATGGCGACGTTGGTATTCATCGCAACATCCCCTGTGGCTGTAAATGTCCCGGCCCCGGTCGAAGTGGTGATATTTCCGCCAAGCAGGATCCCGCCTCTTCCTGTTAAAGAAGTTTGGTGAACAGGCGTAGCGCCTCCAACCACTCCTCCTATAGAGATCGCTCCTGTTCCAGCAGAAACGAGGAAGTTATGCGCTCCATCCACTGTGCCTGTAAAACTGATAGGAGCATTGGAAGTGGTAAAGGTTGTATCCGCCGCAAGAGTCACTGCAGGACTATAACGCTGCCCTCCTACAGTGGTGATATTGCCAGTTACCGTGGTTGTTCCCGTTCCCTGACAAACTAAATTGGTCAGAGGAATGCTACTTCCGACAGTTGAACTGAAAAGAAGTGCGCCTGTGCCGATATTGACCGTCAATCCCTGAGCTCCACTAACCGTTCCGTCGAACGTTCCCACGAAATTTATGGATTGATTGTTGCTGACAAAAGAAGTCGTTTTACCGAGGGTAACATTGTTGTTATACGTCTGACCAGCACCGCTAGTCATATATGAGCTCCCATTTAGAGTGACGCCGCCACTAGCTGTAAATGTCAGCCCTCCGGTCGATCCTGCTATGGGACCGCCAATGCCTCCCACGCTAAGAGCACCAGTTCCTGCATTGAAAGTGATCCCAGAGAAAGAGCTAAGTGCTCCGATGTTCCCTGCAATGGTGATGTTGGCTCCTCCTCCGATCGTTGTGTCAATTGTAATGGTTCCAACGCCAGGCACTGTGCCGTCGATATTGCCATTGATAATGGCCGCCGCTGAATTTGTGGTGATGGCGATGCTTGTACCAACGGCAACACTCCCTACAACTGTAAATGTCCCAGCGCTTGTCGCAGTGGTCACATTTCCCCCTAGTTCGATTCCACCCGTTCCTATCAAAGATATTTGATGGACAGCAACCAAGCTTCCGATGGCACGTTGTATAACTATCCCTCCACTACCCGCGTTAACAATGAAATTGTACGCACCGTCAATTGTGTTTGCAAAGAGGATAGGGCTGTTGGTGGTCGTAAACGTCGTATCTGCAGCAAGGGTTACTGCAGGGGCATAACTCTGCACCCCTATAGTGGTGATATTGCCCGTTGCTGTAGTCGTCCCTGTTCCTTGGCAGATTAAGTTGGTTAAAGGCGTGCCATTGCCTACTGTGGAACTGAAAAGAAGTGTGCTCGTGCCAGCATTGGTCGTCAGACCTACAGCCCCATTGACCGTTCCCGCGAAAGTTATGGGTTGATTCGTACTGATGGAAGAAATCGTCTTAGAGAGCGTTACATTATTATTATAAAGCTGTCCACTTCCGCTGGTCATATATACGCCCCCACTTAGGGTGATGCCAGCACCCCCTGTAAACGTCAATCCTCCCGTCGATCCTGCTATGGGACCGCCAACGCCTCCCACACTAAGAGCACCGGTTCCCGCATTGAAAGCGATCCCAGAGAAAGAGCTAAGTGCTCCAATACTCCCTGCAATGGTGATGTTGGCTCCGCCTCCGGTCGATGTGTCAATTGTGAGGGTTCCAACGCCAGGCACTGTGGCGTCGATATTACCATTGATAATGGCCGCTGCTGAATTTGTGGTGATGGCGATGCTTGTACTAACGGCAACACTCCCTATGGCTGTAAATGTCCCAGAGCTTGTCGCAGTGGTCACATTTCCACCTAACTTGATTCCAGCTGTTCCCGTCAAAGATACTTGATGGACAGCGACCAAGGTTCCGACATCTCTTTCTACAGATATCTCCCCATTGCCCGCATTAACAAGGAGATTGTACGCCCCGTCGATCGTGCTTGTAAAAAGGATGGGGCTATTAGTCGTTGTAAACGTCGTATCTGCACCGAGGCTTACTGCTGAACTATAAAGCTGACCTCCCGTAGTAGTAATGCTCCCATTTGTTGCGATCGTCCCACCTCCCAAGCTAATTAAATAATCTAGAGGTGTACTATCGCCTACTGTTGAACTGAGAAGCACGGTGCTCACACCCGGATTGAGTGTCAGTCCTTGCGCTCCGTTGACCGTCCCCATGAAATTGATCGTTTGGTTGGTGCTTGTCAAACTAGTCGTTGTACCCAGCGTCACGTTATTATTATAAAATTGCCCGAATCCGCTGGTCGTGTATCCACTCCCATTTAACGTGATGCCGCCGCCGGCTGTAAATACCAGCCCCCCTGTCGATCCTGGGTCGACATTGCCGACCCCACCGACTGCAAGGGTACTGCTTCCCGCATTGAGCACCAATCCGGCAAGAGAGTTAACCGTTCCAATGTCTCCCACAATGGTGATGTTGGCGCCGCCGCCGCTCGAAGTATCAATGGCCAAGGTACTTGTGCCCAGTAGGTTATCGCTAACAGCTCCTGTAATAAGGACGGCTGCTGAATTTGTGGTGATGCTCGCGCTTGTGGTAATAGTCATATGTCCTGTCACTGTGACAGTACCTGCAGCTGTCGAGGTTGTCACATTTCCTGCTAGCAGGATTCCGCCTAGTCCTGATAAAGAGACTTGGTGAACAGGTGTAATACCTCCAATCACTCCTGCTACAGATATCGTTCCTGTGCTTGTGCTAACAAGAAAGTTGTGCGCACCATCCACTGTACTCAAAAAATTGACAGGGCTACTCGTCGTCGTAAAGGTGGTATCTGCAGCGAGATTCATATTAGAATTATAAAACTGATCCCCCACAGTGGTAACATTGCCGGTGGCTGTGATCGTTCCTGTTCCCATGCTGATGAGATAACTCAAGGGGATGGTATCTCCTACGGTTGAACCAAAAAGGAGCGAGCTTGTACCACTATTGACTGTCAGTCCTTTGGCCCCATTGATCGTTCCACCAAAATTGATCGAGGCGTTGGAGCTGACCAGAGATGTAATTGTACCTAGAGAAACATTGCTATTATAGTTTTGCGAGCCCCCGCTGGTCGTGTACCCGCTTCCATTTAATGTAATGCCGCCGCCGGCTGTAAACGTTAGTCCCATGGTCGATCCCGGCGCAATGTTTCCAACGCCTCCAACTGCAATAGCTCCGGTTCCCGCATTGAGGGTTAATCCGGTAAGAGATTTAGCTGTTCCTATATCGCCTACAATCGTAATGTTACCCCCTCCGCCGCTCGACGTATCCACCCCGAAAGCGGCTGCACCATTCACTGCACTATCGACAGTCCCTGAGATGAGAACTGTCGCTGAACTGGTCGTGATCGTAACGCTTGTACTTTCGGCAACGTTTCCTATCGCTGTAAATGTCCCTGCAGCCGTCGATGTGGTAATATTTCCACTGAGTAAAATTCCGCCCTCTCCGGTTAGAGAAATTTGATGCGGAGGTGCTACGCTCCCAACGACTCCCCCGATAAATATAGCTCCTGTGCCAGCGGCAACAATGAAATTATGCGCCCCATCGATTGTGCTTTTGAATGTGATGGGGCTATTTGTCGTGGTAAACGATGCATCTGCGCCGAGGATGACCTGCAATCCATAAAGTTGATCTTTTACCGTTGTAAGCGTCGTGGCGTTGATGCGAATGGTACCCCCGGAAAGCCCGTCGACAAGCAATTCACTCAGTGGAGTCGTAGAGCCTATTGCTCCTCCGAAGGTGACAAGAGCTGTCCCAGCATTGATATTCAGTCCTTGAATTCCAGAACTAGCAGCATCGATCGTAGACGTTGCACCAAACGTTATGGGATTATTGGCACTCGTTAGGCCGATGAGTTCGGAAAGCGCTGCTGGTCCAAGGATAATCGGGCCCGTATAGCTGTGAGGCCCATTGGTATTATAAAAGCTGCCGTTCAAGGTAATTTGCGTTGCAGAGTTAAGGGTAAATGGTCCTAGGATGGCGGACTCTGCATTTCCGACATTTCCAAGCGAGATCGTCCCTGTTCCTGTAGCTACATTGAAATTGCTGAGGCGAGAGTTTCCAATTCCTTGATTATTCGTGGATCCAACATCGCCATTGAAGATGAAATTCCCGTTGCTAGTCGTTGCCACAAAACCATTCGTAATGGTTGCATTGGGCACATTGACATCGCCGTTAATCGTAATGGGTGCATTGGTCGTAGTGAACGTGGTGTTTCCTACAAAGCCTAAAGTCACTCCTCCATTCAAAGTAAGAGAACCGCTTGTGCCTCCACTCGGAAAGGAGGTGTAGGTCGATCCATTCAGAAAGAGACCTGCCATCGAACTGAGAACAATATTACCGCTTTTCCCCCCTGCGGCCGTCGTTGAGATGTTGGCTACTTCAATTCCTGCATCGCCTGATAATGTCAAGGCGCCAAGCGCCGTGGTTCCGATAGTACCTCCGACAAAAACATCTCCTCCGCTGCCCGCCGTCACTGTGAGGTTATGCGCACCAGGCGCGCTCGCATCGATTGTGCTGACAAAGGAGACAGGCGCTCCAATTGGGATGCCGCCGCCACTTGTCGTATCAACAAGCACATCGGTAGTTAGGGTGACTGCCCCATTAAAAATAAGCGATCCACCGCTTGTCACGATGTTTGCGGTTGAGAGTGTAATGGGAACTGCGGCTCCGCTTGCGGCTGTGCATGTGATCCCGACGTTGGGAGATGCCATGGCAACGTCATTACTGAAGGTGATACTAGAGCTTGCACATAAAGTGACATTGGAAGCGGCGGCGTTGATCGTCGCTGGATCGATCGTTAACGCTGTTACGACATCCGAGCAAAGCGCCCCTTGAGCAAGCGTTCCGCCTCCCCCCGTGATCACATTGATCGAAAGAGGATCCAATAACCAATTACCCGCCTTTCCATAAAGAGCTAATGTATTCACATAGCCAACTGAAACATCTAATTTTTCCTTGCCAGAGGTCTCGATCAGCCCGCCATTTCCACTCTCCTTACCCCCCTGCGCAAAGATCTTACCGTTAAACTGCGTAGACTCTTTTGACCAGAGAATGACTTTGCCACCATCGCCTCTAGTTAAGGCATCCGCGTGGATCGTAGATGTACTATCCATCGTCAAGGTGTTGGCCTTTTGCATGTCGCCAAGGCCTTGATAATCGCCTCCAATGAGCACGCTTCCGCCGCCGATCTCTCCTAAAGCGAGGATCTCAGCTCCTTCTAAACTGATTCGGTCTCCGAAGATCTGGACACTCCCCCCCGCTTCCCCTTGCTTCATCCGAGAAACATCGAGGCTGCCTTTGACATCGATCTTTGTTTTGCCAGAGCCATCAATAGAGATAACATCCGCTGCGATGGTACTTTTGCCTACCAAGCGGATGACGCCATTTTCTTCGATCATCTGGCTAGCTTCTTCGAGGCCATCTGCGTTAACGATCCTCTTAAGCGCCTCATCCGCCACTTTTATTTTGAGGAAGACCTGCCCGCCAGGGGCCTCGATTTTGCCGAGGTGCTCGATCACAGCTTCTTTTACTTCGCCTTCGACAGAAAAACTCATCAGGCTATCCCCAGAGAAATCGAGCGTTACCTTTTCACCGCCAGTGAGAACCACTTTGCCGGCTTGCGCCATGATGACGCCTTCATTGCGGATATGCGGCGCCAAAAGTGCAACGGCTCCCTCGGGGCAGGAGATGTGCCCTTGATTGATGATGCCAGAATTTTCAGAGCCTGGCTTTAAAGAGAATTGGAAGCGGTCGTTTAAGAAATCTTCATCTGCGATATCGAGTGCGGAAGCGATGAAGGAGGAGGCGTTGATCGACCCCGATGGCCCGATGATGACGCCGTTTGGATTGATGAGGAAGACTCTGCCATTGGCATTCAACTGGCCCATCAGAAAAGAAGGATCGCCGCCTTTCACGCGGTTAAGGACTGCAGAAGTGGATTTAGGCTGAATGAAAGTCACCTTCTGGTTTTCAGAGATAGTAAAACTATCATAATGAATGATCGCTTTGTCCGAGGTTGTAATTTGAAGATGCGTAGATTGATTACCTTCTATTTGCGCACTTCCACTTACGACTTCTTTCACTTGAGGGAGCGCTAAAAGCGATGAAGAAGACGATAGACAATAGACAACTGCAACAGTAAAGATAGAATGAAATAAATTAACAAATCTATTGCTATTCAAGAAACACCACCAAACAATGTTGTTTTTCTTTAATTTAAAAAATACTAACTCTCACAATTTAATCAAAATAAATCTGACAATATTATATTTTCCAGGTTACTTTCCAGTACCAGATGCCGTTTCGATACTTCTGCTGGTCGTTCAATGGGATGCCCAAATCGATGCTAAGGTCGAAATGATAAGGCCCGTAGATGCGCACTCCCCCACCGGTAGAGATCATGCCAAGATAGCCTTTATGCAACGACTGCTCACTAGACTTTAAATAAACTCCCCCATGATCAATGAAGGCGACGAATTGCAAGACCTCCTTCCACTTCTTCTTGGTACGGAAGAAGTTAGAATTGCAGAAAGGAGGAGGGAGGCGGAGCTCCCAATTCATATAGTAGCCGCTATCGCCAAGGGCAGACGCAAGACGATATCCGCGCACAGTATCCATACCGCCGATGTAAAATTGTTCAGGGACAGGCAGTTTGTTGAAAGAATATTGGCCAGAAAAGTTGATGATGAAGAAAAAATCTCTGGCAAATTGCTGCAGCCGCTTATAATCGAGATTGAGAATAGAAAATCTTCCGCCAGCTCCTTCTCTGCTCGACTCTTCGGAGACAGCGGAAGAGCCGCCTAGAAAATCAGGGATTCCTTGATAATACGTGAAATCGACAAAGTTATTCCCGTGCCAGCCGTCGTTAAAACTAAGTTCCGTGCCGAACCCCAAAACGCGTAGGCGATCAAAGGAAGTCCTATGTCTTAGAGCAAATTCTTTGATTTGTTTATATTCGAAGCTGGCATAGAGGTCTGTGCTGATCCTGCGGCTCCTTAGAAGAGCGTAGACAACCTTTCCGCCGGCTATTTCCGCTGTGCTTTTTATATGCAAGTTGTCAAATTCGTGAAATTCAACGTGCCTGGCTGTTAAATGAGTATACATATAAGAGAGCTCTCCGCTCCAGCCTGACCGGGTGATCGGAAAGCTATACTTCGCATCTGTGAACGTCAAAGACTGGATCGGGCTTCCGACCACTTCAGCAACCGATAGCATATCGCCTTGGGTGATGCAATTGCCGTAATCAACCCTAACGCCTGTACGCTGTGACGTCATGAAATGAGCCCCATAATCGTTGGTATTAAAATAGAGGTGAACTGGGCGGTGATCGTTGACTTTCAAGATGACATCTGCCGTGCCATGAGTCGCCCCTTTTTCAAAGACGGCCCCCACAAAAAGGTCTGCATTTTCATTGACGAGCATCAGAGATTTTAGAAAATCATCGTAGTTGATTGGCTTGTCGATATATTTTGTAAAATAGGAACGGATAAACTTTTCGGAATAATGCTTGTTGCCAGAGACGGTGATCTTTCCGAGCTTTCCTTCCAAGACTTCAATTTTCAGCTTTTGGTTTTTGATGTTTTGTACAGGAGGATAAGCACGTGTAAGAAAATAGCCCTTTTCCACATAGTAGGCTCGAATCCTCATGCAAAGCTCGCGAATATCCTTCATCGACAGCTTCCTATTTTCATAGGAGCTTAAGATATTCTGCAGCTTCTTCGATGGCACCGCATCGTTGCCTTGAATCTCGATCTGCTCAATGAAGACAGATCGTTGGTCGCCGAAATCGAGCTGTTCTTCCGGAATATCGACTTCGAGAAGAGGAATCTCCCTTTTCGAAGGGAGGAGTTTGGCTTCGTATTCTTTCTCAATCGTTCTATCCAACACCCCTGCGTTCGTAGAAGGAGGATTGACGTGAGTCGTTGTATGAGCGTACCCTTTTATAGAAAAAAGGATTAAACTAGTCCGTATAAGAACTCTTGTAAATTTCAATTTCTAATCCATATTGACAACCAATTTTCCGATTCACTGATACATTTATACCAAAACAACCTGAAGAATCGTTTTCTGACGGCGTCGGCTTTACTTTGCAATTCTTGTCTTCACTCGAGCCTTGTTCTCGAACAATGGTCTCTCACTCTAGACAAAAATTTTGAAGAGCCTTCTTGTCAAAAATCCGATTCTTCAGGTTGTTCCAGTATATTTTCTTACTAAAATTTCTCAAGATTTAAAGAAACAAAAAAAACATAATGATGCCGCTAAATAGAGCAGTATATATTTTTGGCTTGTCCTCAATTTAGGCTATATGATTTATTTCCGCTATGGCCATAGATGATCCTATCCTCATCAGAGAGCAATTGGTAGACGTTGTCGAGTTTGTGAAGTCCTATTTACCTCTGGATCCTGTTGTGATCGAAGCAGGAGGCTGTGATGGAACTGATTCGGTTCAATTAGCACAATCCTGGCCCGCTGCGCGGGTTTACACATTTGAGCCTGTTCCAGAACTTTTTCAACAAATTTGCGAAAAAACCGCAGCATTAAGCAATGTCAAAGTCTATCCGCTAGCTCTAGCGGATTCCACAGGAACAACAACCCTCTATTTATCCGAGTACTACCTTTGGCCAGGCCATGTTTCTGGTTCGAGTTCTCTCCTCCATCCAAAAGAGCATATTATTTACGATCAAACGGTCAAATTTTCACGCAGCACTGAAGTCCCCATGATTACCTTAGATGCATGGGCAGAGAAAGAAGGCATAAGCCGAGCTGACTTTCTTTGGCTAGACATGCAAGGCTGTGAGCTTCACATGCTTAAGAAAAGTGCACTGGCTAAAACAGCTAAAGCCATCTACATCGAAGTCATGTTCATAGAAGCCTATAGAGGACAATACTTATATGACGATGTTAAAAAGTGGATGTTCGAAAACGGATTTCGCTTAGCCGCTACAGATTTTGAAGAAGAGTTGATCCAAGAGAACCTATTAACGAAGAATAAGTACTTCGGCAATGCCCTTTTCACAAGTTCGGTTTCTACGGCATGCCCATCATATTGTAGTTGAGATGATCCATGATCCAGATCGAGAAAGCGATAATGATGACGACCATGCAAATGGTCGAAACAAACATGATTAAATTCCAGGGCGGCCCCTTTTCTTTCCACAGATGTATGAAACATATGCACTGAACAAGGGCCTGAAGTACCGCAAGGAGCAAAAGAATCACGATGGCCGTCTCGACGCTTAAGTGGAAAAAATCGGGACGAACGATGATGAAAAAAGCTATTAGGGTGAATAGAAGTGATCCTACAAACCCAACGACACGCAATGTCAGCGATTTTTGATGCACATGATGTCCTTTTTTATAGCAAGTGCCCCATCCCATAGACAACGGTAAAGATAAAGATCCAGACGATGTCCAGGAAATGCCAAAAAAGAACCAACCGTAACACCCTGGAAACCGTAGGGGCCAAAAGTCCGCGAAATCCAATGCGGAATATGGCGACAATCATCCACAATAATCCTATGGAGATATGCAATCCATGCGTGCCCACTAAGGCAAAATACGAAGAGAGAAACGCACTTCTTTGCCAACTGGCTCCTTGATCGACAAATTTGGAAAATTCTGAAAATTCTAAAAAGAGGAAAGAGACTCCCAGCGCAAAGGTAACTATGAACCAAACAATTGCCAGGTTCTTTTGTTTGCGATAAACGGCAAGCGTTGCCAGGGCGCAAGTAAAACTACTTGTAAGCAGTATGAGCGTTTCCTCAAGGGCAAACGGTAGATGAAAAAGCTCGCGGCCGGAAGGTCCCCCGAATGTACTATGGCGAAGAACAACAAAGGTGGCAAAAAGTACAGCAAAAATCACGAGGTCGGTCATCAAATAAATCCAAAACCCGAAGACCTTTGTATCGCTTTCCATGGTAGTCATGCTCGAGTTCTCGATGCCTCTATCCGTGCAACTTCCGCGGCCGGCACCACATATTCCGTATCATCATCTAATGAACGTAGGATGACACAAACGATAATGCCAACGAGGCCAAGAATGGCAAGCCAAAAAATGTACCAGACCATTGCAAAGCCAAATAGGAACGCAAAGGCAGAGACATAAATTCCCATCCCTGTGTTTTTGGGCAATTCTATGTCTTCATAGTGTTTCCGTGGTTGGTGCCCTCTTTTTTTCATCTCCCAAAATTCTTCACGGCTAGTTACCTTGGGGATGACAGAAAAATTATAGAATGGCGGCGGCGAAGAGGTTGACCATTCCAGCGTCCTTCCATTCCAAGGATCTCCCGTAGTGTCTCTATGCTGTTTTTTCTCCTTAATGCTCACGATGACCTGAACGATTTGCGTAGCGATTCCACATAGGATGATAACAAATCCCACAGCTGCGGTTATGTAGAGTGGCTGCCAACCGGTCGAAGCAGCATAATGATCGAGCCGCCTTGGCGCTCCCATAAGTCCCAAAAGATAGAGTGGAATAAAAGAGACAAAAAATCCGATCAGCCAAAACCAAAAAGCGCGTTTGCCCAGTCGCTCATTGAGCGTAAATCCCGTAAACTTGGGGAACCAATACGTAAGGCCCGCGAAAATTCCAAAAAATGCACCACCGATGATCATTGTATGGAAATGGGCCACCAAGAATAAGCTATTGTGCACCTGAAAATCCGCCGGAGGGGATCCCATCAAGACTCCAGCCATGCCGCCTAGAGTAAATAAGCTGATGAACCCCATAAACCAATACATGGATGAAGTGAAAACCACCTTCCCCTTATACATGGTGAGAATCCAGTTGAATACTTGAACCCCCGTTGGTATGGCAATCACCATGGTCACAATGCCAAAAAAAGAGTTCACGTCCGCACCGGCACCCATTGTAAAAAAGTGGTGCAGCCATACCAAAAAAGAAAGAAGAGTAATGAGAATCGCTGCGCATACCATGGATACATAGCCAAAAATCTTTTTCCGCGAAAAAGTGGCCACGATTTCCGAGAACATCCCCCATGCAGGCAAGACCAAAATATATACCTCGGGATGGCCCCACATCCAAATGAGATTAAAGTACATCATCTGATTTCCACCGAACCCTACGGTAAAGAAGTGCATACCAAATAACCGATCGAGCCAAAGAAGAAAGATCGTTGCAGTCAGCACAGGGAATGCGGAGATAATAAGAACCGTGCTGCATAGAGATGTCCAGACAAAAAGTGGCATTTTCATCAAAGTCATTCCTGGTGCACGTTTTTTTATGATCGTCACCATAAAGTTAATCCCTGCAAGCAGACTGCCTAGCCCTGAGAGCTGTAAGCTCCAAACCCAATAATCCACTCCAACGCCAGGGTTAAACTCAAGCTCAGAGAGCGGAGCCACAGCAAGCCACCCTGTATTGGCAAAATTTCCGCCGACGACGAAAAATAAATTAATCAGGCCTGCACCAGCGACATAGAGCCAAAAACCGAGTGAATTCAAGAAGGGAAACGCCAGATCGCGAGTACCAATTTGCAGCGGCACAAACCAATTCATAAGCCCGAAGAAAAATCCCATGGTCACGAAAAAGACCATGATGTCGCCATGTGACGTAAAGATCTCTTGAAAATGCGACGCAGAAAGATACCCTTGTGAATCTGCTGCAACAGACTGCTGAAACCATACCATCCCCGCATCAACCATTCCACGAAAGAGCATCAGCGTCGAAGCGATCATGTACATGATACCGATCTTTTTTGGATCGGTGGATGTCAGCCACTCTTGCCAAAGCCAACCCCAGCGCTTGGTTTTTGTAAGAATGATGACAAGGACTATTCCCATAATCGCAATAAAAACTGTTCCTCCGACTGTGTACCAAACGTGAGGCAGCGCGTCTAAAGTCAGTCTTCCGGAAAGGAAGTTTTTCATCATGGTGTTGGGGTAGGATGCATATACTTCATAACGATTGTATGGAATAAATTATTTTCCACATATGAATAGAGTGCAATGGGATTGTTCTTGGAAGGTTGGGCAAGTTCGCTATATATACGCTCAGTCAGTTGCAGAGGTGATTCTTTTACAGAGGCAACCCAATCCTCAAAATCCGCTTGTGAGGTAGATTTTGCAACAAACGTCATATCTGCATAGCCATCGCCATTGATCTCAGCCGCTCTGCCCGTATATTCACCGGGTCCATCTGCCATAATGTGCAGCGGTGTCGTCATCCCTGTCATGCAGTATATTTGCCCACTAAGTTGCGGTAGCCAAAAGGAGTTCATAGGAGAGCCGTCTGCCGAGAGTGCTAATTGGATCGGTGTACTATCTGGAAATTGAACAAAATTCAACGATGCGATTCCTTGCTCTGGATAAATAAAGAGCCATTTCCAATCGAGGGCCATCACCTGTATTATGAGTGGCTTCACTTCACTTTTAAGAGGCCTATAAGGATCTAATTCATGGGCAGCATTCCAGGTTTTGACGGACATCACGGCAATGACGACCGAAGGGATTATCCATAGAATCAGTTCTGCGCTCCTCCCGTGAGATTGTTCCGGATCGTATTTTGCCTTTCTATTTTTAGCCCGATATTTCCATGCAATCGCATAGAGGAGGATAAGGGTCGGAACGACAACGATCAGCATGAGATGAATGTTCGTGATGATGAGATCGAGTTCGCTTTGCGCAATGATGCCTTTCGGATGAGTGAGCAAAGCGCTTTCTCCGCTCAATACGAAAACGATGGCGAGTACCGCGCCAATGATCGCAAGCGTGCCTACTACGAACGCAATTCTTTTCATGTGCCGTATTAAATATAGCACTGAGATTTAAATCAATTGGACAAGACGGCAGTATATCTATTGAGTTTTGCAACTGCCTCTATCGAAGATCAAAAGCCAATTGCTGCTGACAGTTCAACGACAGGGGATCAACGCAAAGCCGCGGGGTCGCGGAGACGCAAAGAGATTTTATAAATTGTTGACAACCCTTTCTATACCGGCTCCACTTGAATCTTATTCGTCCACTGGCACTACTATATACTGCTTCCGGTTCAATCGCCTAAGTGCTTTTGACTTTGGCATCCTTGCTTACGGGACTTGCGCCAAGGTCCGTAAGTGGGGATGCCAAAGCCAAAAGCAACAATACGATTGAACTGTCAGCAGTATATCTATGGGTTCCCTTTTTTAGCAGAAGAATTCAAAGAAATTTTTACTAATTGTTCCGGTTTCTCGTTTCTGCCATCATAGCTTACAAAAAAAATGAATCATGCCATGGATATACAAGCTTTGCTTCAGGAATACGTAGAGGACAATGGGGGCGTCGGCGCCTCGGCTGCTCTGGTCGACCAGGGAGCGATCCAATTCTTTTCCTATGGCAAAAAGTCTGTAGAAGGGAATGAGCCTGTATCCGAGACGACTCTTTTTGAAATCGGCTCCATCACAAAAGTTTTTACGACCCTTGCATTGATGGATATGGTGTCTCGAGGCGAAGTCCAATTGGACGACCCAATTGAACTCTATTTGCCGGATATTAAAGTCCCTGAGTTGGATGGTAAGAAAATCACTCTTCGGCACTTAGCCGTACACACTTCAGGTATTCCCCGGATGCCAGATAATTTCGAACCGAAAAACCCCGCAAATCCCTACGAAGATTATTCCGTTCAGAATTTCTATGACTTCTTGACTCATTGCACCTTGCAAAAGGCACCAGGAGAACAATTCGAGTACTCCAATGTAGGAATGGGCCTGCTTGGTCATATTTTGAGCTTGAAGGCCGATAAGAGTTATGAACAGTTGATTACCGATAGCATCTCTAATAAGTTAGGGATGGAAAATACTGGCATCTCATCAATGCCTGCAATACAATCAGAATTTGCAACAGGCCATCATTTAGGCAAATCCGTTGAACATTGGGATTTTACTCCATGCTCGGCTGGCTGTGGAGCACTCCGCTCGAACGTAAAGGACATGACGCAATTTTTAGCAGCGAACATGGGTTTCTTGAATTCACCCGTTGCAGATCTCTTAAGGCAATGTCATCAGCAGCAATATGCAGCTGCCCCGACAATCGGCGTTGGTTTGGGATGGATTTTATGTTCTCCTAGCAACGAAACAAAGATCATTATGCATAACGGCGGCACCGGCGGCTTCAGAGCTTACCTAGGCTTCAATCCCAAAATGCAAAAAGGCGTCGTTATTTTAACCAATTCTACAGAAGATTGGCCAGACGAGTTCGGAGCCAGTATACTCGATCCCGATTACAAAAAACCCCTCATCGATAAATCTTTGGCCAAAGACCTAGAGTATTTGAACAAATTCGTAGGATCTTACGATGCAACCGTATTCGTACCACAAAATCTACCTGACCAGAACGTGCAGATCAGTCTATATGGTGGGAAACAGCTTGCGTGCTCGATGTCCTGCGGTGAGGTTGGCATGCTATACCCAGAGAAATTCGGCGTATTTGGAATAAAAGGATTCCCTGAGGGGAAAGTCCATTTTACTTTCGATGAGCAGGGAAATATTTCCAAAGTGCAGGCGTTCCTTTCTGAGGGTACCATCATTTGGGAAGCCATTCCCAGACCAAGGGAATAGGAGCTACCCCTTGGAAAAAGATTACATCATGAGAATTGTGGAACAATTTGTCCAAGCGATAGCGGCTATCATGGGCCGCAGAAAAGCAAAAGATTACAAAGAAGCACGGGAGCTAGTGCGAACCACAGGCCGTTACCTTTTAAGAACGGATATCGATTTACTGCTCCTCTTTAAACCCGACCAAATACTGGATCATTTCAAAGACTTTTCCGACCAGCTTGAAACCGAAAAATGCGTTCTCGCCGCAGATTTATTCCACGAGCTTGCTCTTATTGAAGAAGCTGAACAGCACCCCATAGCGGCGCTTCACCTGAAGACAATCTGTCTTCATCTGTACACGACTGCGATTCCTAAAGAGCAACAATTTCAAAAGACCCAATACTTTGAAAAAGTTGCCGCTCTTATCGAAGAGTTAAAACTTCATCCCCTTTCTGAAAAAATGCTTCAAAGTTTACGCTGCTATGATGAGTTCATTTTGGCAACTTTATAAAGATTCGCTTACAAAAAGCAGGAAACATGCTCAGGACAAAAGGAAGGGTATTTATGCTGAAACTGTTCGTCATTATCGGTTGCGTGTGGATTCAATCCCTATTTGCATCGCCTAAGATCGTGATTGGAATTGCAGGTGGAAGTGGATCGGGGAAAACCTATCTTGCTAAGAAAATCCAGCAAGCGCTTCCCGAACACACCATTGTGATTAGCCAAGATTCTTACTATAGAGACCTTTGCCATCTTTCTCTTGCTGAAAGGGCGCGCACCAACTTTGATCATCCTGATGCATTGGATTTTGGGTTATTGTGCAAAAATCTCATAGCGTTGAAATCAGGGATTTCGATCGAAGAACCCATTTACAATTTTTCCATCCATACCCGAGACAATCAAACAAATAGAGTGGATCCAGCTCCGGTAATTATACTAGAAGGCATTCTTCTTTTTGCAATTCCAGAAGTACGTGACCTACTCGATCTTAAAATCTTTGTCGATACGGATAACGATATTCGCGTATTGCGTAGAATGGAACGCGATATCAATGAAAGAGGCCGTGATTTTGCAGGTGTAAAAAAGCAGTACTTAGCTACTGTTAAACCAATGCATGATGCCTTTGTTGAGCCTACCAAGCAATTTGCCGATATCATCATTCCAGCACATAGCGATAACGAAATCGCTTTGAGCTTGATTCTCGCTAAACTGCAAGCGATCCTTAAACTCGACTTTGCAACTTTTTAGGGTCGAACGTCCGAGAACAAATAGACGAGGCAGACGATCCTAAAAAGTTGCAAAGTCGAGTTAAAGACATTTGTATGGAATCCAAATGAACGAAATCACGTTCGTCCTTCCTCCGAAGAAAACCGACTCTCAAGGAGCAAAACAGCCTCACATTGCACTCTGAAGTTGTTTTTATTGAGATCGTTTAGGAAAAGATGATGAGAAGCTTAACGAATACAGCCTAGGTGGAGAGCAAATAGCAGGTCTAGAGAATAAAAAAAAGATGGCCCTGCGAGTCGACGCGAAGAAGGGGCCCCACCCCGAGACGATTGAGTCCGGTGGGGAGGTGAGCGCACGAGCAGCCCACGGGCTGCTATGGCAAAGAGCAATCGCACCGCAGGCACCGAAGAGCAGTCCTTCGGACGGCGAGTGCCGAGGACACGATAGGCAACGACGAAGTCGTTCCGTTGCTCAAAGCCAGAGTCAGCCTCAAGGGGGCTCTCTGGGGGGATCTATCAGTCCCCCCGACAGATGAAAAAGAGGCACTTCGTAAAAGTCTGACAGATGAAAAAAAGACACTTCGTAAAAGTTTAGTTTTGAACAATCATCAAAAAACCCCTGCAGCGGGAAATTTTCTTTTTGAAAGCCTATTGCTAAACTATTGAGAAATTTCTATTGTCCGATTTGATGCGCTTTAAAAAATGGATCCTTCCCGTTTTTGCTGTAGTAGGGGCCATGGTAGCCCTTATGGTCGTTTTTTGGAGTCAAAGAAAGCAACCAGTTCCTCCTGTTATCTTCCCTCCTCCGAAATCGCCCTATGAGTATGCTATCTATGGCGCAGGGATCATCGAGGCGTCGACGGAAAATATCGCGATCGGCACTCCTTTCACCGAACCGATTGTCGCTGTTTATGTCATAGAGGGAGATAGCGTTAAAAAGGGAGACCCGCTCCTCAAACAAGATACTCGGAGCCTTGAAGCGCAAAAAGAAACGGCTGAAAGCCAGTTGCGCGCTGCGGAGATCAATTACGTAAATCTAAAGACCCAATTTTCTTTTTATGAAAGGCTCACCGATAAACGGGCTGTGAGTGAACAAGCTTATGTAGGCGCCTATTATGCGATGCTAGAATCTTTAGAGCAGGTCGAAGTAGCGCAAAAACAACTGCAGCAAGTGATCACCGATATCGAGCGTTCAACGATCCGCGCTCCTGTCGATGGAAAAATCTTACAAGTCAACGCCCATATCGGCGAAATTTACGCACCCGTTTCCTATAGCATCACACAATCGTACGCCAATTTGGCAACAGCACAAATTTTGATGGGGACAGTATCTCCATTGCAAATGCGGATCGACATCGACGAGGAAGATTGTTGGCGTTTCCAGAAGGAGGCCAAGGCAACAGCCTTTGTACGGGGAAATGCAAACATTCATTTCCCGATGAAATTCGTAAGAGTAGAGCCCTACGTCATCCCTAAAACATCCTTTACCGGTGAAACCATTGAAAGGATTGATACACGGGTCCTCCAAGTGCTTTATCGTTTCGAGCAGATGGACCTTCCTATTTATGCTGGGCAGCTCTTAGACGTTTATATCGAAGCGCCTCCTTTGCCACGAGGCAACCAGTGAAATGCTCATTTCTGTTTATGATCCTTCTTGGAGGGTGCATGGTAGGCCCTAAGTACCATTCGCCACAAACACAAATGCCTGAGCAATTTGTAGAAGGCGATTCGCCCGTTTCAGATGAAGAATTGGCTCAATGGTGGAAACAGTTCGGCGATCCTAAACTCGATTCTTTGATCGAGCAAGTGATCGCGGGAAATTACGATTTTCGCATTGCTCTAGAGAAAGTCATCGAAGCGCGCGCCCAATTTCAAATCCAAAGTTCCTTTCTTTGGCCTACCATCAACCTCAATGCGGTTGCGATTCGGCAGCGCTTCAGTCAGAACCTCTTCACCACAGCAGCAAGTGCAGAATCTTTTGCCAGCGGCGCTACTACGTCAGGGATTGGAGCGATGACGGGACCCCCCATTCAAAATTTCTTCCAGATCGGCTTCGATGCGATTTGGGAACTCGACTTTTGGGGAAAATTCCGCCGAGGCAAGCAAGCAGCATATGATCAATGGGAGGCAAGTCAATTTCTCGCTGATAATGTACTGCTGACCGTGATTGCGGAAGCCGCCCGCGATTATGTCACAATCCGCTCCCTGCAACAGCAGATCGAACTCTTGAAAAAAAAGATCGCAGCAGATGTGCGTGAGGTAGAACTACTACAGGTGCTCTTCGATGCCGGGTTGGACGATGAGATTCAGCTCCAAACCCAGCTTGCGATGCTAGACAGCGATCAGGCTCAGCTTCCCAACTTAGAAACTTCCTTTAAGCAATTGGTCTACGCTCTCGCTGTGCTGATAGGACAACAACCTGAAGAATTTTTCAGAGCTTTTGATGAGGTTAAGCCCCTCCCCATTTTCACAGGAAAAGTTCCTGCCGGGCTGCCCTCTGCTCTGCTCCGCAGAAGACCTGATATCAGGGCATCCGAGCGGCAACTTGCTGCAGCGACCGAACAGATTGGGATTGCTGTATCTGCCCTATTCCCGAGCATCGCGCTTACGGGAAATAGTTACGGCTACGAGAGCAATCAATTTCCCAAGTTGACTACCCATAAAAGTAACATCTGGAGCATCGGGCCAACGGTCAGCTGGGATATCATCGATTTTGGAAAGACGAGGGGACAAATCGACGTAGCCAATTCTGTACAAAGACAAGCTCTTTTGTTTTATGAGCAGACTGTGATTTCCGCTTTGCAGGATGTGGAAGGTGCTCTCGTTGCCTACTTTGAAGAGCAGAAAAGGCATCATAATTTATCGGCAGAGGTCAATGCAGATGCAAGATCTCTTGTACTGACAAAAGATTTACTGCAGGCGGGATTAGCCAGCGAATTGCAAGAATTGGAAGCGCTGAAAGCACTCCTCGATGCCAAAACCACGCTGATCCAAAGCGAGCAGGCCGTTGCAAGCGATTTGATCTCCCTCTATAAAGCACTTGGAGGAAATTGGGTATGCTCCTCTATGCCCTAAAAATGTTGATCGGCGACCGGACGAAATATATCGGTCTGGTCGTAGCTCTCAGCTTCGCTTCTTTCATCATTAGTCAACAAGGGGCGATTTTTGTCGGGATTATGAAGAGAACATTCAGTTATCTTTCCGACACTTCACAACCCGATATCTGGGTCATGGACCCAACCGTGCAGTATATCGACGACTTGAAAGGGATGAAAGAAACAGTCCTTTACCGCGTTCGCAGCATAGAAGGAATCGACTGGGCAGTCCCTCTATACAAAGGGACGATCCAAGCACGGCTCCACAGCGGTACTTTCCAAAACTGCGTTTTCGTCGGCATCGATGACGCAACTCTCATCGGAGGTCCTCCTGCCATGATCGAAGGGAATCTCCATGACTTGCGTTTTCCAAATGCGATCATCGTCAATCAAATTGGCGCAAAGGATAAGCTCTCTTCTCATAATGTTCCTCTCGCCGTGGGCGACGTCATGGAACTCAATGACCATCGTGCTTATGTCGCAGGAATTTGCTCTACCTCCCGCACCTTCCAGTCGCAACCTGTCATCTACACCACCTACAATCAAGCCACGCTCATCGCTCCCCTCGTTCGCGATGTGTTGACATTTGTCCTTGTCAAAGCAAAAGAAGGGGTCGATCCCCAGCAACTCTGCCAAAAAATCCGCGCTATCACTGGGTATGCTGCCTATACGACTTGGGATTTTAAAAAATTGACGATGCTCTATTATGCAAAATATACCGGTATCGTCGTGAATTTCGGCATTGCCATCCTTCTTGGTTTTGTGATCGGGGTAGCCATTGCAGGACAGACGTTTTTCAATTTTATCATCGAGAATATCCGCTATTTTGCGATCTTCAAAGCCATGGGCGCAAACAATTCTCTCCTCGTCAAAATGGTCTTTCTCCAAGCGTCCCTGGTGAGTGCGATCGGGTGGGGCATCGGCATTGGCTGCGCAGCTATTTTTGGTTGGGCTATGCGCTATACGGAACTCTCCTTCAATCTTCCTTGGTGGCTTTACTTGATGAGTGTTCTTTGCCTCTTCTGCATTTGTTTGATCGCTGCGCTCTTTAGTATGATCAAAGTGATTCGGATCGACCCGGCCATCGTTTTTAAGAGCTAATATCTATGAGAGTCATTTGCAAAAACCTGAAAAAAGTCTTTGGAGAAGGTCCCACGCGAGTCGATGCATTACGAGGGATCAATCTGGACGTCCATGATGGGGAACTTCTCATGATCATGGGGCCTTCTGGATCTGGCAAAACCACTTTGATTTCTGTCATTGCCGGCATGTTGACCCAAACTGAAGGAGACTGTCTCATTGGAGACCGCGATTTGAACCATCTTTCCGATGAGGAAAAAACCCTATACAGAAGTGAGCACATCGGCTTTGTTTTTCAAGCCTTCAACCTCATCCCTATGTTAACTTGCTGTGAAAACGTCTCTATCCCTCTCTTGCTTCATCATGTCGATCGAAAAACAGCAGAACAAAAAGCTACAAAAATCCTGCAGGATTTAGCAATCGGAGATAAAGCCAACATCTCCCCTGCTTTTTTGTCTGGAGGGCAACAGCAAAGGGTTGCCATTGCACGCGCACTCGTCCACGATCCCGATCTCATCGTCTGCGATGAACCGACGAGTTCTTTGGATCATGAGACAGGGGCGAAGGTCATGGAACTCTTACGCACCATCGTCACCGACCATAAGAAAACGCTCATCATTGTGTCACACGATCCTCGCATCACCCAATTCGCTGACCGAATCGTCCGTCTCGACGACGGACGCGTTGTCTCGTAGAACCTTTATGGACGAATCTGAAGGACTGATCCCGCCCGCCCTAACGGGCTCTCCTGTGGTGCGATTTCGCTTTGCGATCTGAATCAGCAGGCAGCAAAAAGCTCCACTCATACATTAGACATCTTGCATAACCTGCTTTGCTTGAAAAAATCGGAGGTTTTTTCGCCGATTTTTAGAAACTGCTTTGCAGTTTCGGATCAAGCGAACAAAGCCACTCCAAAGAGTGGTTGAGTGAGTGCGAGAAAAATCCGCGAAAAAAGAACGATTTTAGCAAGCAA